>Ga0184623_10001184_pt1 | contig 11328 bp, 9 predicted proteins | sample PLM1_100_b1_FD_133138 | JGI IMG/M metagenome (GOLD analysis project Ga0184623, IMG submission 133138) | Groundwater sediment microbial communities from an aquifer in East River, Colorado, USA - PLM1_100_b1 | ecosystem: Environmental > Terrestrial > Soil > Riparian zone | place: USA: East River...
AGGCGGCGCACGCCCTCACGGATCCGCTCAGGCGGCGGGAACGAGAAGTTGAGGCGCAGATGCCGCTGGCCCGTTCCGTCGGCGTAGAAGCCCGTTCCGGGCACGTACGCGACGCGCGCCGCGATCGCCCGGGGCATCATCGCCTTGGAGTCCATGCCGTCCGGCAGGGTCGCCCAGACGAACAGCCCACCCTCGGGCCGGGTCCAGGTCATGCCCTCCGGCATCAGATCGTCCAGCGACTCCAGCAGCGCGTCCCGGCGCTCCGAATAGAGCGCCGCGAACGTCTTGATCTGCTCCCGCCAGGGCATCGTGGCCAGGTAGGTGCTCACCGCGTACTGCGAGAAGTGCGGCGGGCAGAGGATCTGCGCTTCCGTGGCGATCACGAGCTTGTCGCGTACCGCGTGGGGGGCCAGAATCCAGCCCACCCGCAAGCCGGCGGCGATGGTCTTGGAGAAGGTGGAGAGGTAGAAGACGCCCTCGCGGCGGCGGGCCCGCAGCGGGCGTGGCGCCTGGTCACCGAAGCTGAGCCGGCCGTAGGGGTCGTCCTCGATCACCAGCAGGCCGGCCCGCTCGCAGATGTCGAGCACCTGCTCGCGCCGCTCCTCGCTGAGGGTCACGCCGGCCGGGTTCTGGTAGGTCGGGATCGTGTAGAGGAACTTCGCCCGGCGGCCCTGTGCGGCGGTTTCGGCGATTGCCGTCTCCAGCGCCGCCGGGATCAGGCCGTCGGCGTCCATCGGGACGTGCACGACGCGGGCCTGCGCGGCCTGAAAGGCGCCCAGCGCGCCGACATAGGTGGGTCCCTCCGCGAGCACGACGTCGCCCGGATCCAGAAACAGCCGGGCGACCAGATCGAGGGCCTGCTGGCCGCCGATGGTGACGACCACGTCGTCCGGTGAGGCGCCCATCGCGGCGTCGATGCCACTGTCGGCCATTACCTCGCAGATCTGCTCGCGCAGCTCAGGCAGGCCCTGGCCGATGCCGTATTGCAGAGCCTGGGCGCCGTTCTTGACCATCAGGTCGCGCAGCATCTCGCCGACCGCGTCCAGCGGCAGCGCGGCGGTGTAGGGCGCGCCGCCGGCGAGGGAGACCACCTCGGGCCGGTTGGCGACGGCGAACAGGGCACGGATCTCGCTGGCGGTCATGCCGGCGACCCGCTGGGCGTAACGCCCCGTGTAATCGTCCAGCGTCGTGCCGTCGCTGTCACCCCAGCCGCTCATGCCCGCCTCGCCTTCCGCGCCCTTCCAGAGCGCACAGGAACTTCGAGGATACCTGTAGGAGATAGACCTAGACGTGGCCACTTTCCCTCTTGTGGCTTATTGGCCGGTCGTGCGGACCGCCGAAAGGGCGACTCGCGGCCGTTCTTTCGGGTCCATCCTCTCCCCGGCATGCGTTACAGCGCGTAAGGTCGAGTAGTCGGCAAATTCCAGCATCACTACCCAGAGCGGGCACGCCATGTCGCGACGCGTGGTCAATCTGACCCTGGACACCCTGGAAGATCTGCCCCGGAGCTGCCGGGGCTGCGTCTATTGGGAGCTGGATCCGGTCGCGGCGGATAGAGCCTGCGCGAGCGGTGATCCCGGCCTGGAGAAGGAAGCCTGGGTCTCGCAGACCCTGCTCGAATGGGGCTCCTGCGGGAAGATGGTCTACGTCGACGGCATGCCCGCCGGGTTCGTCATGTACTCGCCTCCCGCATACGTTCCGCGCAGTCACGCGTTCCCGACGTCGCCGGTTTCCCCCGACGCCGTGCTGTTCATGACGGCCAACGTGGTTCCGCCGTTCGCCGGCGGCGGTCTGGGCCGCATGCTCGTCCAGGCGATGGCCCGCGACCTCACCAAGCGTGGCATCAAGGCGATCGAGGCCTTCGGCGACGCCAAGTTCGGCGAGCTCGACGAACGGCACGGGCCGGTCGGCTGCGTGACGCCGGCCGACTTCTTCACCGCCGTCGGCTTCAAGACCGTGCGGCCGCACCCGCACTTCCCTCGGCTTCGGCTCGAACTGCGTACGGCGCTGTCCTGGAAGTCTGACGTCGAGTATGCGCTGGAGAAGCTGCTCGGCTCGATGAGCCCGGAAGGACTGCTGCGCCCGGTGCGCCCCGCGACCCGGTCGCTCAGCGGCGGCTAGATCAGGCAGTCAGCGGGCGAGCTCGGCGCGCAGCGCGCTGACGTCGATCGAGCCGGTGAGCACGTCAGCGTCGACCGGGTAGTACATCCGCTGAACAGCGGCCACGATGGCCTCCACGACGCGGTCCCGGAAGCGCGGATCGGTGAGCCGATCGCGGTCGGCCGGCGAGGTCAAGTAGCCGATGTCCACCCGGACCGCGGGCATCCGGGTCAGTTTCAGCAGATCCCAGCTCTTCGCCTGCACCTGGCAGTTGCGCAGGCCGGTGCGGGCGACGATCTCGCGCAGCACCAGGCCGGCCAGCCGCTCCCCCATCGTCGAGGTCACGCCGTTGTCGGTGCCGTAGTGGAAGGCGGCGACGCCGTCCGCCTCGGGATTGGCGTGGCCGTCGATGTGCAGCGAGATCAGCAGATCCGCCCCGAGGTCGTTGGCCAGCTGCGCGCGCTGCAGGCTGGAGACCTCCGCGGCCGGGTTGGGGCCGCGCGTCAGGTGCACGCGCATCCCGCACGCCGCCAACCGGCCCTCCAGGCGGCTGGCGAGGTCGTACGCGAGATCCGCCTCCGACCAGCGCAGCGGCCCGTCGGGGACGGTGACACCGGGATCGTCCACCCCGCCGTGTCCCGGGTCGATGACGATCTGGCGGCCGACGAGCACCGGGCCGTACGCGCGGAACACCTGCTCTTCGCGCAGACGCAGGGGCGCACCGCCGACGACCTTGCGGCCGAGGCGGCGCAACGCGTGCAGAGTCTGCGGTCCGCAGGCGCCGTCCGGGGTCAGCCCGACCTCGCGCTGGAACTGCGCGACCGCGCGAGCTGTCCGGGCGCCGTAGATGCCGTCGGCCCGGCCGACGTCGTAGCCCATCTCGAGCAGGCGTTCCTGCAGCTGGCGTACGTCGTCACCGGTGAGTGGCTCGGGAATGGCCTGGTAGAGCGTGCGGGCGCCGAGATGCCATTGAGCGGCCAGCAGGGCCCGCCACGTCTCGTCGCCGACCTCGCCGTCGACGGACAGGCCACGGCTCTGCTGGAAGGAGCGCACGGCGCGTTCCAGGCCCTCCTCGAAGGCCGCCTGCTCGACCGGGCCGGGCGGGACGAGATCCATGCCCGCGAGAATCGCGCGGATCTCCAGCACCGCCGCCCCTTGGTCGCCACGACGGATCGGACGCACAGATCACCTCCTGCCGATCGCCTCAACGGCCGTCGCTCTCCGATGCCCGGCTTGTCCGGGTCTGAAAGAGCGGAAGCCCTCGGGAGCCTACCGTGCGAACAGTCGAAATCGTCACACGAAACCGTGTCGGCCCCACCGGATGCACCGGTGAGGCCGACGTCCTGCCAGGAATAATACGGGCGTTACAGCGCGGACTCGATGAGCCGGACGAGCTCGCCCTTGGGCTTGGCACCCGCGACCGAATGCACGGGCTGGCCGCCCTTGAAGATGGTGAGGGTGGGGACCGACATCACCCGGTAGGCCCGGGTCGTCTCCGGGTTCTCGTCGATGTTGACCTTCACGATGCGCACGCGGTCGGCCATCTCGCCGGCGATCTCCTCCAGCACGGGAGACACCTTGCGGCACGGCTGGCACCATTCGGCCCAGAAGTCCACCAGGACCGGCAGGTCGGACTGGAGCACGTCGCTGACGAAGGTGTCGTCGGTGACGACCTTGGCACCCATGGGGGAACTCCTTTGCGTTCTGCCTCACCGAGGCGGGGGTCGGTCAGTGGTGGGCGAGCCAGCGCTCGGCGTCGAGCGCCGCGGCGCAGCCGGAACCGGCCGCGGTGATCGCCTGGCGATAGGTGTGGTCGACCAGATCGCCGGCGGCGAAGACGCCCGGCAGATTGGTGTACGTGGAGCGGCCCCGCGCGACGACGTAGCCGGAATCGTCCAGCTCGACCTGGCCGCGTAGCAGCTCGCTGCGGGGGTCGTGGCCGATGGCCACGAAGACGCCGGTGACGTCGAGCTTGCTAGCCTCGCCGGTGACGGTGTCATGCACCTTGATCCCGGTGACCTTGCCGTCCGCGCCGAAGACCTCGTCGATCGCCGTGTTCCAGGCGACCTGGATCTTCGGGTTGGCCAGCGCCCGCTCAGCCATGATCTTGCTCGCCCGGAACGAGTCGCGCCGGTGGATGATCGTGACACTCTCGGCGAACTTGGTCAGGAAGGTCGCTTCCTCCATCGCCGAGTCGCCGCCGCCAACCACCACGATGTGGTGGCCGCGGAAGAAGAAGCCGTCACAGGTCGCGCAGGACGACACGCCGTGCCCGAGGAACTCCTGCTCACCGGGGACACCCAGCGGGCGCCAGGCGGAGCCGGTCGCGAGGATGACAGCGCGTGCGGAGTACGCCGCCTCGCCGACCCAGACCGTCTTGACCTCGCCCGCCAGCTCGACCCGGGTGGCGTTGTCGGTCAGGAACTCCGCGCCGAAGCGCTCGGCCTGCTTGCGCATCTGATCCATGAGCTCGGGTCCCATGATCGCGTCCTGGAAGCCCGGGAAGTTCTCCACCTCGGTGGTGGTCATCAGCGCGCCGCCGGATTCGAAACCCTCGATCACCAGCGGGTTGAGGTTGGCCCGGGCAGCGTAGATGGCCGCCGTGTAGCCAGCCGGCCCGGAACCGACAATGATCAAGTTTCTGACGTCGCTCACAGTTGCTCCTCGGCATCTGTCATCGTGACGGGCCGCGTCACCGTCCCTAGGAACGCCATCGTACGGATGGTGCATTCCCGGGCCGCGCAGGCGTGCGCGACGTCACGCCACGCGCTTGGAGATCCGGAGATCGGGACCGTTGCGGCCGCAGTCCGGGCCGGTCACGCCGACCCAGCGGGAGTCGTCGGCGGAACGGATCACCACGATGAGCGCCGGCGTGCCGCCGTAGCGGGCGAAGTCGACCCCGACGACGTCGCCCGGCAGTACGCCGGAGACGGCTTGAAGACACTGGTTCAACGCGTCCGGCGTCGCGAGCCGGGACAGGTCCGTGGGCACCGGAGACGCGAAGGACCACAGCGGGGACGGCGTCTGGCTTCGGCCGTTCGATTCGGCCGCCCCGGATCTGGCGGACAACGCTGAGGCGTTGCCGAAGTCGGTCGCCTGGACCAGCGTGCTGTCCGTGTAGTCGCGACCGGTGGAGACGGCGAGCACCGGGGTCGCCTGTCCGGCGGCCGGTGCGCCTGCCTTCGAGTCGGCTGCCCCTTCGTTCTGCGATCCGGTGACCAGCGGCCGTAGCACCGAGACGCCGATGCCGAGCGCCGCGAAGATGGCCAGGCCCACCAGGACCGGAGCCCAGATCCGGCGGCGCGTCGCAGCCCGGCCGGCGGGCCGGTTGTCCGCAGGCGCCCGATGCACCGGGCGCTGGGCGGAAGCGGGGGGCGCTGCCGCGGGCAGGGGCTCCTCTGCCGCCAGTGCGGCCTCCAGCCGTGTCCACACCTCGGCGGGCATCGGCCCAGGCTGCTCGTCAAGCTCCCGCAGGCGAGTGCTGACGTCGCCGAAGGCCGTCACGAGCTGGGCGTGCGCCGCGGCCCACGCGATGTCGGTGCGGATCCGTTCGCCGACATCGGTGGCCGCCGGCGTGCCGTCGAGCGCTCCTCCGACGTAATCGGCGAGAAGGTCGAGGTCGGGCTGGTTCACGGGGCTCACGCCGGCCCACCTCCCGCCTGATCTATCCCTGCTCGTGATATGCCTGAGACGCCGCCGTGACCTGCCGGGTTCCCCCTGTCACGGAGATCACTCAACATCACGGCGAGCCGGGCTCTGCCGCGTGAGCAGCGACTCTTCACCGTACCTTCGGCCACGCCCAAGATCACGGCGACTTCGGCGACGGGATAGCCCTGCACGTCGACCAGGATCAGGGCGGCCCGCTGCTCCTCCGGGAGCCGGGCCAGCGCCTCGCGTACGACCAGGTGGGTGTCGTGATCGATGACCGGCGAGGCCGGATCCGGGCGGCGGTGGCCGTCTTCCTCCAAGGACTCCCCGGGCAGCGGGACGGTCGGCCGGGCCTGACGCCGGCGGACCCGGTCGAGGCAGGCGTTGACGACGATCCGGTGCAGCCATGTGGTGACCGCGGCCTCCCCGCGGTAGCCGGCCGCCGACCGGTATGCCTTGAGCAGCGCGTCCTGGAGAGCGTCGGCGGCTTCCTCGCGGTCGTGCAGCGTCCGCATGGCGACCGCCCAGAGCCGGTCACGATGGCGGCGGACGAGCTCGGCGAAGGCTTCCCGATCTCCGGCGACGTGCGCGGCCAGCAAGTCCTCGTCGGAGATGGGAGGAAGCATTACTTCACCCGGACCGTGATCTCCTGCACGCCGATCTGGAAACGCTCCTGCGCGTCGTCGTAGTCCTTGGGCATCCCGCTGATCCACAGGACGAGGTAACGGACCTGCGGGGTGTCCTCGGAGTTGCTGAAGACCATGTTGGAGCCGTTGAACTTCTCCAGGTCGCCGCCGATCGGGGCGAACGTCGTCAGCGCGGAAGCGTCCGGCGGGGTGTTGCCGCCGAGCAGCTTGACGGAGGCGCCGTTGTGCGAGAGGACCACGGTGACGTCGGCGACGGCGTGCGGAGCTCCGAGGTCGATGACCAGACCCATGCCGGATTTGATGCCGCCGGGACCGAAGTCCTGGTTGTAGTGGTGGGTCTTCCAGCCGGTGCTGTTCTTGCCGTCGACCGCCTTGGCGAGGTTCTCGGTCTCGTTCTTCTCGCCGTTCGGATCGAAGAGGCTGATTTGCCCGCCGCTCAGGGTGAACACGACCGGGTCGGCGATCGGGGCGGTCGCGGACGACCCGCTCGCCGCCGGTGTGGTCTCGGTCGGGCCGGGCTCCTCGGTGCTGGTCAGCGCCCTGGCGCTGAGGGTGAGCCCGAGGAGGGCCAGCACCACCACCCCGGCGACGCCGTAGAGGAGCTTGCGGGGCGCCTGCCGGGTCGGCTCGGGCAGCGTCTCGGTGAACCGCAGGGCGCCGTAATTGTGCTCCTCCGGGACCACGTCGAGGCGGTCGAGTTCGGCCGCGAGGACGTCGGAGCTCGGCAGCGTCACCTTGGCGTCGAGCAGGTCGTAGACGAGATCGTCGAGGTGCGTCGGGATGCCCGCGCGGATCTGGCGCGGGGCGGCGAGCACGCCGTATTCGTCGCGCACCGCGTCGGGCAGAGCGGTGGGGCCGGCCTCGCGCTGCGGCCACTGCTCGGTCAGGCCGTAATAGAGCAGGCCGCCGATGGCCCGGACGTCGCCGTCGTTGGTGGCGGAGCCGGCTCGAGCGTCGGTCAGCACGACCCGGCCATCGTCGGCGAGCAGCACCGTGCCGGGGTGGACGTTGCCGTGCGCCATGCCGCTGGCGTGCAGTGCGGAGACGGCCTCGGCGACGGCGTGGCCGGTGGCGATGACCCGGTCGGGCTCGATCGGCCCGTCGGTCTCGACCAGCTGGCGCAGGGAAACACCCTCGACCCACTCGCGGACCACATAAGCGCGGTCCACCTCGTCGATGGCGTCATAGACGCCGATCAGGTTGGGGTGCACGACCCGGCTGGCGGTGACGGCCGCGGCGAGCATCTCCTGGGCCGCCTGACCGCCGGGCGAGCGCAGCACGACGGCGATCGGCCTCAGCAGCATGATGTCGACGCCTCGCCAGACCTGGCGGCCGGCCGCGTCATCGTTGATGTGCTCCTCGAGCCGATATCGCTCGGCGAGGATCTCTCCGGCCACGGTCAGGCGTCCCGGCGGCGCTGCGGGCGCCTCCGGCTCGTCGGTCTCGTTCGAGACTTCGGGCATGACAGGGGGTGAGGACGGCTGGTCAACCGTGTGGCTCTCGTTGCCTGCCACCGGCTGACCTTCGTCGACCTGGGTCACCCCGTCCTCCCTCGGTGCTGGGCCACTCTCGAACTCCGGTCATGAACGAAGCGCTCACCTCGTAGCCTAAGCGTTGCGAGCGTGCGCTGGGTGCGACCTTACCGCTCTGAAACAAACTCGCGACACCTCCTCATGCCTTACCGGACCGTTCACCGGGAAGATGTCGTATTTGGACCTGCAATAGGCCTTACATCCGGAAAACTTGGTATCCAGTCCGGCAACCGGACGCGAGGAGAGGGGTACCAGTGAGCGCTGACCAGGTAGAGGCCGTCAAAAGCGGGTACGCATTCGGCACACCGGCGCTGGATCTGGGCGCTCTGGTCGTGGACGGCGGCAGCGCAGACTCGTCGGCGCCGGTCCGCGTGCCCCTGGCCATGCTCAACCGGCACGGCACGGCCCGGCCCGGCCCGGCACGGCACGGCCCGGCACGGCCTGGTCGCGGGCGCGACCGGCACCGGCAAGACCAACCCGACGTGCTCGCCCAGCTCGGCAACCGGATCCAGCACGCGCTGCGCGCGTGCACGCCGGACGATGCGAAGGCGCTCAAGGCCACCTCCTCCACCTTCCCCACATCGGGATATGACCTGGAGGAGGTGCTGACGCAGCTCGGCACGGGCGAGGCCATCGTGACGGTGCTGGGTGAGAAGGGAGCCCCCACCCCGGTCGCCTGGACCCGCCTGCGCGCGCCGCAGTCGCTGATGGCGGAGGCGCCCGCGGCCCTCCTGGAGGAGACCACGAAGAATTCTCTGCTCTACTCCAAGTACGCCGCGCCGATGGACCGCGAGTCGGCCTACGAGATGCTGCTTTCCCGGCTCAATCCACAGGCGACGACAGCTGAGCAGGGCAGTTATCCACAGGGTGGTCCACAGGCGCCGCACAAGGCCGCCACCAAGGCCGCGAAGGAGGAGCCCGGGATGGTGAGCAGGTCCTCAAGTCGGCGGACCACCCAGACCTTGATCAAGAGTGCGGCGGCGGCTGCCGGTGCGGTGATCGTACGGTCGATCTTCGGCACGGCTCGCCGCTCGAAGAAGTGAGCACTGCTCTCAGCGGTGCAACAGCTTCCGGCGTACCCGTGCGATGAGGGTGAAGACCTCGTCGATCTCGCGGACCCGCAGCAGCTTCGCGGCCGAGAGGTAGGTGATCAGGATGAGCGTGCCCGCCAGGATGAGCTGGACCCACGCGCTGTCCACGCCGAGCGCGACCAGGCCGAGGATGCACGCCGCGGCGACCAGGCCGGCGGCGATCATCGCGACCGTGATCCGGGCGAGAGTACCCAGCGTCCGGCCGAGACCCAGCGGGCCGATCCGCTTGTGCAGCTGCCAGGCACTCAGCACGGTGGCCAGGATGTAGGAGATGCCGTTGCCGAGCATCACGCCGGCCGCCTCCAGCGCACCGCCGAGCGCGGCGACCAGAGCAATCTGTACCGCGATCCGCACCAGCACGACCGGGATGTTCAGGATCGCCGGCGTCTTGGTGTCGGGCAGCGCGTAGAACGCGAAGGTGAACAGCTGGCTCAGCGAGAACGGGATGAGCGACAGGCCCGCCATGATCAGGACCGGCGCGCCGTTGCGGGCGTCGCCGATCGTGAAGGCGCCCCGGGTGAACAGCGCGATCAGCGTAGGCCCGGCGAGGAAGACGAAGACCACGACGATCGGCGCGAGCATCGCCGATGTCGTCCGGACGCCCTTGGCCAGGTCCTCGATGACCTCGCCGAGCCGACCGGCCGCGGACGCCGCCGACATCCGGGGCATCAGCGCGGTCACGATCGAGACGGCGACGATTCCGTGCGCCATCATCAGCAGCAGGAAGACGTTGTTGTAGATCAGCAGGCTCTGGCCGCTGAGCAGGCGCAGCATCACCAGCACGCCGACCTGGCTGACCGCGACATAGCAGAACATCCAGCCGCCGAGGTGGGCCAGGTGCCGCAGGCCCAGAGCGCGGAAGTCGAAGCGCGCCCGCCAGCGGAAACCGGCGCGCCGCAGCGCCGGCAACAGACCCGCGGTCTGGATCATGATGCCCAGCAGGGTGCCCGCACCTAGCAGGACGACCATCCCCGGGCTGACGTCACCCGCCTGGCGGGCCACCGCGCCATAGAACGCGATGAACAGCGCGCAGGTGATGATCACGACAACGTTGTTGAGGATCGGCGTCCACATCGGCGCGCCGAAGATCCCCCGCGTGTTGAGGTACGCCGCCAGGATGGCCGAGACGCCGAAGAAGAAGATCGCCGGGAGCGTGAAGTACGACAGAGCCGTCACGAGGTCGCGGTAGGACTGCCCGGTGGACGGCTTCGTGTAGATCATGGAGAGCAGTGGTGCGGCGACCGTCGCGATCACGGCTGCCCCGCCGAGGACCACCGCCGCCAGCGTGAGCAGGCGCTGGGCGTAGGCCTCCCCGCCGTCGGCGTCCCGATCACGGGCGCGCACCAGAACCGGGACGACCACGCTGGAGAGGACCCCGCCGATCAGGAACTCGTAGACCATGCCGGGGAAGAACTGGGCGGTGGTGTAGGCGTCACCGAGGCCGAGCGCCATGCCGCCGAGGGCGGCGGCGATCATCGCCGTCCGCAGGAAGCCCGTTCCGCGGCTGACCAGCGACCCGGCCGCCATCAGCGCCGAGTTGCCGGCCGCCGTGCTGCCGCCGCCTTCCGGAGCACTCGGCGGGCCGGTGCTCAGGACGACCGTCGGCTCGATGGTGGGCTCGGGGTCGATGGCACGGTCGACCCGAGCGGGACCCGGTCGCTGCTCCCCCGCGATGCGCGGCAGCAGGACGGTCTGGTCCGGGTCGATCCGCGGCATAATGCCCGTCTCGTCCCACGGAAACCAGTCGTGTTCCGGATCTCTGCTCACCGCGCCACCCTAACGGCTCGGCTGGGGTCCCCGCGCCACCTGGTGCGTCAGCCGGTGCCGGTAGGCTAGCTGACCGATGTCCAACACGAACTCCCTGACCAACGCCCAGCGTGAAGCCGTGCACGCGCTGATGGCGCGTTTTCCCGTGGCTGACGAACTGGGTCGCCGCTTCGCGGGGGCCGGCCACGACATCCATCTCGTAGGCGGGTCGGTACGCGATGCGCTGCTGGACCGGCTCGGCGACGACCTCGACTTCTGCACCGACGCACACCCGGACGAGACGCTGCGCCTCGTGAAGGGCTGGGCCGAGGCGACCTGGGAGACGGGCCGGGAGTTCGGCACGATCGGGGCGTTTCGCGACGGGCTGCGTCTGGAGATCACCACCTACCGTGCGGAGTCCTATGACGGCGTGAGCCGCAATCCGGCCGTGCAGTACGGCACGGCGTTGGGTGAAGATCTGAGCCGCCGCGACTTCAGCATCAACGCGATGGCCGTCAGCCTGCATGATCACCGCTTCACCGATCTCTACGGCGGCCTGCGTGA
>Ga0184623_10001185_pt1 | contig 11328 bp, 9 predicted proteins | sample PLM1_100_b1_FD_133138 | JGI IMG/M metagenome (GOLD analysis project Ga0184623, IMG submission 133138) | Groundwater sediment microbial communities from an aquifer in East River, Colorado, USA - PLM1_100_b1 | ecosystem: Environmental > Terrestrial > Soil > Riparian zone | place: USA: East River...
AACGCGGCGTATGTGACCGACTTCCTGAGCGCCGTCGACACGCCGAGCGTTTCGCTCGATCTCAAGGACGAGAACAGCCAGTGCATCGGACGTCCGGCCTCGACGGCGGAAGATCTTCCGTACGATTACCTCTACGTCGTCATGCCGATGCGGCTTGCGTGATCCTGCGCAGCATCACCACCGAGAACTTCCGCAATCTCGAGTCCGCAGAGCACAACTTTCATCCGTCCGCGAACATCGTCGTTGGCCGTAACGGCCAGGGGAAAACGAATCTCCTCGAGGCCATCTACTTTCTGGCGACGACGAAATCGTTCCGCACCACGCACATCGACAGCCTGGTGCGTTTCGGCGCGCCGAGCGTATTCGTCGGCGGCCACGTCGAGCGCGAAGGCGTCACGCGCAACGTCACGGCCGGCGTCGAGGCAGGGGAGACGAAACGGCGCGTTCTGATGATCAATGGCGAGCGCGTGGGGCTTTCCAGCTACCTGAACGCGCTGACTGTCTTCGCGTACTCGGCGATGCGCCTGGAAACGATCCGTGGCGCGCCTGAAGAGCGACGCCGTTTTCTCGACCGCGGAATCGCCAGCATCAACCCCGGCTACCTCGAAGAGCTGACGCGATACGGGCGCGTGCTCAAGCAGCGTAATGCGCTTCTGCACGCGATCTCGATCGGCGACGACAAGGCTCGCTCGCTCGACGCATGGGATGAGCCGTTCACCTTCGCCGCGAACGCCGTGCAGACCGCGCGCGGGGCATACGCACGGGAGCTGGCCGCTTCGTTTTCGCGCATCGTCGCCGAGCACAACTATCAGGTCCGAGGAATCGAGATGGTCTACCACCCCAGCACGGGCAATCTGTGGGACCTGCGCAAGCACGAAGTCCGTGCGCGGATGTCGGTGATCGGTCCGCAGCGCGACAACATCGACTTCGTGATCGATGGAAGGCCGGCCGCGGAGGTTCTCTCGGGCGGCGAGCTGAAGACAATCGTGCTGTTCCTGAAGTTCGCCAAGCTCTCGCTTTTCCGGCGCCGGTTCGACGAGCCGCCACTGTTCGTTCTGGATGACATCGACGCCGAGCTGGATCTCGACATTCTGCAGAAATTGCTTTCGAAATTACCGGATTCGACACAGGTTTTTGCGAGCTCAGCCAAAGAGTCTTTTCTACAGGCGCTAGAGGCCGGTCCGCACCGCCGGTTAACCATTGAAAACGGGAGAGTTACAACCGCTTCAAATTACCCGTAAAAACGCAATTTTGCTGTACAATTTCGAGTTAGAAATCGCGGTGCAAACCTCTCGATATTCAGGCTCGGTTCTCCCGAGCCTTTCTCCTTCAAAACGGGCCCTCTAGAAAGCGATTCAATGGCAGAAAACTACACAGCGGAAGACATCAAGGTTCTCAAGGGCCTTGATGCGGTACGGAAGCGTCCGGGCATGTACATCGGCGATACCGATGACATTTCGGGCCTGCATCACATGGTCTACGAAGTCGTCGATAACGCCATCGACGAGGCTCTCGCCGGCTACGCCGACCGTGTGGTGGTGACGATCCACCAGGACAACTCCGTGACCGTGGAAGACAACGGGCGCGGCATCCCGGTCGACATGCACAAGGAAGAAGGACGCTCGGCCGCCGAGGTCATCATGACCGAGCTGCACGCCGGCGGTAAGTTCGACAACAACTCGTACAAGGTCTCCGGCGGCCTGCATGGTGTCGGAGTATCGGTGGTCAACTTCCTCTCCGAATGGCTGGAGCTGGAGATTCATCGCGACGGTTTCGTCTGGCGTCAGAGCTTCGAGCGCGGTGTGCCGACAGCTTCGCTGGAGAAGGGTGAGAAGACCACGTGGCGCGGCACGCGCGTCACGTTCAAGTCCGATCCGCAGATTTTCTCGGTCAACGAGATGAATTACGAGACGCTCTCGCAGCGCCTCCGCGAGCTGGCCTTCCTGAATTCCGGCGTGCACATCGAGATCGCCGACGAGCGCACCGAAAAGCATCACGAGTTCCGCTACGAGGGCGGAATCGTCTCGTTCGTCAAGGATCTCAACAAGAACAAGACGCCGCTCCACGACGCGCCGATTTTCATCCGCGATGAAAAAGACGGCGAGACGGTCGAGATCGCGCTGCAGTGGAACGACGGCTACACCGAGAATCTCTACACATTCACGAACACCATCAAGAACACGGACGGCGGCACGCATCTGGTCGGCTTCAAGGCCGCCATGACGCGCACCGTCGTGAAGTACGCCAATGCCCAGGGCCTTCTGGAGAAGGTGAAGCTGAGCCTCGAGGGCGACGACGTCCGGGAAGGCCTCACCGCCGTCATCTCCATCAAGATCCGCGACCCGAAGTTCTCGTCGCAGACCAAAGAAAAGCTGGTCTCCTCGCACGTCAAGACGTGGGTGGAGCAGGTCGTCAACGAACGCCTCGGCAACCGCTTCGAGGAGAATCCCCGCGAAGCCCGGCGGATCATCGACAAGATCGTCGATGCCGCGCGTGCTCGCGAAGCAGCGCGCAAGGCACGCGAGCTGACGCGGCGCAAGGGCGCGCTCGATTCAGCGTCGCTGCCGGGCAAGCTCGCCGACTGTCAGGAAAACGATCCGAAGTTCTCCGAGATCTTCTTCGTCGAAGGCGACTCGGCAGGCGGATCGGCGAAGCAGGGCCGCGATCGGCGCTTCCAGGCCATTCTGCCGCTCAAGGGAAAGATCCTGAACGTGGAGAAGGCCCGCCTCGACAAGATGCTCTCCTCCGAGGAGATCCGGCTGATGATCACCGCCCTCGGCACCGGCATCGGCACGGGCGACTTCGATATCTCGAAACTCCGCTATCACAAGATCATCATCATGACCGACGCCGACGTCGACGGATCCCACATCCGCACGCTGATCCTCACGTTCTTCTACCGGCACATGCAGGAAGTGATCGATCGCGGCTATCTGTTCATCGCGCAGCCACCGCTGTTCAAGGTCTCGCAGGGTAAGAAGGACACGTATCTCAAGGACGAAACGGAGAAGACGGTCTTCCTGCTGAAGCGAATCGCCGAATCGGTGGAAGTCACACCTGTGGCCGGGATGGCCATCAAAGGCGAGGCGCTCACGAACATGCTGCAGCGCATGGAGGAGTATCGGAATCACGGCCGCAAGCTGCAGTCGCGGGGCATCCCGCGCGAAGCGCTGGACGTCCTGTTCCTGGAGGGCTTCCATGACCGCACGGCGCTCGCCGATCCTGAAAAGCGTGTCTCACTCGAGGCGGCGCTGCGGGCCAGGGGTTTCGAGCATGTGCGGCAGATGACGGACCCGAACACCGAGACGCCGCTCATCGAGTTCATGGCCGGGGGCAACGGCACCGGAAAGAAGATCGCCATCACCAACGAGCTGCTTTCGCAGTACGAGTTCCGTCAGATGGGTCGGGCCTTCGAGCAACTCTCGGCGTTCGGTCTGCCGCCCTACACGATCAAGCACGGCGAAGGCACGATGGCGTTCACGCGCATCGACGATCTGCTCGAGGAGATCTACAAGCTCGCCGAAAAAGGCCTGACCATCCAGCGTTACAAAGGCCTGGGCGAGATGAACCCCGAACAGTTGTGGGAGACCACGATGAATCCGGAGAAGCGCCGCCTGCTGCGGGTGACCATCGAGGATGGGGTTGCTGCGGATCAGATCTTCACCACGCTGATGGGTGACCAGGTCGAGCCGCGGCGACAGTTCATCGAAGACAACGCCCTCGATGTGAAAAACCTTGATATTTAAGCTACTCCATTAATCGGTCCTAAAATAATGGCTGACTTTGATTATCACAATACAAACGAAGAGCGTCTGCCCATCAACATCGAAGACGAGATGCGCAAGTCGTATCTCGACTATGCGATGTCCGTCATCATCGGCCGCGCTCTTCCCGACGTCCGCGACGGCCTGAAGCCCGTTCATCGCCGCATCCTTTACGGGATGTACGAGCAGGGGAACACGTCCGGCAAGGCCTACAAGAAATCGGCGCGCATCGTGGGCGACGTGATGGGTAAGTTCCATCCCCACGGCGACAGCGCCATCTACGACGCGGTCGTGCGCATGGCGCAGGACTTCTCAATGCGCTACGAGCTCGTCGACGGTCAGGGGAACTTCGGCTCCCTCGACGGCGACAATCCCGCGGCCATGCGCTACACCGAAGTGCGGCTGACGAAGCTCGCCGAAGAGCTGCTCCGCGATGACATCGACAAGGAGACCGTGGACTGGGTTCCGAACTATGACGGTTCGCTTCCCGAGCCCTCGGTTCTGCCCGCGAAGTATCCGAACCTCCTGGTCAACGGCTCCTCCGGAATCGCGGTCGGTATGGCCACCAACATTCCGCCGCACAACCTCGGCGAAGTAGTCGACGCGTGTCTGATGATGATTCAAAACCCGAAAGCGACCTGGAGAGAGCTGATGGAAGTTCTCCCCGGTCCCGACTTCCCCACGGCGGGATTCATCTTCGGCGTGGAGGGGATCAAGCAGGCTTACAGCACAGGGCGCGGCATCGTGCAGATGCGTGCGCGTGCCGTATTCGAGGCCACGAGAAAGGGCGACAAGCAGCAGATCGTCGTGACCGAGATCCCGTACATGACGAACAAGGCCCGCCTGCTCGAGAAAATCGCCGAGCTGGTGCGAGACAAGCGGGTCGACGGCATTTCCGATCTGCGCGACGAATCGGATCGCGAAGGCATCCGCGTCGTCATCGAGCTGAAGCGGGGCGAAGTGCCGGAAGTCGTTCTGAACAACCTGTATCAAAACACGCAGATGCAGTCGACGTTCGGAATCATCTTCCTGGCGATCGTCAACAACCGTCCGGAGGTCATGGATCTCCCGACGATGCTCCGCCACTTCATCGAGCATCGCAGAGAGATCGTCGTCCGTCGTACTCGGTTCGAGCTGCGCAAAGCGGAAGAGCGCGCGCACATCCTGGAAGGTCTGGTCAAAGCGCTGGACATCCTCGATGAGCTGATCGCGTTCATTCGCGCCAGCCGCGGGCCGTCGGAAGCGAAGTCCGGACTCATGGAGCGCTGGCAGTTCTCCGAGCTGCAGGCCCAGGCCATCCTGGGAATGCGGCTACAGCAGCTCACGGGACTGGAGCGCGAGAAGATCGTCGGCGAGTACAACGAAGTTCTGGCCACGATTCGCCGCCTGCGCGAGATCCTCGGATCCGAGCAGCTCGTCCTCACCATCATTTCCGACGAGCTTCGCGAGATCAAAGAGAAGTACAGCGACGCGCGGCGCACCGAGATCGTGGCGGATGCCGGCGAGATCTCCATCGAAGACATGATCGCGGATGAGGACATGGTCATCACCGTGTCCCGCACCGGATACATCAAGCGCTCGCCGCTGTCGGTCTATCGTACGCAGCGCCGCGGCGGCAAAGGCCGCATCGGCATGCAGACGAAGGAAGAGGACATCGTCGAGCACCTGTTCGTCGCCTCGACGCACGCCTACGTGCTCGTCTTCACCGACAAGGGACGCATGTACTGGCTGAAGGTGCACGCCATCCCGGAGGTGGGCTCCAACGCGCGCGGCAAGGCCATCGTCAACCTTCTGAACATCGAGCAGGGCGAGAGCGTCCGCGCGCTGGTGACCACCCGCGACTTCACCGAAGGTCAGTACGTGGTGCTGGCCACACGCGGTGGCAAGATCAAGAAGACGGAGTTCTCCGCGTTCTCGAACGTGCGCAACACCGGCATCATCGCCATCGAGATTCTGGAGGGCGACGATCTGCACAGCGTGGCGCTCTCCGATGGAAACTCGGAGATCTTCATCGGCTCGCATGACGGCAACGCCATCCGCTTCCACGAGTCCGACGTCCGGCCGATGGGCCGCGGCGCCGCGGGCGTGCGCGGGATCTCACTCCGCGAAGGCGATCACGTCGTCGAGATGGACGTTCTCCCGGCAGCAGGTGTCATTCCGAGCCGCGAAGACGGCGAGGAATCCCCAGCGCAGGATCTCGAGGTCGAGAGCGACGAGGCTCTGGACGTTCCCGCCGACAGCCGCGGCTACATCATCACCGTGACGGAGAAGGGCTTCGGTAAGCGTTCGCCGGTTTCGATCTATCGGCTCCAGAGCCGCGGTGGAATGGGCGTGATCAACATCAAGACCACCGACAAGAACGGCAAAGTGGCGGGTATCGCACATGTGAGCAGTGACGATCAGCTGCTCGTCATCAGCGAGCAGGGGATGATCATCCGCTTCCCGGTTTCGGGCGTGCGCTCCATGGGGCGCAACACGCAGGGTGTGAGGTTGATCAACCTTGATGAGACGGACCGCGTCGTGGCGGCGTTGAAACTCGTCAAGGAGCAGGTCATCGACGAAGCCGGCGAGGAGTCGGTCGAGACTCCGCCGCCGGAGCCGCCCACTGACGATACCGTTCACTGACGGAGCGACTGGCAATGGTGAAAATGTCGAGGGAGCGCGTGGAGAAACTGGCGCGCGACCTCGTTCAGGCCATGGCTCGCTCCCGCGCCGTCACATTTCACAAAGAGCGGGACGCCGTCCACCAGGTCGTCGCACACGCCTTGTCGGAGGAGTTCCGGCGCGAAGAAGAGCGCGAGGAGAACGTCCGCCGCCGCCTCGGCTCGATGAAAAAGGCCCCCGCGCGAAAGAGCCCTCAGTGGGAAGAACTCTTCCACAGAATGATGGAAGAGGAGTACGTGCGCGAGGGACTGGAGTCGTAGTGTAGTGTCACTGGGGAGTTACTCGTTTGCGGCCGGCTCTTGCTCCTGCTCGGCCTTAGCAGCAGCGCGCCGCGACCCCGTGTCGTCGGGATCGCTGATCTCCTGCCGCCACCGCTGAGCCTTCATGCGCTCGAAGACGCCCCCGGCATGCCCCGCCGGGATCCAGCTGTTGCCGCCGCATTTCGGACACCGGTTGCGGAATGCGATGTTCTTCCCGCAATCCGGACAGATGATGACGAGCGAGTGCGACAGATCGAGTTTCTGCTCTGCCTCCGCGTCGAGACTGTTCAGGAACGAAGCAAGGCTGGTGAAGGTATCTTCGAGACCGGTCATGCTGCTACCGCTGGCCAATTGTGCACAGGCTTTGCCAAGCTCTAAGCTGTCAGCTCTAAGCTCTCAGGAGGACCTCGTTCTCCTTAGAGCTGAGAGCTCAGAGCTGACAGCTAAATGCTCATCACATCAAACTGTTCGTGATGCAGGGAGTCATCGGGCTTGAACACAAGGTGAATTCCCAGATTGCGCTCCACTTCCTCGAATATCGGGTCGCCGGCGCTCAATGTGCCATACACGGTGGGATTGACGCGGACGATGACATCCTGTCCTTCGTGGAGATCGCGCGCCTTCATCAGCTCGCGCCAGATCTCCAGGGCGATGGTCGTATTCGACTTGATGCGGCCGCTGCCTCCGCAATACGGGCAGGCCTGAGTCAGCGAGCGCTCCAGGCTCTGGCGCACGCGCTTGCGCGTCATCTCGATCAGGCCGAATTCGGAGATCTGCAGGATCTTCGTCTTGGAGCGGTCTTTCCTGATCTCGTTCTCGAGTGCCTCGAATAGCGCCGCGCGGTTGGCAAGGTCCTCCATGTCGATGAAGTCGAGAACGATGATGCCGCCGAGGTCGCGCAGGCGGATCTGGCGGACGATCTCCTTCGCCGCTTCGAGATTCGTGCGAAACACGGTCTCCTCGAGGTTCTTCCTTCCGACGTACTTTCCCGTGTTGACATCGATCGCCACCAGTGCCTCGGTCTGGTTGATGACGATGTATCCGCCCGATTTCAGCCATACCTTCGATTTCAGCGCCTTGGCGATCTCTGGCTCGATACCGAACTCCTCGAAAATCGGATCGTCACGCCGAAACAGGCGTACGCGCGAAACGAGCTGCGGCTGGATCTGATCGAGGAACTCGACGATGCGCTGGTACTCCTCGACCGAGTCGACCCAGACGCTCTTGAATTCGGCGGAGAGAACGTCGCGGATCGTGCGCAGGATGAGGTCGAGGTCGTGATGAATGGCTGTCGGCGCCGATGCCTTCTCGGAGCGCCTGCGAATCTGCTCCCACAGTTCGGTCAGATATTTCAGGTCGGCGCGGAACTCTTCCTCGTTGCGCTGCTCGCCCGCGGTGCGGACGATGAAGCCGCCCTGACCGGGTGGGCGGATACGCTCGAGCATCTCTTTCAATCGCGTTCGCTCCGCCTCGTCTTCGATGCGGCGCGACACGCCGATGTGATTCACCGTCGGCATGTAGACGAGGAATCGGCCCGGGAGAGTGATGTGCGACGTGATGCGAGCACCCTTGCCGGCGATGGTGTCTTTGGAGACCTGCACCAGGATCTCCTGCCCTTCGCGCAACAGGTCGGAGATCGAGGCCTCGGGGCGCTGTCCCTCGTCGCTCAGCTCGAGCTCTTCAGGGGTCTCGGTCTCTAACTCTTCGATGTCGTCGATGACATCGGAGACGTACAGGAATGCGTCGCGTTCGAGCCCGAGGTCGACGAAAGCGGACTGCATCCCGGGCAGGACCTTCGTCACGCGCCCTTTGTAGATGTTTCCGACGACCGTGCGATGCCGCGTGCGCTCGACCCACAGCTCGACGACCTGCCCCTCATCGAGGACGGCGATGCGCGACTCATGTTTGGTCGCGTTGATGACGATTTCGCGGGACATGGGAGCGCGATTGTACTTGTGTCATCCTGATCACCATGAGAACCATCTACTTCTCCGGATCGGTCAGCGGCGGGCGCGAGGATGTTCAGACCTATCGAATGATCGTGTCCGCGCTGGAGGCGGACGGCCACCGCGTCCTGGCCGGATCGGTGACGGCCTCGGACATCACCGGCGATGGTGATCCGCTCGACGATCGCGCAATCTTCGAGCGAGACGTGCAGTGGATCGAGGAAGTGGCGAAGGCAGGCGGTGTCCTGGTGGCCGAAGTCTCGCGTCCGTCAATCGGCGTCGGCTACGAGATCGGCATGGCGCGATATCGATTCGCCATGCCGGTGATCTGCCTTCACCGGCCTGCGTTCACGCGCCGCTGCAGTGCCATGGTGGCTGGCGACGGCGGCATTCAGGTCATCGAATACACGGACTCCACCGCCGCGGCAATGCTGAAGAAACTGCGTTTCGCTCTGGGCGAATAAACCCGTCGGAGCCGGGGTTTCGAGCCGGTGCCTGCCTTGACGACGTGAGGGTGCTTTGCTATTTTGCGTCGCCTTTTCGCGCAGTACTCCGGCATAGCTCAGTTGGTAGAGCAGCGGACTGTTAATCCGCGGGTCGTAGGTTCGAGTCCTACTGCCGGAGCCAGTTGCGACATCAACCAACGGCCACTTCGCGGTGGCCGTTTTCGTTTTTGGTACCCTTGCGTCTTCGGTTGCAAACATGCCGGTCTCTACTTTTCCGACTACGCGCCGGAGTGTCGTTCTCGCGCTGCGAAGCGATGACGCCGAGGAGCGCTCGCGGGCGTTTGACACGCTGGTGGCGATTTACTGGAAGCCGCTTTACAAGTGTGCCCGCGTGGCCTGGAGCCGGTCGCGCGAGGACTGCGAAGATCTGACACAGAGTTTCTTTGCCACGGCGCTGGAGAAGGACGCGCTGGCGTCGTACGACGCCGCGAAAGCGAGCTTCCGGACATTTCTGCGCCTTCTCTTCGAACGTCACGTCTTGAACCAGGTCAAGGCGGCGCAGAGGATCAAGCGCGGCGGGGGAGCGACGCAGCTCGCCTTCGACGAGGCGGAAGGGGAAATGCAGTCGGAGGCCGGAGCGTCGCTGTCGCCCGAGGAGTACTTCCAACGGGAGTGGGTGAGGAGCGTTTTCGCTCTCGCGGTGCAGCGCGTGCGCGAGCAGGTTCCGGAGCGGCTGTTTGCGCTCTTCGAGGCGTACGACCTGAGCGACGATCGCACGGTGTCGTATCGCGCGCTCGCGGCGCGATTCGGTGTTCCCGAGACCACGGTGACGAATCAACTGGCCAGTGTCCGTCGCCAGTTCCGCCGAATCGTGCTCGATACATTGCGCGAAGCGACCGCCAGCGAAGAGGAGTTCCGCGCCGAGGCCCGCGCACTCCTCGGAGTCGACGCTTGAAGCCCCTGTCGCAATCGACGATCGCGCATCTTCGCGAGATCGCGGACGCCCCCGATTTCTCCGGCACTCGTTACTCCATCATCCGTGAGATTGCACGCGGCGGCATGGGAGTCATCTACGAAGCAGAAGACCGCGAGCTGCAACGCGCCGTAGCGCTCAAGGTCCTGGCGAACGAGGTGTCTGATGCGAACGCTGCAGCGCGCATGCGAGCCGAGGCGCAGACGATCGCGCGGCTGGAGCATCCAGGCATCGTTCCTGTCCACGATGCGGGCGCGCTGCCCGACGGCCGCGTCTACTACGCGATGAAGCTCGTGCGCGGAACGCGGCTCGACGAATACGCGCGGTCGAATCGCGGCCGGACGGATCTGCTGCGTCTCTTCATCAGACTGTGCGAAGCCGTCGCGTTCGCGCATGCGCACGGCGTGATCCATCGCGACCTCAAGCCGGAAAACGTGATGATCGGATCATTCGGCGAGGTGCTGCTGATGGACTGGGGGGTGGCGCGATCGAGCACCGACGCGTCCGAGCCGGGGCTGATCATCGGCACGCGCGGCTTCATGTCTCCCGAGCAGGAACGGGGAGAGGCGGTCATCGACGCGCGAGCCGACGTCTTCGCGCTAGGAAGAACTCTGGAGTTGCTGGTCGACAAAACGGATCGCCGGATCACAGCCATCATCCGCAAAGCGACGAACGCTGATCGCGAGCAACGCTACCGCGACGCCGGGGAGCTGCGCGACGATGTCACCCGCTATCTCGATGGCCGGCCGGTGAGCGCGCACCGGGAGAACGTGCTCGAGAAAGCGGCTCGATGGATGTCTCGGAATCAGGCACTCGTTACGATCGTGCTCGCGTACATCCTGATGCGCGTGATCGTGTTTCTCTGGGTGAACCGATAAAGGATTTCCATGGGAAGTTGAAACTCTCTCTCAGGAGGGATGTGACATGAACAAGATCGTTGTAGGACTGCTTCTCGGCGGAATCCTGGGTGTTTTTGACGGCCTGACGGCGTGGTTAACGCCCGAGGTTCGTCCTTTCATCATCGGAATCATCATCGGATCGACCGTTAAGGGAATGATCGCCGGCGCTCTGGCCGGCTGGTTTGCGCGCAAGGTCAACTCGGTGCCGGGCGGAATCGCCTTCGGCCTGGTGGTAGGGCTGCTCCTGGCTTACGCGGTGGCGGCGATGCCGTCCGAGACGGGGGAGCATTACTACTTTGAAATCATGCTTCCGGGAAGTATTGTGGGTGCTATCGTCGGTTGGGCAACACAGAAATATGGAAGGGTCCCGGCAGGG
>Ga0184623_10001186_pt1 | contig 11322 bp, 7 predicted proteins | sample PLM1_100_b1_FD_133138 | JGI IMG/M metagenome (GOLD analysis project Ga0184623, IMG submission 133138) | Groundwater sediment microbial communities from an aquifer in East River, Colorado, USA - PLM1_100_b1 | ecosystem: Environmental > Terrestrial > Soil > Riparian zone | place: USA: East River...
ATCGTCTACAAGGCGTCGGGTGGCTCGACCCACGTCATCCTCGACGTCACCGGCTACTACCGCGACACGCCAGCGGGGCTCCTCTTTTACCCGCTGACCCCGGGCCGGGTCATGGACACCCGCGCCGGCGTCGTCCTGTCGGGCCTGTCCGGGCCGTTCAACGCGAACGGGCCGCGGCGACTCACCATAGCCGGCCACTGGGGTGCCCCGGCCGGCGCGGAGGCCGTCACCGGCAACCTGACGGTCGTCGGCCAGACGGCGGCGGGCTACGTCTCGGCGACCCTCGGCGCGGAGGTCAACCCGACGACCTCGGTCATCAACTTCCCGCTCGCCGACATCCGGGCGAACGGGGTCACCCTGCCGCTCAACGCGAACGGCCGCTCGTGGTTCGTCTACAAGGCCGGCGCCGGCAAGGCGACCCACCTCGTCCTCGATCTGTCGGGCTACTTCGACTAGCTGGCGGCCACGAGGACCCCGCAACCACAACGGCCCGCCACCGGCGGGCCGCTCGGTTCCCGATGCTACCCTTCCCCGCACCCCCGGACGCATACAGCCCCAGGAGCGACGCGTGGATCAGTCTTTTCGCGACGAGATGACGGCGGGCTATGCCCTGGACGAGCCGTCCGTCGTGATCGGCAGCCCGATGCTCGAGGGCGAGCTCTACAACGAGCCGCGGGTCCGGGTCGCGCTCTCGATGCTGAACCGTCACGGGCTGATCGCCGGGGCGACCGGCACCGGCAAGACGAAGACCCTCCAGCTGCTCGCGGGCGAGCTGTCGAAGGCCGGCGTGCCGGTCTTCATCTCGGACATCAAAGGCGACGTCTCGGGCATGGCCGCACCCGGCGATGCGGCGAACCCCAAGGTCCAGGAGCGGGCGGCATCGCTCGACTGGACGTTCGCGCCGTCGGGTCACCCGGTCGAGCTGCTGTCGCTGTCGGGGCTCCTCGGTGCGCAGGTCCGGGCGACCGTCTCGTCATTCGGACCGTTGCTCCTCGGCAAGGTCCTCGACCTGAATGAGACGCAGACCTCGATCCTGTCGCTGATCTTCAAGTACTGCGACGACAACCAGCTTCCGCTCCTCGACCTCGCCGACCTGGCGACGACCCTCAAGTTCCTTGCGTCGGACGAGGGCAAGCCGATCCTCGACGAGTACGGCGGCATGTCGAGCGCGTCGGTCGGCGTGCTGCTGCGCTCGATCATCGTCCTCGAGCAGGAGGGGGTCGACGCCTTCTTTGGCGAGCCGGAGTTCCAGGTCTCGGATCTCCTGCGGACGACGTCGGACGGCCAGGGCGTCGTCAGCATCCTCGAACTGTCGGACGTCATGGACCAGCCCCGGATGTTCTCGACGTTCATGCTCTGGATGCTCGCCCAGCTCTACGAGCACCTGCCCGAGGCGGGCGATCTGCCGAAGCCGAAGCTCGTCTTCTTCTTCGACGAGGCGCACCTCCTGTTCGACGATGCGTCCGAGGCGCTGATGGACCAGATCGAGCGTACGGCACGGCTGATTCGATCGAAGGGCGTCGGCGTCTACTTCGTCACCCAGGCGCCGACCGACGTCCCCTCGTCGGTCCTGGCCCAGCTCGGCAACCGGATCCAGCACGCGCTCCGGGCGTTCACGCCCGACGACGCCGACGCCCTGCGCAAGACCGCCCGGACGTTCCCGATGACCGAACGCTACGACGTCGAGAAGACGCTCACGTCGCTCGGCATTGGCGAGGCGCTCGTCACCGTTCTGTCCCCGCGGGGCGTGCCAACGCCGCTCGCCGCCACCCGCCTGCTGCCGCCGGACTCGCTGATGGCGCCGCTCCCGCCGGCGGAGTTCCAGGCCCGCATCGCGGCGAGCCTGCTGGCGACGAGGTACGCGATGGCGATCGATCGCGAGAGCGCCCACGAGATGATCTCGGGGCGCATCGCCGCCGCCCGAGCCGCGGCCGTCGACGTTGCCGCGCAGAACGCGGTTCGGGACCAGGTGAGCCCGACTTCGGCCGGCGGACTCAACACCATGACCCCCGCCCAGCAGCAGCGCGAGATTGCCCGCCAGGCGCGGGCGATGGCCGCCGCCGAGAAGGCCGCCGAGCGCCAGCGACAGGCCGAAGCGCGGCGGCAGGCGTCCCTCGAGCGCGTCCGGCAGGCGGAGGCCCGGAGGCGTGACAAGCAGGTCCAGACGGCGATCAGGACCGGCGGCAAGGTCCTCACCTCGAAGGCCGGCCAGGACATCATTCGGGGCGTCTTCGGGACGCTGTTCGGCCGCAAGGGCTGACCAGCGGCGGCAAACCCTGCCAAAGTCGCAACGATCCCGGTGGTGCATGGCGGCACCGATCGGCTGGACTCCGCGGGAAGCGGGAGTAGGATCGAAATCGGACCACCGCTCGGCTCGTGCTGTGCGGCTGGACGGGGGCAGCCCAGCGCAACGGACAGGGACGGATGCGCACGATCGCGATCATCAACCGCAAGGGGGGCTGCGGAAAGACGGCGGCGGCTGTCAGCCTTGCCGGGGCGCTCGGCGAGTCCGGCCGTCGCGCGCTCCTCATCGATCTCGACCCCCAGGGATCGGCGTCGTCGTGGATCGGACCCGGTCCAACAGACGGGCGCGAGCTGTTCGAGGCGTTCCTCGGCACCCAGAGCCTGGCCGATCTCGCGCAGCCATCGCGAGCCTCTGGGGTGGATGTCGTCCCGGCGTCATCGTGGCTCGTCACGGCCGAGCGCACACTCCAGGTGGATCTCGCGCTCGGCGCGATCCGAGCTCTCGAGCGCCTGCCGGCCGCCTGGGACTTCGTGCTCATCGACTGCCCACCAACGCTCGGCTACCTCGCCAGCGCGGCCCTGTGCGGCTGCCACGAGGTAGTGCTGCCGCTCCAGCCGCACGGGCTGGACGCGTCGGGGATCGAACCGGTCCTCGAGGAAATGGCCCGGATCAGGCGGCAGCTCAACCCCGGCCTAGTCCTGACCGGCATCGTCGTTGGTCGCGTCAGCCGCACGAATCACGCCCGGGACGTCATGGCGTGGCTCCGAGAGACCTACGGACGGGACGTATTCGAGCCCACGATCCGCGACAGCATCCGAGTGCCCGAGTCGGCAACGGCGGGACTCCCAATCACCGCCTACGCTCCCGATGCGAAGGTGGCAGTCGATGTCCGCGCTGTCGCCGACGAACTCGTGAACCGCGACCCCGACCCGCAACCCGCCGACGCGGCCGAGGCCGATGGGCAGGCCGGCTGGCGAGGCCTGGTCGGCCGGCTGGTCGGATCGCGATCCTGAAAGGCGCCGGTCCTACTCGACGATCACGCCGGTGAGGTCCTCGGTCGGCTCCAGATAGCGTGGCTCGAGGTCGTCGAGCGTGTCGGCCAGGATGTCGCTGACGGCGAGATTGCGGAACCACTTGCGGTTCGATGGGATGACGTACCACGGCGCCTGGTCCGTCGAGCAGCGCGACAACGCGTCCTCGTAGGCCGCGATGTAGTCGTCCCAGTGCTTCCGTTCCTCGAGGTCGCCGAGCCGGAACTTCCAGCGCTTCGTCGGATCGTCGAGTCGGGCCTGGAAGCGCTCGCGCTGCTCGTCGCGGTCGATGTAGAGGAAGAACTTGATGATCGTCGTGCCTTCATCGGCGAGCATCTGCTCGAAGGCGTTGATCTGGTCGTAGCGGCGCGACCAGGCGGCCTTCGGGGCGAGCTCATGGACGCGAACGACGAGGACATCCTCGTAGTGGGAGCGGTTGAAGACGCCGATTTCGCCCTTGCCGGGGACGCGCCGGTGGACGCGCCACAGGTAGTCGTGCGCCAGCTCCTCGGGCGAGGGCACCTTGAACGCGGTGACGGGGCAGCCTTGCGGGTTGAACGCCCCCATCACGTGGCGGAGCGTCCCGTCCTTGCCGGCCGCGTCGATTCCCTGGAGGACGACGAGGACCCGATGCCTGCCCTCGGCCCAGAGGCGGTCCTGGAGGTCCGTCAGCCGCGCGAGCCCCGTCTCGAGCTCCTCGGCCGCGGCCTCCTTCGCGCGCCCATATGTCGCCGCCGGATCGACCTTCGCGAGGTCGACGCGCGTGCCCGGACGGACGCGAAGGGCGGCTCGCAGGTCGTCGGGCGTTCCGGCCATCGGCTGTAGGATGACACGCAGGCCACCTCGCATGGAGTTCTTCCGATGACGACCACCGCCGGCACCAAACCGCATCCGATCTTCCTCGCCGGCCGCTGGGTCGAGTCGGACGATCCGCTGGTCGTCACGAACCCGGCCAACCCGGACGAGCCGGCCGGCGCGACGTTCAACGCCAGCGAGGCCCAATACGAGGAAGCGGTCGAGGCGGCCGTCGCGGCCTTCGAGGTGACCCGGACGCTGCCCGCCTATGAGCGCGGCGCGATCCTGCGGAACATCAGTGCCGGGATCAAGGCCCGCCGCGAGGAGCTCGGCAAGATCATGGCCCGCGAGGCTGGCAAGCCGATCCGCGACGCGCTCATCGAGGTCGATCGGGCGGTCATCACGTTCCGCCTCGGCGCCGAGGAGGCGGAGCGGATGGTCGGCGAGACGATTCCGCTTGATCTCATGCCGGCATCGAAGGGCCGCGTCGGCATCACCCGCCGATTCCCGATCGGTCCGATCGCCGCGATCAGCCCGTTCAACTTCCCGCTCAACCTCGCGGCCCACAAGGTGTCGCCGGCGATCGCCTCGGGCAACACGATCGTCCTCAAGCCGCCGTCGAAGGACCCGCTCACGATGCTCACCGTCGCCGAGATCATCGAGGAGGCCGGCCCGCCCGCCGGTTCGGTCAGCATCCTGCCAATGACCCGCGAGCTCGGCGACAAGATGGTGGCCGACGATCGCTTCAAGCTGCTGACGTTCACCGGCAGCCCGTCCGTCGGCTGGCGAATGAAGGAGCGGGCGGGCAAGAAGAAGGTCGTCCTCGAGCTCGGCGGCAACGCCGGGGTCATCGTCGACAAGTCGGCCGACCTCGACTGGGCCGTCCGCCGGCTGCTCGTGGGTGCGTTCACCTATGCCGGTCAGGTCTGCATCAGCGTCCAGCGGATGTTCGTCCACGAGGACATCTGGGACGAGCTGATGAAGCGCTTCGTCGAAGGCGCGAAGTCGATCAAGATTGGCGATCCGCTCGATCCGGAGACGGAACTCGGGCCGATGGTCGACGGGGCGGCCGCCGAGCGCACCCAGCGCTGGGTCGACGAGGCAGTGGCGATGGGCGGCAAGATCCTGCTGGGCGGCAAGGCCGACGGCACCTTCTTCCCGCCGACGATCCTCACCGACGTCCCACCGACAGCTCAGGTCTGCTCGAACGAGGCGTTCGCACCGCTCGCCGTCGCCTTCCGCTTCAGCGACTTCGGCGACGCGATCATGCAGGTCAACGACTCGATGTTCGGGCTCCAGACGGGCGTCTTCACGAACGATCTCGCCAATTCGTGGCGGGCGTTCAACGAGCTCGAGGTCGGCGGGGTGATCGTCAACGACGTGCCGACCTACCGGATCGACCACATGCCGTACGGCGGGGTCAAGGACTCGGGGCTCGGCCGGGAGGGCCTCCGTTGGGCGATGGAGGACATGACCGAGGTCCGGATCATGGTGCTGGCCCAGCCAGGATAGATCCGTCTCCGACGTGGAAGATCGCCGGATCGAGTGAAGCGGTCCGCCTGCCGGACCAACGGACGTACGGGACTCGGAATCGGGCCGAATCGACCGCTCCGCCGTCTGCTGGTCCAGTAGCCGGACCACGGAACAAACGAAGCCCGGAATCAGGCCCGATTTGGATGTCCCGCCCGCTCGTTGGTCCGCGAGCCGGACCAGGGGCCAACGGGCCGCATGGAAGCAGGCGAGCCGGACTGATATGACGAACCCGCCGGTGCCCCGGCGGGTTCGACCACGGACGAGCTGGGGCGAGCTACGACCGCTGCATCACGAAGAACGCGTCGACGGCGAACCACGGCCGCCCCGACGTCCCGAGGGCGCGGACCGTGACCGTATGGCTGCCGTCGGACGTGAAGATCGTCTGGAGGATTCGTCTTGCTCGGAAGCTCGACGAATAGGTATCGATGGTGATCAACAGCTCGCCGTCTAGAAAGACGTACGCCTTGCCCCGGGTTGGACCTGTGGGCCCGACGAGTCCGACGCTCGGACCGTTGAATGCGAACGTGACTTCCGAGCCCTTCGTCTGCGAGGCACGCGCCTTGCCACCGAGGTAGTCGGAATGGCTGGCGGTGACCCACGTACCGGTGTAGGTAGCCGCCGTTTCCTGGGCCACGCTTGCCGTGAGCGTCGGTCCCCTGACCCAGGCAGAGGCCCTATCGAGCTTGTCGAACGCCCGGACCCGGTAGCGGTAATCGCGCCCCGGCACGGTGGCGACTACCGCGGATGTCGCGGTAGCCGACGCGAGCTTGAGGTTCGCATAGGACCCGCCGTCGATCGACTGCTGGAGCTGGTACCGAGCCAGCGTCGTGGCATCGCCGGTGAGCTTCCACGAGGTGTAGAGCGGCACGGTCCCGGCCGTAAACGACGTGCCCCCAGGAATCCGCGTCGACGGGCCGGTTGTCCCGACCGTGGCCGCTCCGGAAACCGGCGTCGGTATCGGCGTTGGGGTGGGGGCCGGTGTTGGAGCAGGTGTTGGGGCGGGTGTCGGGTCCGTGCCGCCGCTGACACTCGGGCCGTAGATCCAGTCGGTGAAACCGAAGTTCTTGCCGAACCGGACCGGCGCCGCGAGCTTGTAGCTCGTGCCATACCGGGCGTCGAGCAGCCAGGTCTGCCACTCGTCATCGGCAGTCGCCGGCCACTTCGCTCGGTTGTAGAGGAATCGGACTGCTCGCAGCAGTGCCTTGTTCTCCCAGTTCCAGCTGTCGTAGCCGGCGACGCGGAGGAGCTCCGCCTGGAGAAGGGCGCCCTGCAGGCTTTCCCACGGATATCCGGTTCCGGACGGCGGCCAGCGGAACGAACCGCCTCGACGCATGTCGTCCGGGATGACGCCGTCGATGAGAATGCCGGCCTTTTTGCAGCCGACGGGGTTGATTCCCACCGGTCTCGCCGCAGTGCATTGCCACGTCAGGTCGTCGCCGTACCTGAATCCCGCGTAGGTGGCGCGCGATCCGACGAACCCCTGGAAGACTTTCGCTGCCCGCGCGATCTGCGCCGTATCGCCAAGGTAGGCGGCGATCGCAACGCGCGCGGCGCCGGCATGGGTGCCCCAATTGTTCGGGCGCTTCTCGTGGGTCATGATGAGCGTCTGCTCATCGAGGACCTTCGTGAGCAGCGAGCGAAGCCAGGGCCTGAACTGTTGGTCGAATGCCGGGTCGGCAGTCTTCAGCGAGATCAGGTCGGCGGCGATCACGAGGCTGGGCAGGTTGCGGCCGAGCGCGAGCGTCCGCCCGCCGACTTCGGTGCCTTTGGCTGCCTTCAACGCCGCGATGACCGCCGTTCGGTACCTGGCTGTCCCGGTCCGCGCGAAAACCAGCGCCTTGGCCAGGACCGTGATGTCCGAGTTCTCGTCCTGGTCGGACAGGATAAGGGTGCCGACGGTCTGATCGGCGATGGACTTCAGGCCTCTCCAGGCCGGGCCCGACATCGGCTTCGTCCGAAGCGTGGCCGCCGAGACGAGCACGGGCCGCGTGGCGGCCTCGGCGCTATCCAGTCCCGGGTCGACGAACAGTTGCGAGACGATCAGCGTGGCCCCAAGAATGACCTGGCCGACCACGATGACGCTGCGGTGACGGTTTCTGCGAGGTAGACCGTGGGTGACTCCCCCGGCCGCTTGACGTGACGCCCGCTGGGCGCCGTTGGGCGGAATCCCCGACATCCTGCTCCCTTCTACCAGAACGACGCGCTGGGGCGTGCCGAACGAAGTTATGGCCCGGCCGCTCGGAGGGCGGGGCAATTGACGGTAGAACGGGCGCTGCGCGTGACCTCACGCCTGGGGGTCGTCCGTCCTGAACCTAGTGTGCACCGTGCGTCAAATCCGGCTCTACCCGCGCTCTACTGACTCTCTGGTCCGCCAGCAGGACCAACGGACGAAGGAGCGACCGGAATCGGGGCAAATCGACCCGCTCCACTGTGGGCTGGTCCGGTAGCGGGACCGTCGGACGAACGAGGCCCGGAATCCAGCCCGATTGAACCGTCCCACCCGCTCGTTGGTCCGCGAGCCGGACCAGGCGCGGGCTCACAGGATGACGATGCCGCCGCGTCCCGGGTCCTTGCCGGCACTCAGTGACGCCATCACCTCGCGCATGCCGAGCGGCACGAGGCCATCCAATCCCGGCCCGATCGATGCAAGCGCTCCGCGGTTCGTGCGGGTGTCTGACACCAACAGGATCAGGTGACCACCTGGGTCGTCGCGGAGCTTCAGGCTGAGTCGTCGCTCGAGTGCTTGTCCATCGGCGATCCGGGTCTCAGCTTCGACGCGGGCTCGCCAAGGCGACGGATGCCGACCGGTGATCTCGGCGTCCCAGGCCCGCAGGTCGCCTTCGATGGGAAGCGGCACCTCGGTTCGCCACCGCAGGCTCGGATGAAGGCGCGCCCTTAGTCGCTCGGGGAGCTGCAGCTGCGCGCGATCCCGGATCGGATCGCCGGCAGGGTAAGCGCGGATCGACAGATCGCGACCCACGACAGCGCACCACGCGCCGAGCTCCGCAACCGACACGCGCTCCAACTGACCGCGCTCGAATCGCGAGAGCTGCTGATGCGAAGCTGCGGATGCGGCCCCGACCTCCCGAAGGCTGAGTCCAGCGCCCACGCGCGCAAGCCGGTGCTCCTGCCCGAGGCGGCGGAAGGCGTCCTCCGCGCGACGGCGACCTCGATCCGACGGTCGCTCACGTGTTCCCATGACTCGCATCATCCGATTCGAGGCTCAACCCGGGCTCTACGCGCGCTTTACCGACTCTCCGGTCCGCCAGCCGGACCAACGGACGAACGGGCCACCGGAACCGGGCCGAATCGACCCGGTCCACCGTCGGCCGGTCCGGCTATCGGACCAATGGACGAAGGAAGGCACGAATCCGGCCCGACGGACCCACCCGCCCGCTCGTTGGTCCGCGAGCCGGACCGAGGCGACGGCCAGGGGCCGCCGTCCCGTCGCCCGGGACGCGTGGAACGAGAGCGCGGCTGGCGCATCATGCTCCGGCGATGGACCTGACGCTCGATCCAAGGCAACTGGAGCTCCAGGCGCGCGCTCGGGCGTTCGTCACCGACGTTCTCCAGCCGCTCGAGGAGGAGTTCGAGCGAGCGAACGGGCGGCTGTCGCGGAAGCAGGGAAGCGACCTTCGCAAGGCCGCGATCGAGGCCCGACTTCAGGGCGGATCGCTGCCGCGTGAGGTCGGTGGCCAGGGATGGTCGGTCCTGGAGCAGGTCATCGTTCATGAGCAACTGGGCCAGGTGACGGGCGGGCTCTGGTCGTACATCCCGGGCGCGTACAACGCGCTCGTCCACGCGACGCCCGAGCAGCGCGAGCGCTACCTCTACCCGTCGCTCCGTGGCGAGCGGTCCGGCAGCTACGCCGTCACGGAAGAGGCCGCAGGCTCAGACGCGCGGACGCTCGCCGCCGCCGCGACGCGGGACGCGGCCACGGGCGACTACATCCTGAATGGCGAGAAGTGGTTCGTCACCGGCCCCGATGACACCGACTTCATGATCTTCCACTGCGTCGTTGTCGTCGGGGACAAACGGCAGCCGACCCTCTTCCTCGTCGACTACGACACGCCCGGCGTGACGTTGAAGCACGACCCCGACTACATGCACACGTTCGCCGACCGCCATCCGCAGTTCGTCCTCGACGACGTGCGCGTGCCGGCGACGGCGATCCTCGGCGGGGTCGGGGAGGCCGACGAGCTGACGAACGAGTGGTTCGTCGAGGAGCGGATTCACATCGGGGCGCGCTGCAGCGGGGCGATGGAGCGGCTGCTCACGCTCGCCGTCGAGTGGGCGACGGGCCGGCGACAGTTCGGCGAGCGGATCTACGACTTCCAGGGTGTCTCGTTTCCGTTGGCCGACTCGGCCGCCGACGCCTCCGCGGCACGGCTGCTGACCCGCGAAGCGGCGTGGCTCGCGGACACCGGCGCGGACCCGAAGGTCGTGCACGCCAAGGCCTCGCTCGCCAAGCTGTTCGCCTCGGAGGCTGCGTTTCGGTGCGCCGACCGCGTCGTCCAGGTGTTCGGTGGCCGCGGCTACATGCGCGAATACCCGGCCGAGCGTTTCTTCCGCGAGTTGCGGGTCGACCGGATCTGGGAAGGCACCTCGGAGATCCAGCGGGTGATCGTCGCCCGGGCGATGGAGAAGCGGGGCGTCTCGAGGGTCGTCGGGTGAGTGCCGGCGCGGGCGCCGAGGCGGACGCGGTCGTCGCGCCGACGACGCCACGGGCGATCGACCTGCGCCCCCTCTTCGCTCCTCGCTCCATCGCCGTCGTCGGCGCCTCGCCGCGGAGTGGCATCGCCAGGATCGTCCGGCACAACCTGACCGTCATGAAGAGCGCGACCCGCTGCCACTTCGTCAACCCGCGCTACGACGAGCTCTACGACCGGCCGTGCTACCCGTCGCTCGACGCGCTGCCGGAGATCCCGGACACGGTCCTCGTCGCGTTAAACCCGCTCCGGGCCGCCGCCGTCACCGAGGAGGCAGCCCTCGCCGGCGTTCCCAGCGTGATCATCCCCGGTGGCGGCGTCGTCGAGGGCGGCGAGGCGGCGCAGCAGATGCAGCGCGATGTCCGGGAGATCGCGATCCGCCACGGGATCGCCCTGCTCGGCCCCAACTGCATGGGCATGATCGATCTCACGACGAACGCGGCGACCTACATCGGGGACGTGAATCCGTGGCTGCCGCGGGGCGGCGTCGCCGGGATCGCCCAGTCGGGTTCGGTGACGGATGCGTTCATCCACTCAGGGTCGCGAATCGGTTTCTCGCGGGTCATCGGCTGTGGCAGCGAGGTCGTCCTCGACGCCTGCGACTTCCTCGCCTACTGCCTCGACGACCCCGAGACGCACTCGGTGATCATGTTCATGGAGGGCTTCAAGCGGCCGGAGCGCTTCCTCGCCCTCGCCGATCACGCGCTGGAGATCGGCAAGCCGATCATGGTCGTCAAGGTCGGTAAGAGCTCCCAGGCCCAGGCCGCGGCGGTCGCCCACTCGGGCTCGCTCGCGGGCGAGGACCGGGCAACCGATGCCGCCCTGCGGGCCGCGGGCGTCATCCGCTGCGACGACCTGGACGAGCTCCTGGAGACCGCGGAGCTCGTCGCCGGTTGCCAGCGGCTCGGGCGCAGCGTGGGTCGGGGCCGGACGGGCGTCGTCACGGTGTCGACCGGCGAGGCCTCGCTGATCGCTGACCTCGCGCCGCGAACCGGGATCGATCTGCCGC
>Ga0184623_10001187_pt1 | contig 11318 bp, 5 predicted proteins | sample PLM1_100_b1_FD_133138 | JGI IMG/M metagenome (GOLD analysis project Ga0184623, IMG submission 133138) | Groundwater sediment microbial communities from an aquifer in East River, Colorado, USA - PLM1_100_b1 | ecosystem: Environmental > Terrestrial > Soil > Riparian zone | place: USA: East River...
TGAGCTTGGAACCACATCTGATTTCATCGGCCACGCGGGCGGCGATAACTTCATCATTATTACAAGCGAAGAAAAAGCTTCCGGGATTAAACTTCGCCTCCAGGAAAGGTTTGACAAGGAGGTGCAAACACACTACAACTTCATCGATCGCCAACAGGGATTTATGCAAACACAAACACCCGCGGGGGACGGAGCAACGGGCAAAGCTCCGTTTATGACGATGTCGGTAGGTGTCGTGTCGCCAAGCAAGTATTCATTTGCCGACATTCGCGAGATCACCGAGCTTGCGGCTGAAGCACGCCGCCAGGACGCCGCGGCTGGCGGATAAGGTGATATCTGGTAATGTTTTCCGGACTGCAAGTAGGCCTCGTGTTGGTTATCCTGGCACTGGTACTGATTATTCCGGTATTGTTTGTGGTCGCATTGCGCCGGTTGCCGCATAACGCGTCGCTTGCACCGGAATCTACTTCAGCTTTCATTTCCCCTGATTCTTCACATTCGAATGAAGCTGTATTGATTGTCCAGGCTGGCGGGCGAGTTGAACACGTTAATGGTCTGGCTCGCGAATGGTTTGGGTTGCGGGCGGATGAATCCGCGGACCTTGAGCGATTGATCCGCCGCGCGCGCCCTGCCGAAGACCTATTTAATCTTTGTGCCCGTCAGGGACAGAAAAGACTCTCAGTAGGTGGGCGATTGGTGGAGGCTACCTCTTATCAAGTTCCGGGACCCTATCCCCTCATGCTCATTACAATGCGAAGTGTGGAACTCTCAAAGAACTTAGATGAGGTTGGTACCGATTCATCCATACTACAGATCGTTAGCGACTTTGGCAAGAGTGTTTCCGCTAGCCTTAATTTGGAGGAGACCTTATATGCCATTTTGCTAAATGTATCCCACCTCGTTCCTGCTGATGTGCTGGAAATAAAACTCTGGGATGCATCGCAGCAGCTTCTTACACCCTATACACTGGAATCTTCTGGCTCCTCACGTGCGGTTCGCGCAGCGCATTCCCAGTTTGGTGGACTGACAAGTATCTTGAATGCTCGCCGAAAGCCTCTCCTCATTCCAGATGTCCACATTCCTGATACCTCTTTATCTGAATTGCCTGATAGTTCGCCCGTGCAATCCTATCTGGGCATGCCACTCATCGCTGATGATGAAATGCTTGGCACTTTGGAGATAGGCCATCTTTCTCCTGGCGTCCTGGGTCAACATGATCAGGATCTTATTCAACTTGTTTCTGCTCAGGCAGCATATAGTCTGCGTAATGCCATGTTATATGCCAGTGAACAAAGCCGTTCCACAGAATTAAGTGGGCTCGCGAATCTCGCACAAGTCTTTGGCGCTGTAAAAGATTATACAAACCTGTTTGGTCGTCTTGTTGAATCTATCACACCGCTTTTTTCAGTTGAAGTTTTGGGGTTTTTGCTCTACGACGAGAGCAAGCGGACCTTGGAAGGTCAAATCCCATTCCGGGGATTACCCAATCATATCGTTGAGATTTATCGAACAAGTATCCAGCCTGACAGCGCGGCGGAAAAGTTATTATCTGGCCGAGAGCTGCTAGTAACGCGCAATTCCGCGGATTCTCAGGCATGGCGCGATCTTGGCCTGCAAAACTTTGCGCAGGCAGCCAGCTTGCGGGAATCCATCCTTGCGCCTCTCATTTCAGGCGAACGATTTGTAGGTTATCTGCAGCTTTCAAATCATCGTCAACCTGTTGTTGAGTTTTCTGAAGCCGAAGTCCAGCTGGCAAAAACAGTTGCTGACCAGGCTGCAGGTATCATAGAGAATTCTTTTGTTGTTGAAAAGTCTCGTCAACGCGCTTTACGTTCCGATGCTTTGCGCCGCATTGCAAGCCTTGCGGCGTCGAGCGCAACCCTTGATGAGATCCTGCGTTTCTCTGCCCAGGAACTAGCTCGTCTATTCCAGAGTGATCTTGCGGCAGTATTTCTCCTTGATGAACAAGTGGGTGAATTACGCTTGCATCGTGAATCTGTGGTCGGTGCACTTGCCAATTCTGTAGCAGCTCTTGCACGCTTGCATATGGAGGAACCTCAGTACCGACATACGGTATCTGGAAGCCAAAGGCCATATCTTTCCGGGCACTTGAGTTCCGACCGCCGTATTCTGCCGGTCTATCGCCCCTTGGTTACAGCTCTGCAGATTGAATCAGCAATTGTAGTTCCCCTTGTGGTCCATGATCGGAGCCTCGGCGAATTGATGCTGGGAAGCCGGAAAACTGAATTCTTCAACACGTCCGATTTGCAAGTGATCTCCACTGCAGCAAGCCAGTTAGCTTCAGCCATAGAAGATGCTACGCACTCCACGCACACAGATGAAAGTTTGCGTCGTCGTGTTGAACAACTGACCTCCATCGCACGTGTTAGCCGCGAATTGAACTCAATGGTCGATCTGAGATCCCTGCTGGAAGTAGTACGTGATGAAAGTCTACGGACGACTCGCGCGGAGTGTGGATCTATTCTCCTCTTTGACACAAATGCTTCATCCAATCCTCCGCCGGTTACACTTTCACTCGGCTGTCCTCGTCCTGAAAAATTTTCGCCTCTCGATCAAAAAGCCATTGAAACTGGTGATCCGCAGCTAGTGGCTGATTATTCGGCAAATGGTGAAACTCCCATTCATGAGGGAGTGCGTTCCGCCATGGTTGTGCCTATCATTAATCAGGGCAAAACAGCTGGGCTAATCCATCTGCATTCCAACCAAGCCGGGTTTTTTGATCGAGCGTCACTTGAAGTCACGCAAACTCTGGCTTCACAGGCGGCAGTCGCGCTCGGGAATATTCAACGCTACCAGGAACAACGCCAGCACTCTGAACTTCTTCGCCGTCGAGCCGAAACGCTCGCAAAATTGACCGAAGTCAGTTATGGCTTGAATTTTGAGCAGCCTCTGGACCAGTTACTTCGCACCATTGCCAATGGAATCCGCGAAGTCACACCCTTTCAGGCAGTGCTCGTAAGTATTTATGAGCCGGAAACCGGGTTGTTACGCCGCCTGACAGGTGTAGGTTTTCCAGCCGAAACCCTGGTCGAGTTGATGTCACGCAAACAGCCTCTTACCAGCATTCAGCAGATGCTCAAACCCGAATTCCGCATCAGCCGATCCTATTTCATACCAGTAGATGAAGCTCCGATCATCCCTGCAGATGTTCACATGGTTACATTGGATCTGGATGGTCGGCCAGAGAAAGCACCGAACGCTTGGGATCCTGATGATTTCCTTATTATTCCATTAGAAGATAATCAAGGTACTCCTCTTGGTCTAATCAGTGTGGATGCACCGCGTGATGGCTTGCGGCCTGATCGTGCTACGATCGAGACACTTGAAATTTTTGCTGCACAGGCCTCGCTTGCCATATCCAACCATTCACGCTTCATTGAATTGCGAACAAGAGCAGACTCTTTATCATCGGGCCTGGAAAGGCAACAGCGGCTGATCAGCCTGACGCAAAACGATTTGCCACTCCTGCTTCGCAAGGACCTGGATCAGACCATTGCAATTCAAAATCTCGATCAAAGAGGCCAGCGGGTGCGCGCGGGCCTCGCCATTACGGAATCTGTAAGCCGTCAATTGGATGCATCCTCGGCGTTACAAGCCTTGGGACGTGAGACATTGACCCAACTGAGCATGGCAGTTGCGATGGTGGCTGAAATGACAAATGAGGGCCCGCGCCTCGTGCATGTACTGGGGAGCGTGCCGCGTGCGACCAGTCCGGAGGCATTGTTTGGTCAACGGAATCCGCTTCGGGCTTGCTTGCAGAGCGGCGAAGCGATCCTGATCTCCAATCTCGATGAAAACTTGGATTGGCGCGAGACGCCACTTCTTACTGCGTTGCGTGCCAAGTCACTGATCTGCCTGCCGATCAAGATTGAAAAGCGGACCGTAGCGGCCATGTTGGCTGTGAGTCCTGAGCCAATGCCCACATTTACAGAGGAAGATCTGCAAGTCTATCACCAGATCGCGCGGCAAACATCCGTTATCCTGCAAAACATATCCCTGCTCAATGAGACGCGCCGCCGCCTGCAAGAAGTAAACCTCCTGCTAGATTTCAGCCGTCAATTGCGCGGTTTGGATTCGGATCATATCGTACAAGCCTTGCTTGAGAGCGCGCGACGTGCTTTAAGTTCAGCCCATGCAGGTGTGGTGCTGGTCTGGAATGAGCATGCAAGTCAATTGTTGCCATTAGCAGTTTCAGGTTATGCAGACAACGAAACCATGAAACGTATTGTCTATAACGCGGGTGAATCTCTGCCAAGCCAGGTGTTTGAATCGAAGCGTCCGATGCGTGTGGATGAGGTCCAGTTCACACGAGACTATACCTTCTCAACAGAGGGATTACTACTTTATCGCCAGGCCACGGGTGGGCGTTTGCCTGTTTCAAGCCTGCTAATTCCGATCCAATCGGGCGAACAGTCTGTAGGTGTACTCGTGTTGGATAATTTCAATACGCCTGCGGCATTTACTGCTGAAGATGAAACCTTGCTTCTTTCGCTTTCACAACAGGTTGGACTTTCGCTCCAAAATGTTCGCTTGGTTCAAACCACACAGGAGCGTGCCGCCCAGTTGGAAGCGCTGACCAACGCCGCAACAACTCTCACAGCAAGCCTGCAAAGTGATGAACTGGTTGCATCACTGCTCGATCAACTTGAACCTGTCATTCCTTACGATACCGCCACATTATGGCTGCGCGAAAAGGGTCGGCTTACGGTAGCTGCGGCGCGTGGTTTTCCCGATACCGAAAGCCGCCTCGGTTTGACTATTGCAATGGCAGATAGCGCGTTGTTCAATGAGATGATCCGTACGAATCAGGGAATTCTGGTCGGTGATGTAAGGCAGGATCCACGCTTTCCATCCGTGGAAGCACCGCGTCTTTCCTGGCTGGGGTTGCCTCTAATTTCCAAGCATGAAGTAATCGGCGTTTTAGCCCTCGAAAAGTGGCAGGCAAATTTCTATGATCACGATCATGTCCAGGTTGGCACGACCTTCACAAGCCAGGCGGCTGTAGCCCTGGAAAATGCAAGGTTGTTTGAAGACAGCCTCAGCCGCGCAACAGAATTGGATGAGCGTTCGCAACGTCTGGCTCTCCTTAACCGCTTCTCGTCTGCCTTGAGCGGTTTGCTCGATGAGGGCAAGATTCTGCAATTAACCGCGCAGGAGTTGATGGATGCATTGAATGCTCCGCGTGTTTCCGTTGTGGTCTTCGAGCGTGGGAACGCGGTCTGGAAACAGTCACTACCAAAAACAAAAACGACACTTCCGCAGAGCTTGCCAGATGCACCAATTTTCCATCGGCTGAAAGAGTCGTTGGGTGTGTTTGCAACGGACGCCATCAATACAGAACCCGATCTGACCTCACTCGGCGGTTTTCTGGGCGAAGAAACGAAATCACTCCTCGTATTGCCTTTGGTAAGCGGAGCGAATCTGCGCGCGTTAATTTTCATCCACCAGAACGCATCCATGCGCTTTAGCCTTACAGAGATCGAACTGGCGCGCACCCTCACCAATCAAGCGTCTATTGCGTTGGAAAATACACGCTTGTATCAATCCACGCTTTCCACCGCTGAACGATTCTCGATCCTGAACCAGGCGAGCTACCAAGTCGGTGCGAATTTTGACCCTGAACAGATTTATGTTGCTGTTCATCGGGCAGCACAGCGCCTGATGCCTGTAGAGTCGTTTGTGATCAGCCTGCTGGATGAGGAGACCGACGAGATTGAGGGGGTTTATCTTGTGGATGGCGATGTGCGTGCGCCTGTTACCCGCATCCCGCGTGACCAGGGCCTGAGTGGCCGCGTAATCACGTCTGGCGAACCTTTATTCCTGCATGGAGCCGATACCGTGGATGAGATGGGCGGCGTCACATATGGCAAGCCAGATACGCCACTTTCCATTCTGGCAGTGCCCATGACGCTAAGCAATAAAACTGTTGGCATGCTTTCTGCACAGAGTTATCAACCCAATGTATACACGGAAGATGATTTGCAGATCCTGAGTACGCTGGCGAATCAGGCGGCTGTGGCGATCCAAAATGGTCGTCTCTTCAATGAAACTCAGCGTCTGGCATTCGAACTTGAAGAACGCGTTGTAGAACGCACCGCACAGTTAAAGCGCGAACAGCAGAATACTGAAACCCTTCTCCGAATACTTACAGAGGTCTCTTCTAGTCTGGACTTGGATCGTGCTTTGAATCGTACACTTGCTTTGCTTAACGATGCCATCGGTGCCGAACAAGGGACAATCATGCTGCTTAATGCGGATGATAATCTGCTGCATTACCGTGCAGGCTACGGTTATCTCACGGAGAAAGCAGCAGAAGTGGGCCGCGGGTTCAAACTCAAGATTGGCGAAGGGCTGGCAGGCTGGGTGGTGGAACAGCGTGAGCCAGCCTTGGTCCATGACCTTCTTAACGATAATCGCTGGGTTCAGACAACATCTTCCTCACGCGAACATCGGAGCGCTATTGCAATGCCTTTGCTGGTTGCAGAAGATGTGATTGGTGCATTGATGGTCTACCATCGCAAGCCGAATTACTTTAGTCGTGAATTGTTGAACATGGTCAAAGCAATTGCAGGACAGGTAGCTGTCGCCATCAACAATGCGCATTTGTATGAGCTGATTCGTGATCAGGCCGAACGATTGGGCAGCATGCTTCGCCGCGAGCAGGAAGATGCAAGCCGTTCGCAGGCTATTCTTGAAGCTGTTGCAGATGGCGTGTTGGTCACGGGTTCGAACAATCGTATTTCCTTCCTTAACCAGTCGGCACAGCATATCCTAGGTTTGGAAGCTGGGCGTGTAATTGGCCAAGCGCTGGATGTGTTTGGTGGATTATTCGGCAAGTCGGCTGGCTCGTGGATGCAGACCATTCGCGATTGGTCTGAGTGGCCTGTGGCATACCGATCGGGTGATACCTTTGCGGAACAAATCGATCTGGAGAATGGTCATATTGTATTGGTGCATCTTGCGCCCGTAATATTGCAGAACGATTTTCTGGGCACGGTGTCTATTTTCCGTGATATTACGCATGAGGTGGAGGTGGACAGGCTGAAGTCTGAGTTTGTTGCGACAGTGAGTCACGAACTTCGCACGCCGATGACGTCCATTCGAGGATATGTGGATGTTCTTCTGATGGGCGCGGCAGGCGCGTTGGATGAGAACCAAAGACACTTCCTGAGTATAGTCAAGAACAACTCGGAAAGACTTAATATCCTAGTGAATGACTTGTTGGATATTTCCCGTATTGAGGCCGGGCGTGTCACTCTTTCGCCGCAGGCACTTGATCTGCGCGAGGTTGCCGAGGATGCTATCGAAGATATTCTCAGGCGTTCCCAGGAAGAGAATAAACCGATGGCACTTTCGCTCGAGGCGCCAAAGAAATTACCGCGCGTTTATGGAGACTCGGAACGAGTTCGCCAGGTTTTTGGGAACCTGATGGATAATGCATATAACTATACTCCTGAAAATGGGACGATTACCGTGCATATCCACCCTCTGAATGGTGGACATGAGGTGCAAGTGGATGTGGAGGATAATGGTCTGGGCATCCCTCTGAATGATCAGGATCGTGTGTTCGAACGCTTCTATCGAGGCGAACATCCGATGGTATTGTCAACACCGGGAACTGGCCTGGGTCTTTCGATCGTCAAGCAGCTTGTGGAAATGCATAAGGGCCGCATCTGGATGAAAAGTAGCGGTGTACCAGGTGATGGCACGATTTTCTCTTTTACTCTGCCTGTCTACGAAAAACAATGAGGCTTGAATGGCAAAGATCTTAATTGCAGAAGACGAACGTGATATCCGAGATCTGGTCGCTTTCACATTGCGATTTGCAGGTCATGAAGTCTTCGCGGCCAGCAATGGGGAGGAGGCGGTTGAGCTCGCGCCAAGAGTGAACCCGGATCTCATCCTTATGGATGTGCGCATGCCACGCATGACAGGTTATGAAGCCTGTAAGATCTTGAAAGCAGATCCAGACTTGAAAGATATCCCCGTGGTTTTCCTTTCTGCAAAAGGGCAGGAGAACGAGATTCAACAGGGGCTGGATTCGGGTGCCGAGGACTACCTGCTCAAGCCCTTCGCGCCTGATCAATTGACCACGCGTGTAAAAGTTATCCTAACGAAATTTGGGAAGTGAATTGAGCGCAATTCTCCTCGATAGCTCCATAGTGCATTACGAGGTGTTGGGACGCGGCCGTCCCGTCATCTTTCTGCATGGATGGGTTGGCTCGTGGCGGTATTGGATTGCCTCCATGCAAGTCACCTCAACCTCCTATCGCGCCTATGCATTGGATCTCTGGGGCTTCGGAGAAACTGCTCGTAACGCTCTGAATTATTCTCTTGAACAACAATCCTCTCTCCTGGATCGCTTCCTCATGGAAATGGGCATTGGCAAGATCGCCCTCATTGGTCACGGATTGGGCGCTTTGGTTGGAATGACCTTTGCAAATCGCTTTCCAAAAAGTGTGGATCGTGTGATGGCTGTTAGTTGTCCGTTGGCTTACGAAGCGGTCCATACCCGCCTACGGACTTCTCCTCCGCTTGAGCTCACCGACTGGCTATCCAGCCGTACTCCAGAGGCTATCACAGCCCTGGCAGATGCTTCGAAAGCGGACCCTCAGGCTCTTACCGCTTCGATGGTCGGCCTCCAGGCGAATAATTCGTTTGCTCCTTTCCGCGGTTTGAACATTCCGTGTCTGCTTGTATATGGAGAAAAAGATCCGGCAGTCACCATTCCAAGCGAAGACTTTTCTCTTTCCACGATGACGCATCAGGTTGTGCTGGAAGGCTCAGGCCATTTCCCAATGATCGATGAGACGGTGAAATTCAACCGCTTGCTCACTGATTTCCTGGCGCTAGATCAGGGATTGAGTCCGCGCGAGTTGCAGATGAAGGAAGAATGGAGACGCCGCGTTCGTTAGCCTGCGTTCGAGCCGCTTCTTTTGCTTTAGCCGCCGTCCAGGGCGCCGTTTGTTTTCATGAGATTGACAGCCAGAAAAATTAGAGTATATTTGTTAGTAATTGAACGGGGAGCCTGCTCAACGACAGGCTGAGAGGAGCGTAAAACGCTCGACCCGCAACACCTGATCCAGGTCATACTGGCGGAGGGAAAATAGTCTTTTCATCACAACCATCCTCCGCCCTCGGAGGATTTTTAATTCCTTCAAGTTCACACCTGCATTGCACTCCCCGGTACTCCTGGCACCATCCGTGATTTGCTCACCTGCACTTGCCGCTGCGCGGCTAAGCGCAGGCGCAAGTGTAGCAAATCAGACAGGTGTGAAGAAGGTGCAAGTGTACTTTCTACGCGGTTCAAAAATAATGCAACGTATTATCATCTTTGCCAATGGCGAACTTCCCGACCTCAACAAAGCCCGACTCCTTCCACGGAGGGATGACTACATTATCTGTGCGGACGGTGGGACGCGTCATGCGCTGGCACTGGATCTACAGCCAAACCTCGTGATTGGCGACATGGATTCGCTGAAAGAGGGACAATGGCAAAAATTGGAAAAGGACGGGATCCTGGTCGAGTTATATCCACACGATAAAAATGAGACCGACCTTGAACTCGCGATCACACGCGCAATTGAATTTGAACCCAAAGAAATTCTTGTCATCGCAGCGCTTGGTGGACGGCTCGATCACACTCTCGGCAACCTTGCCCTGCTCAGCGACCCTCGACTTTCGTCATTCAACGCGCGCTGCGATGACGGGGTGGAGGAAATCTTCTTTTGTCGGGAGCAGGTCGAAGTCCATGGAAGAAGCGGAGATATTATTTCACTAATTCCGTGGGGCAGACCCGTTGAAGGCATCCAAACACAGGGGCTGCGATGGTCATTGAATCTCGAAACACTCTACCCCCAAAAGACGCGCGGCATCAGCAACGAAATGCTTGGTAAGACTGCGTCTATTTCAGTTGGATCAGGATTGTTGCTTATCATTCATCGCCGCCAATCGTAAGTCCAAATTGTAAGTCAAAAGGTTCCCATGAAAAAACTAACTTTACTTTTTTCCACTTTCCTCTTTCTTTTCTCCGCTTGCTCATCTCAATCAACTGCAACACAATCAACTGAGCCTCAAACTCTCAAAATTATTACCCATGACTCCTTCGCAGTAAGCGAAGAAGTGATCAAATCATTTGAAGAAGAGAATAATGCGAAAGTTGTATTTTTACAAAGCGGCGACGCGGGCGCGGTTCTCAACAGGGCTATTCTCACAAAGGACGCGCCGTTGGCCGATCTTCTCTTCGGGGTGGATAACACGTTTCTCTCCCGCGCTCTTGAGGCTGATATTTTTGAATCATATCAATCGCCTGCGCTTGCCGATATTGATGATTCATTCAAACTGGATTCAACTCATCGGGCCACGCCTGTAGACTATGGTGATGTGTGCATCAATTACCACAAGGCTTATTTTGCTGAAAATAATTTATCCGTCCCGCAGAGCCTTGAGGATCTCACAAAGCCTGAATATTCCGGCTTGCTTGTGGTTGAAAACCCCGCCACTTCGTCCCCGGGCCTGGCATTTCTGCTCGCAACTATCGCGCACTTTGAAGATTCTTATCTTGATTTCTGGAGCGCGCTAAAAGAGAATGATGTGGTTGTCGTGGATGGCTGGGAGACGGCTTATTACACCAACTTCAGCGGTTCTTCAGGTCATGGCCCGCAGCCGATGGTTGTCTCCTATGCGACTTCGCCTGCCGCGGAAGTGATCTTTGCAGAGACACCGCTGGATGACGCGCCCACCGCCTCCATTCTTGGACCTGATACCTGCTTCCGTCAAATCGAATTTGTCGGCATCCTCAAAGGGACCTCGCAGGCTCGACAGCGCGCCCTTGCGGAGAAGTTTGTGGACTTCATGCTGAGTGAACAATTTCAGGAAGATATGCCACTGCAAATGTTCGTTTATCCTGTAAATCCGGACGCTGCGCTGCCTGAGGAGTTCGTAAAATATGCTCAGGTGCCAAGCCAGCCTGCAACGCTAGCTCCTGAAGAAATTGCCGCGAATCGCGACCGATGGATTCAAGAATGGACGGATGTTGTCCTAAAGTAACATGAATAAAATAATTAACCGAGAATACACTCAGAGATGGAGATTATTTCTTAAGAATTTCGTGTCTTCGCAGTTAAAGAGTCGCTTTTTTCTCTGGCTTTTTCCTCTCACTTTCCTAATCATCTTTTTCTTCTATCCTCTCTCACGAATCTTTGCTCTCACGCTTAATACCTCAGCTCTCACACCCGAAAACTTACAAATTGCCTATTCTTCACTGCGTTTCACTTTTTACCAGGCAACCCTTTCCA
>Ga0184623_10001188_pt1 | contig 11317 bp, 10 predicted proteins | sample PLM1_100_b1_FD_133138 | JGI IMG/M metagenome (GOLD analysis project Ga0184623, IMG submission 133138) | Groundwater sediment microbial communities from an aquifer in East River, Colorado, USA - PLM1_100_b1 | ecosystem: Environmental > Terrestrial > Soil > Riparian zone | place: USA: East River...
CCCGCCGCCTCGAACCCCTCGATCGGGATCCCCTTCTCGCCGAGGAGGATCATCAGCTTCGACAGCTCCGCGCCGGAGACCTTCAGGTTCAGGGTGCCCTCGTACGGCTCGAACCCGAGCTTCTTCCGGAACTGCTCCTTGTAGCCCTTCTGCCGCATGTAGAACGCGCCCTCCCCGAGGCCGCTCGTCGCCCGACCCGTGATCGGGATCCGGTCCCGGAGCTCGAAGATCCGGAGGTAGTCCGCGTACTCCCGCTGGAGGGTCTCGAGCCCCTTCGCCACGATCTTCACCCGCTGCTTCCGGCTCGCGAGGTCCCGCTGGATCAGGCCGTCGTTCAGGAGCTCGAGGATCCTCTGGGACGCGCTCTGCTGGCTCACGCCGAGGGCCGCCCCGAGCTCCCGCGAGGACAGCGCGATGAAGTCCTTCAACCCGCCGCGGAGCGCGATGTGCTTCAGGGTGTCCACGCGGTACGGCTTCAAGGGCCGAGCGATGCCCCGGGCTCGCTAAAACCTTTTCAGAGTCCCTCGGCGACGAGATGGGACCGCGACCGGAGGAAGATGCGGGGGATGCGGGCCTCCTTCAGCCGCCGCAGGAGCGCCGCGTCGTTCGAGACGACGACCGCCTTGAGTTTGGCGGCCACCTCGAGCACCGCATCGTCCGCGTCCCCCGAGACGTCGACGACCCGGAAGCGCCCCGCGAGTTTCAGCGCGCCCCTCGCCTCCCGGACGCTCCGCGCGAGCCCCTTCAGTTCGTCCAGGACGGGGGAGGGGACGTAGATCTCCGGCTCGCCGAGCAACCGGCGCAGCTCCGCCTCCAGGTTCACTCGGAACTGGAACGGGAGGAGGAGCGCGTTCGCGTCGAGGACGACGGGCCGCATCCCCCTCAGGAGCGGGCTCCTTCGACATGTCGTTTGCGGCCCGCCGTGCTACGGGGAGGGGCGCCGGCGGGTGAGAAACGGACCGGTGGATTTAATACATAGCGACACTATGTCCATCGCAAGCCTATGTAGGCGGCGAAGGACGGACGGGGTTCGGTATGAAGGCGTTCGTGGCGGTCTTGGCGGTGTTCGCGATGACCTGCGCTCCTCTGGCGATCGCGGGGTTCGCGAGCGCGGCGGGGGAGCGGGACCTCACCCCCGTCGTCGAGCAGGGGTCCACGGACCGGCTCGGCGGCGGCGACTGGATCAGCGTCCGGGCCGGGGACGCCCGGGTCGGCGTCGTGTACGGGACCGCGGCCTACGTGAACAAGGTGTACGTGTTCGCGGAGTACAAGCGCTTCCTTGGCGGGGCGGACCTCTACGATGGGCGGGACAACTACCTCCGGACGTCCGGGATCCCCGTGTACACGATCTTCGGGCAGGCGTTCGACGGCATGGTCGAGTTCCAGGACCGGAACAACGACTCCCTGTTGAACCAGTACCGCCTCGAGCGAAACGACACGAGCGGGGACGCGCCCTCGAAGGCGACGAGCCTCGCCCGCGCGTGGACCGCGACGGCGCCGACGACGGAGGTCGCCGGGAACACGACCTGGGTGAACTTCACGGTCGAGACCCGCAACGTTCCATACGACCGCGTCTGGACCGGCCTGGGCACGCTCCCGCGCCGGGGGACCCCCGCCGACGGGGCGCTCGACCACCTCGCGTTCACGTTCCACCTCAACATCACCGTGCGCGACGTCTTGGGCTCCGTGCCCTGGTACAAGGTCAGCGTGAACGACGGCGCGGCCCGGGAGATCACGCACGTCGAGTTCCTCGGGAACCGGACGTACTCCGGGCAGGCGATCGCGATGGGCGCGAAGTACGACCACCTGATCGAGGGCTGGGACTTCGCCCGCCCCGCGGACCTCCTCGCGCTGGAGACCCGGGCGTTCGTCGGGCACTACATCCCCCAGCGGGTGGGCGAGTTCATCCACATAGCGCACCGCTCCGAGGCGCGGGACCCGAGCGGATACCATCAGAGGGCGAACGACACGGTCGCCCCGGACCCCCGCCTGCTCACTCGGGACGTGGTGTACTTCGATGACGAGTGGTACCAGGTCGGCCGGCTCGTGTGGCAGAGCGACGTCACGGTCGACGGGGTCCCGGAAACGATGCGGTTCCAGGTCCAGGGCGGCGAGGGATTCGCGGCGCGCCACAACGGCGCCGCGTTCCTCGGGTTCGCGGTCCGCGGGGCGTACATCTACCCCGCCGGCGGGACGATCTTCCACGACCCGGGGCTCGATGCGGTCTCGGACCTGTGGGATCTCCCGGAGACCCTGAACCTCACTCCGTTCACGGTGCTCGCGATCCAGGTCGGAATCGCGGCGATCGCCATGGGGGCCGCGGTCCTGGTCCGGGCGAAGGGACGGCGGGCGGCGTAGTCCGCCTCCCTCTATCACGAAGGCACGAGTGGAAGGAACGTGAATTGCGATTGACATCGGATGGCAGAGGAGGATGAGACGATGAGACGGATTGGTGGGATCGCGTGGGCGCTGACCCTTGTGTCGGCGATGTGCATGATCGGCGGTGTCGCGGCGATCGTCGGGTCGGGCCCGACGCCTGCGCCCGCCCGGACGCAGGACATGGGGATCGGAGCGGACTACTCCATGGAGACGTGGCCGTCCGAGGACGCGCTCGTGTCCGAGGCGGGACGGGACCTCCAGCGGGATGACCCGGGGAACGTGACGATCGTCCTCGCGGCCCGCTGGGGCTACTTGAACGAGCCGTTCGCGGGGCTCCTCGGGCGATGGCACTTCAACGACACCCGCACGGGCGGGGCTTTCCAGGGTCAGTGGCGGGTCCTCGGCACCCGGATCGCGGGGGACGTCGAGGGACGCTTCACCCTGCCGCCGGGCGGGGACGGCGAGTTCCGGGGCACTTGGACCGTCGGCTCCCGTCAAGGCGGGTACCTGAGCGGCGCGTGGACGAGGGTCGACGACACCCACGGCGCGTTCCGCGGGCAGTGGAACTTCTCGGACGGGCGCCCCGGCGGGGCCGTCGCGGGCTCGTGGGTACGCCTCGTCGATACCGGAGGCGGGTTCCGAGGGTACGCGGTCCAGGGAACGAGCCTGGACCCCGTGGACTGGGACGGCTTCCTCAGCACCTCGGACGGGACGGTCCGGGTCCTTCGGACGGTGCGGTTCGAGCGGGGCGACGAGATCCTCCCGCGGACGGACCGGCAGACCGTGCGGTGGAACTCCACGACGACGGTGAACTGGGACGGGATCGTGTTCGTCCTGCGGGTCCCCCGCGGCGACCCCGGGGCGACGGTGACCCTGAACGCGACCCAGATCGAGTTCTCCTGGTCCGCGAGGCAGCTGCAACGCCTCCACGTCCTGGAGCGAGTGGACCGCGCGGGGCACGCGATCGAGGTCGCGGCGTTCGCCATCGAGCGACACCCGGCGTCGGGGTACGCGAAGATCCAGATCGGGATGCGGTGGGGGAACCTCACCTCCCGGGACGGGGCGGATGACCTCTCCCGCACGTCGACGAGCTGGGACGGGTTCGCGCAGATTACGGTCGGAGGGCTCGCGGTCGAGCGGCTCCTGTCGTTCGAGCGCGGGGACTCCGTCCTCCCGAGGCAGAACCGCGTGACGGTCGTGTGGCAGAGCGCGACGACGACGGGCTGGGACGGCCTCGTCGTGATCGCCCTCGTCCCGCTGGACTACGCGGAGAGCGCGTACTTCACGATCCACGCGGGCTCTTTCAACCACGTGTTCACCCTGCGGGAGCTCCCCGGGGACCACACGTTCGACGCGGGGGACGGGAACCAGGTCGAGGTCCGCGCGGTGCGGGGTTGAAAGGACCCCGCGCCCCCACGGCGCGGTTCGGGAAGACGGAAATACGTCCCAGGGATACGTGCGAAGCGGAATGCCGGAGATCTCCCAAGAGTGGACCGCGGAGTTGAAGAAGGGGTCCGTCCAGCTATGCCTGCTCGCCCTCCTCACGCGGGAACAGAAGTACGGCTTCCAGATCCTGAAGGAGCTCCGGGAACTCTCGGACGGGTTCTTCGACCTCAAGGAGGGTACCCTGTACCCCGCCCTCCGCCGCCTCGAGGAGCGGGGGTTCGTGGAGAGCCACTGGGTCGAGCCGGAGAGCGGCGTGCCCCGGAAGTACTACCGCATCACGGAGCGGGGACGGCGGGCCCTCCACGAGGCGATCGACGTGTGGGACCGTATGGCCGCCGGGACGCGGCGGGTGCTGGAGGCCGGCCGATGATCTCAATCGACGCGTACCTCGGGGCGGTGCGGCGGGGGCTCGGCGGGATGGACCCGAGGGTCCGCACGGACATCCTCCTGGAGCTCCGGAGCCACCTCTTCGAATCGGTCGCAGCGAACGGCGGGAACCTCACCGCCGCGATTGACGCCCTCGGGGACCCCGGTTCTGTCGCTCGACGGTACCGCGAGCTGTACGGGTTCGGGGCGCCGTTCCGCGTCCTGTTCGATCTCGTCGCGGGTGTCGTGGGGCTCCTCACGGTCCCCGTTCTCGTGGCGGGGGACGAGGGGACCTTCCCGTTCCTCATCTCAGCGGTCTTCGTTGCGGTGGAGTTCGCGTTCCTGATTTGGGTGAGCGTGATGGCGGGGAACCGGGCGGGGCTCTTCGCGGGGATCGCCGCTCTCGTCGGTCGCGTTGCGGGCTTTGGCGGGTCGATCGCCGTGAACCCCGGAGGGTTCCTCATCACCCCGGAGGGCCTCGGTGCCTTCGTGCTCGTCTCCCTCCTGTTCGTGGTCGTCGGATGGGTCCCGGGGAAGGCCCGGCAGGCGTGGCGCCGGCCCGGGGCGGAGCTCTAACGGAACCGCTGGCCGCCTGCGAGGTAGTCCGCTACAATCGTCGCGTGGTCGAACGCCATCGGCGGGAGCCGCCGCGGGTCGACGAGGTCGAGGTTCGCGGCGTCGGAGCCCGCCCTCATCTCTCCCCCGACGCGCCGGAGGGAGTACGCGACGCTCACCGTGTGACCGCGCGGGTCCCGCTTCGGGTCCGAGTACACCCCGACGACCTTCTCAATCTGGACCCGCAGCCCGGTCTCCTCGAGGAACTCCCGCAGCATCGCGCCCTCCGTTGATTCGCCGAGCTCGGCGTGGCCGCCGGGGAGGGCGTGCATCCCGAGGAACGGAGGGTTCCCTCGGATCACCGTGAGGAGCTTCCCATCTAGCACGAGGACGCCGTCCACGGCGAGCGCGGGATGGCCCACCGGCTCACTCCCGCGCCGGCATCCGGATCCCGTGCTCGGACGCGAACCGGACCGCCTCTTCGTACCCTGCGTCCGCGTGCCGCACGACGCCAAGGCCCGGGTCCGTCGTGAGGACGCGCTGGATCCGCCGCTCCGCCTCCGGGGTCCCGTCACACACGAGCAGCGCCCCCGCGTGCGTGGAGAACCCAATCCCCACCCCGCCACCGTTGTGGACCGCGATCAGGTCCGCTCCCGCCGCGGTGTTCACGAGGGCGTTCAGGATCGGCCAGTCCGCGATCGCGTCGGAGCCGTCCTTCATCCCCTCCGTCTCCCGGTACGGGGACGCAACGGAGCCCGCGTCGAGGTGGTCCCGCGTGATCACGATCGGCCCGCTCAGCTTCCCCTCCCGCACCATCCGGTTGATGATCGTGCCGAACCGCGCGCGCTCTCCGTACCCGAGCCAGCACACCCTGGCGGGGAGGCCTTCCCACGGGACGTTCGCCTCCGCGAGCTTGATCCACCGCACGAGGGTCTCGTTCCCCGCGAACTCCCGCATCACGACCTCGTCCGTCTTGAGGATGTCCTGCGGGTCTCCGCTCACGGCGACCCAGCGAAACGGCCCGCGGCCCTCGCAGAACATCGGACGGATGAAGAGCGGGACGAAGCCCTTGAAGTCGAACGCGTTCTTCACGCCCGCCTCGAGCGCGTGGCCGCGGATGTTGTTCCCGTACTCGAACACGACGGACCCGCGCTTCTGGAACTCGAGCATCGCCCGGACGTGGATGGCGATCGACTCAAGGCTCCTCTTGATGTACGTCTTGGGGTCCGAGGCCCGCAGGGCGGCCGCTTCCTCCACGGAGAGGCTCTTGGGGATGTAGCCGCCGAGAGGATCGTGCGCGGAGGTCTGGTCCGTCACGATGTCGGGGACGATCCCGCGGCGGACGAGTTCCGGGTGGACGTCCGCACAGTTCCCGACGAGGCCGATGCTGCGAGGGGCCCCGTCCCGCTTCGCATCCTTCGCGATCGCGAGGGCCTCGTCGAGGTCGCGGATCAAGAGGTCGCAGTACCCCGCCTTCACCCGGCGCGCGATCCGGCGCTCGTCGACCTCGACGTCGAGGCAGACGGCCTCGTTCATCTTCGCCGCGAGGGGCTGCGCGCCCCCCATCCCGCCCATCCCGCCCGTGAGGACGAGTCGCCCCTTCAGGCTCCTGCCAAAGTGGTGCCGCGCGCACTCCGCGAACGTCTCGTAGGTCCCCTGCACGATCCCCTGGGACCCGATGTACGACCACCCGCCCGCCGTCATCTGGCCGTACATCGTGAGGCCGAGGGCCTCGAGCTCGTGGAACTTCTCCCAGTTCGACCAGTGGGGCACGAGGTTCGCGTTCGCGATCAGGACGCGGGGCGCGTCCGCATGGGTCTTGAACACCGCGACGGGCTTTCCGGACTGGACGAGGAGGGTCTCGTCGTTCTCGAGGGTCTTGAGCGCCTTCACGATCTTGTGGAAGGCCTCCCAGTTCCGGGCCGCCTTCCCCGTGCCCCCGTAGATGATCAGCTCCTCCGGCTTCTCCGCGTTCTCGAGGTTGTTCTCGAGCATCCGGAGGATTGCCTCCTGTCGCCACCCCTTGCACCGGAGGGCGGTCCCTCGGGCGGCCGTGATGCGCTCCATAGCCATCAGAGAAAGGGCCGCGGCGGGTAAAGGCTTTGCCGCTACAACCGACCCTCGACGAGGGCCATGACTTCGTGTCCGACCCGGTCTGCCTCCCGGAGGATCGTCACGAGCTGCACCTCGACGCGGGCGCGCAGTGCGTTGTCCTTCAGCGCCGCCAGGTTGATCCGCACGTTCAGCCCCGCGGCCCGAAGGCCCGCCTCCGCGACGAGGGCCGCCACGCCGGCGTCCGTGATCGCGTTCCGATTCCCCTTCTGCGCGGTGACGAGCGCGATCCCGATTGCCTCCGAGCAAGCGGTCATCGTGTCCAACGGCACGGTCGTGGCTTTCTCGTACGCCTTCTGCATCGCCCTCACTCGCGCGGCCCGCTCTTCCTCCGTTTTCTTGGGCATGCGCATGGCGGCGATTACGGCGTCATAGGCCTTCGCGTCCTCGTCCATGAGTCCCAGGAGTCGCGACTGGAGATCCCGTGCTCGCGCCTCAACGCCCCGTAGCTCTGCTTGGGCAGCCTCGTACCCCTCCTTTCCGATGGCCAGGTTCATGACCATCCTGCTCAAGGCGGCAGACAGAGCGCCGCAGAGGGCCGCAACGCTTCCCCCTCCGGGGGTCGGGGTCGGAGCCGCGATTCGCTCCAGGTACGATTCTAGCGATTCGGGCACTGAGCTCGGGAGACAGCGAGCCACCAAATAGTCTGCGGTTTACCGTTGCGCCACCGATCACTTGAACAGGTACAGGAAGTCCCGAAACTCCATCGGGTCGAAGTAGTAGCCTCTGACCCAATCCCGGATCGGGTCGAGCGCCGCCGACTGGTACATGAAGACCCACGCAGCCTCCTGCACGATGTAAGGCTGAGCAATCGTATAGTTCTCCAACCGGTACTGCCAGACGGAGGTCGACGCGGCGTTGTCGAGTGCGGCGTCGACGAGCGGGTTCCTGTAGCACGAGGCGTTCAAGCCTGCATCCGAGATGGTGGGATTCCCGGGCACTGGCTGCGGGCATTGGGAGGAGTGGAACAAGGGCCTCAGGTAGTCGTCGGGGTCGAGATAGTCCGGGGTCCAACCGATCAGGTAGAGACCGACCCGCCGGAAGTCCATGTTGTCGAGGTGCTGCGGGAAGCTCACTCCGTAGAGGGTCACGTCGATATTCAGGACCGACAAGAGCTGCGCCTTCACCATCACCGCGATCTGTGCCCGGATCGGATTCGCGGCGTTGTACGACAGGGTGGTGGCGAAGCCCCCGCGCCACGCCGGGTTCGACGCCTGCGCGAGTTCGGCCTGGGCTGCGGCCGCGTCCAGCCGGTAGTTCCAGAACGAACCGTCCCAACCGGGCATCCCCTCCGGTAGCCCGCTTCGCAACTGGGTCGCCCAGCCCGAAAGGACCTGTTGGATCACGAAGTCGTAGTCGAACGCGTAAGAGACTGCACGACGGACGTGGATGTCCTGGAACGGCGAGGTGTTGACGGTACGCAGCGGGTCCCCGGGCCAGGAGTTGTCCTCGACCATGCCCATGTACTGGATGACGAGGCCAGCGTTCTGCTTCACGACGATGCCGGGCCAGGTCATTACCGTCCGGATGTCCCTCACGGGGATTCCGTCCGCCCAGTCGACATCGCCGTCCCTCAGCATCTGTTCCTGGACCGCATACTCGGGCACCTGGGTGTACAGGACGGCGTCCAGCTTCGGCGCGGGCGTTCCCCAGTAGGTCGGGTTCTTTACGAGCAGTAGCTCGACGCCGGGGGTCCAGTGGTCCAAAACGTATGGACCCGTGCCCATCGTGTTCTGGTTTACATAGGGATTCTCCATGTCGTTCACGATCCCGCCGTGGTCCTCCACCCAACGCCTCGAGAGAATCGAGCCGACGGTGTAATCGAGCGTTTGCAGAATTGCCCCGTAGGCGACTGATAGCCTCAGCTCCACATGCCACCGATCGGTGGCGACCACGGACGCGTTGATCGCGGTCCATCGCTCGTCCTCCTGGGTAGACGGGTTGTCCCAGGCGTAGTTTGTCAGGTACTGGTCGAGAATCCACGCCGGACCCATGTTGATACGGAGGACTCGCCGAAGGGAATACTCCGCGTCGTACGCGTCCATCGTGCCGTAGACAGGATCGTGCCAAGTAAGTCCCTGGCGGATTGTGAAGTTCCATGTCCCCTCGTCCGGGGAAACGGTCCAGGAATTGGCGACCATTCCCACGATCACATCGTTTCGGACAATCGGGTTGTTCGGGTCTGTTGCGATGACCTGTCGCTGGACGAGCCGGTCATACACGTTCTTGATGACCTCGTTGCCTTGAGACTCGTAGTCGATGGCCGGATCTAGGTATTGGGGGTCCTGGATCGACGCGATGACGAGGACTCCCGGATTCTTCGTGGCCGACACGACCACAGTTCCGTCCGTCAGTGCGTTGTCCGCTGTGTCTGTCTCCCCGGCAACCATGGAAGCCTCAGCGCGGACCGGGTAGTCTCCCGCAGGGAACCCCGTCGTGTCCCAGGTGAAAGCGAGGGCAGAGTTCCCGCCCACAACGAGGCCTGCGATCAGTGTGCCGAGGGTCGAAGCCCCCGCGAATGTCGTCACCATCGTCGACTCGGGGACGTTCCCTTGGTTCGCGACGACAGCGGTGATGCTCACGGTTTCGCCGATCTGGACGTTGGTCTTATCCGCCGTAACGCTGGTGATTGCAACATCGTGAATCCGGGGCGACTGCAGGGTCACGGTCCCGCCCGTTCCGGTATTGTCCGCCCTGTCTGTCTCCCCGGCAACGGCTGCCGCCTCTGCGCGAAGCTGATAGACGCCCGGTGAGAAGGCCGACGTGTCCCAAGGGAATTGGAGTGTCTGGTTCACGCCGATGTCGAGCGTGACCGATCGGCTGCCCACGGAGTTTGTCCCGGCTTCGACAGTCACCGTGGTCACCTCCGTGACCGTCCCTTGGTTCTCAATCCGTACGGAAATCGATACGGTGTCTCCGACGGTCGCGGAAGTCCGTTCAGCGGCCACGCTCATCACGGCGATGTCGTGAATCGGGGGCTTTGGCGGGCTTCCAAGACTCAATGACCAGGCGGCATATCCCGCGAGAACCACCACCAAGGCCACGACGACAGCCACGATGGCCAGCGTAGTCCTCTTGCCCCTCTTCCCCGTGGCCGATGCTGCCGCTGGACCGGTCGACGGTGCGCCCACCTCCCCTGCCATGACAAATCACCCTCCAAACGCCCCGTGCTCCCTCCGGGTCGAACGAGCGATGATTGTCCATGCTTATAAGCGGAACGTTTACACCCCCAGGACGCAGGCTCCACGCTTCACGCAGTCCTGGGGCAGCTGCGGCCTACTCCCACAGCCTCGTCTCCAGGATCTGAGAGGTCGTGAAGTTCTCCAGTTTGAGGTAGAAGTCCGCCGTGTCGACGATTGCCTCCAAGGGGACGAGACCGACGATCTCGGAGCCGACGATGTGGACCCCGTGGCGCTCCGCCTCGGATCGGATCAGCTCGTATGCGCGGTAGAGCGGGGTGCCTTTGTAGTTCAGCATGTTCATGGAGACCTGTACGATCCCGCGGTCCTTCAGCGCGAAGCCCTTCGCGCGGACGTACTTCAGGCCACCGCTCGACTCTCGGACGGCAGAGGCGATCTTCTTCGCGATGTTCAAGTCTGAGGTCCCCAGGTTGACGTTGAAGGCGATCAGGGGGTATCGCGCACCAACGACCGTGGCGCCCGCCGTGGGGTGGAGTTCTGCGGGTCCGAAGTCGGGGGCTCGATCCGGGTTCGTGCGGATTTCGGTGCGGAGTCCTTCGAACTCCCCCTTGCGGATGTCCGGAAGCGCCTTTCGGTCCGGCCGGATCGCCGCCTCCTCGTAGAGGTATACGGGCACCTTCAGCTCCCTCGCGATCCTCTCCCCGACCGCCCGCGCGATTGCGACGCAGTCCTCCATCGTGACCCCCGAGATCGGGACGAATGGGCACACGTCGAGCGCGCCGATGCGGGGATGCTCCCCGCGGTGGACGTTCAGGTCGATGAGCTCGACCGCCTTCTGGGCCCCGCGGAACGCTCCCTCCGCGACGGCCTCGCGGTCCCCGATGAACGTGACCACGGCCCGGTTGTGGTTCGCGTCCATCTCGACGTCGAGGACCTTCACGCCGGGGACGGAGGCGATCGCCGCCACGATCGCGTCGACGACCTCCTTCCTGCGACCCTCGCTGAAGTTCGGGACGCACTCGATGATCTCGCGGGCCATCCTTTTCTCGAGCGCGCATGGGACCCTCGGGTAAGAAACTTTCACCGCTCCGGCGACGATTAGAGACCGCTGCGGAAACGCATAAATAGACCCCGTTTCATGAAGGCGGCCGCAGCTTTCGCGGGAAAGGGGAGGAGGCAGGGTTGCGATGAGTTATTCAAAGGTCGTGAGACTAGCGTTGGCCCTCGTCGTCGCGGGCGCCCTGATCGTCCCGTTGCTCCCGTCCGCGAGGGCCCCGCCCCTCGTGCCGTACGAGGCCTTCGGGATCGCGAGGAACTCC
>Ga0184623_10001189_pt1 | contig 11316 bp, 15 predicted proteins | sample PLM1_100_b1_FD_133138 | JGI IMG/M metagenome (GOLD analysis project Ga0184623, IMG submission 133138) | Groundwater sediment microbial communities from an aquifer in East River, Colorado, USA - PLM1_100_b1 | ecosystem: Environmental > Terrestrial > Soil > Riparian zone | place: USA: East River...
CAACACGATCGCCTGCAGCATCGGTACGGCGAGACACCCCAGTAGGCTGCGCCACCACAACTTGGCCGCTGGGTCGGTGAACGGAAGCCCGTGACAGGCCAGTGCGACCGGGGCGATCCCGACCAGGACGATGAGCACGGCGACCCGCACGATCCAGGTGATCAGCAGCAGCACCGCCAAGCCGGCGATGAACATCACCAGGATCAGCGCGAGGAGCGCGTTCTCGGGTCGGGCGGTCGCGCCGACGATGTGGGCGCGCATCTGGCCGAACGCGGCCTCGCCGCGCAGGTCGTCGCCGGTCAGGGCGCGGGTGAGAGCGTTGGCGAGGGTGATGATCTCCCGGCACAGCGGAGTCGCGAAGTTCGCGCCGATAAAACCGATCAGCAGCCGCGGCGCCAACTCTTGGACGCCGTAGCGGACCTGCAGCGTCTCGCGCGTCATCACGGTGAAACCGGCCACCGTGATCGCCAGGACATAGCAGGTGTTCACGATGATCAGGGACTGCCCGGAGACTGCGGCGACCTGCGGCAGTTCGGTGACGTCGGGGTTGGTGAACGCGGTGTCGCGAAGCAGGTCGAGCAGCCCGGTCAGAGCAGCCAAGGCGGTCTTTGCGAGCCAGTCCAGGATCCCGTCGAGCATTCCCTTGAGCAGGTCATCGGTGAGCCAGTCCATCGCTCTCAGCCGCCCAGGATGCTCTTGGCGATGGTCAACAGGCCCGGGGCCAACAGCACGATGGCGTAGCCGACGACGGAGGCCTTGAACGCGGTCTTCGCGCGTTCCACCTGGGCCGGGTCACCGCCGGCGGCCAGGTACAGCAGCCCGGCGATGACGCCGAACAGGGTCGCGACCGCGAACGCGATCCCGGTGATCCACACGATCAGGCTGTCGATCACCTGCGGCAGCGTCTTGACCGCGACGATGGCGGGTTCGGCGGCGAACGCCGGCTCACCCGACACCGCGATGCCGAGGGCAGTGAGTGTCAGGCCGAGTGCCAGGCGGCGGAATTGGACAACGGTGCGGTGCATGGTGGTCACCTCCCGCCCCACCCGGAACGGGAAGGGCGTGCAGTACGCGGATGGGAGGCGTCACCGAGTGCGGCCGGGCCGGGACCGTGAGGGCCTCACTCCTTCACAGGTCCGGTGCGGCGAGGTGTGAACACGACCACGAACCGGCCGGACCCAACCCGCGCTCTCGGTGACGCGGGGAACCACCAGCCCGCGGCGCCGACTCGGCGGCCGCTACCTCGGTGATTCCTTGACCACCAAGGGCCCCGGTTAGGTGCCCAACGCAGCACCCCGCCGCCTGGCCGTGATCTAACCGGCCTAACCGGCGCTTGCTCGTTCGGTCGGTTAGGTCGGGGCCAGCCGGTCGCCGGTTGGCGCCGGACCAACGTCGAACCTGCGGCTGTCGAGGTGGACGAGCGCACCGACGCGCCGGACCCTCGGCAGTACCGTTTACGCTCACGGCCGAGCCGCCACGGACGGGCGCACGGCCTGGTGCCGCGCGGTACGCAGCATGAACTCAGCACCCGATGGCGCCACGAATACGAGCCTGGCGCCTGATCATGGCCCTTGGGCGGTTGGGCGGATCGTGTGGCTTCCGGTACGGGGGTTCAGGCAAGCCGTTGAGACGCGCCTCGGCGTTGACATCTGCGTTGTGGCCGTGAGGGGGGCGGCGCCGGACCGCGCCGACCTCGCCGTCGCGGAGCGCGGCGGCGAGGCGGTGTTCGGCTTTGCGTCGCCAGGCGGCCGCGACGGGGACGCTGATCCCGATGGCGCCGGCGACGGTTTGCAGGGTGGCGTCGACGAGCCGGGTGGCACTGATGAGGAGGGCCTCGTCGGGATCGATGACGGCGGCGGCGACGGCCCGAGCGAGGACCCAGTCGGGGTGATCCCAGGGGTGTTGCGGGGGGAGGGACCACGCGGAGTCGACGTGGACCGCGTCGGGCTCCTCTACGCGTTCGCGGGCGCGTTTGACGGCGCGGACACCGGCGTCGATGAGCCGACCACAGATCCGTGGTTCGTCGAGGTCGACGGTGTGCAGGCGGGCGAGGAACCCGGTGAGAAGTTCGGAGTCACGGTCGCTGCTGTCTCCGGGCCAGCCGGCCGAGAGCATCCCGGCCGCTCGGCGGAGACCGGGCATCGCGATGCCGACAGCGGCGACGACCCAGGCGGGTCCATCGCGCCGGGCCCGGATCACCAGTTCCCGCCACACCGCATCCCGGACCGGGCGGGGTGTGGTGTGGTGTCGGCGATGAGGACGCGTTTGAGTTCATCGACGGGCAGGATCCGCTGCGGCAGGCCGGCGCGGCCACGGCAGTCGAACACCAGCATGGTTGGCGGCAGCGTCAGCAGGGTGAAGGCCCGTTGCGCGGCAGCGAGCGGCGTCGTGGGCCAGGACTTGGACATGGCGGCAGCTCCCAAGTAGTGGAGAAACGGGCGCGCCCGGCGGGGAGAGACACGGGCCCGGCGGCGCGGTCGCTATTCATCTGCGCATCCGAACCCAACGGGTTACCCAACAAGCTGCCTCGATGGCGCCGCGAGGTGCCGGCTCCTTTGAGGCCGGCGTAACGGAGCGTTTGGGCAGGTCAGAAGGCCCGTTAGCCGCCAGTCAGCTGCCGCGCGGACCCATCGCCCGCGGCGTTGCTCTGCAGGTCCGCCGGTGGGCGACATTGCAGGTCAGCGGCCATGTCCGGCTGGTTAGGTGGGCCGTTACCTAACCAGGCAGGATCGCCCTGCCGGACCCAGGAATCCAGAGCATCTACAGGTGGTGCGTGCTGCCCTGTCGGCGGCCCGCGTCCAGCCGCGAGCCCGCTGGCCAAGCGCGGCTCGTGGGCGCGTCGACGGGCCCAGCACGGTTGCCGGTGGCATCGGGCAGGCCGCCATGGATCGCCCCGTTCTGAGCTGTCCACGCGCGACCGGTTAGGTGCGGCGTGGCGCCGGTTAGGTAGCGATCCCCGGATGGCTACGACGAGCCACGGCCTGGTTAGGCCATGGGTGGGCGTGAACACGATCACCCGGCACGGGAGCCGCCCCGACTATGACGACACAGCCCCCGTACCCCGAGCCTGACCCGACCATCCGTCCCATACCGGGCGGCGGCAGCGACCGACGCGCGCCTCGCGCCACGTCGGCACCGACCGACGTTCCCGATCTTGGACCGACGCTCGGCGCGACGCCGGTGCCGATCACGGTGTGGCGCGCCGCCGGCGTCGACCAGCCCGCCCGACACCACGGCGTCGACGGGTTCACCCCGCGCCTCGCTGCGCTCCTCGTCGGCGCCTACACCCGCCCCGGCGACACCATCCTCGACCTGAGCTGCGACCCGACCATCGAGGGCGCCGCCGGCGCCGGCGCACGCCGCTACCTCCCCATCCCCGACCGCACAGATCTGATTGACATCGACCGGCCACGCGGCAGCGTCGGCCTGATCGTGCTGCGCTGGCCCACCCGCACCGACCGACTCACTCCCGCGATGGCCATCGACCTGTTCACCGCGTGTCGGTCGCTGCTTACCCGCGACGGCCACACCGTCGTCGTCCTCGCACTCCCGCCCGGCAGCGGCCCCTACATCGACCACGCCCAAGTCCTCATCCCCGCCGCGCACCACGCCGGCCTGCACTACCTGCAACACATCGTCGCGGTCACCGCACCCATCGCCGGAGAACACCGCACCCAACGGGCCGCACCCGCGGACGCGGCGACCCTGCGCGCGGCGACCCACCTCACAGCCCACCTCGACCTGCTCGTGTTCGAACTGCGGGGCGGCCGACATGCCTAACCAGCACAGCGACACACGCATCGCGCCGACAGCACCGGAGGACCCATCGCCGCATCGTGCGACCGACATTGGTGTGGGACATGGCCTGTCGGCCTGGCCAGTCGTACGACGTAGCGCCACCGCGCAGCGCCGCGGCCGATTCGTTGCCGGCTCCAGCGTCCACTCCGCACGGATGCTCCCGGACAGAGCTGCCCACGCAATCCACAACTACTGCGAGCCGGGTGACATCGTGTTGGATCCCCTGCCCGGCGTCGGCGCCACGGTCATGGAGGCCATGCACGCGGGCCGCAACGCCGTCGGCTCCGAGGTTCATGCCGGCCACCTACGACCGCAGGCGTCGTCCGCCTCCGGACGACGCACAGCAGTAAGTGCCGCGCCATGAGAATGGACCTCGTCAAGATGACTCGAGGGCTACCACCGGCGTGGGCGGGGTTCCTCATCGACTGGGACCGTTCGCTGCGGTCCGGGAACTATCCACGGACGACCCGCTACAACTATCTCCTGGCCGTTGTTCAGCTGGGCCACTACCTGGCCGCGGAGGCCTGCCAGCCGGATGCGCGGGCGGCTGCGTGTACGCCGACAGCGGCGACCCGCCGCCACATCGAGGCGTTCCAGGCATGGATGGTGGAGACCCGCTCCGCAGCAACTGCGTTAAACAAGCACAAGGCTCTGCAGCAGTTCTTCAAGTGGCTGGCCCTGGACGAGGAGGAGATCGAGCAGTCTCCGATGCTGCGCGTACGCCAGCCCAAGGCGCCGGTCAAGCTGATCCCGATCATTCGCGATGAGGACACCAAGGCGTTGCTGGACACCTGCAAGGGCAAGGACTTCGTCCAGGTTCGCGATGAGGCGATCATCCGGTTGCTGGCCAACACCGGAGCCCGGCTGTCCGAAGTGGCTAACCTGCAACTCGGCGATGTCGACCTGTCGCTCGATACGGTCCGCTATCACGGGAAGGGCGCCAAGGACCGCCGGGTCCGGCTGGGGCCCAAGACAGCACGGGCGGTCAGCCGCTATCTGCGAGCCCGCGGCGGCCACCGCGGTATCGGCTTGCCGAACCTGTGGTTGGCCGTGCGGGGTGCGCAACAGCTGTCGGCCAACGGGATCAAGCTCATGCTCAAGCGGCGTGGCCAGCGCGCTGGGGTAAGCGACGTGCATGCCCACCGGTGGCGGCACACCTACGCACACGAGTGGAAGCTGGCCGGGGGAGACACCGGTGATCTGATGCTGCTGCTCGGCTGGACCTCCGACGACATGCCCCGCCACTACGGCGCCAGCGCCGCGGCCGAGCGTGCTCAGCAGATCCAGGCACGAATGGGGATCGGCGAACGTGTCTAACCCGGAGAAGAAGCCGCAAGTGGCCAGACGTGGGGGAGGGGCGGGCATGACACCGGAGCAGCGTCACCGTCGTGCCCTATCGCCGCGCACGTCTCCTGGGCGAACACCACCGACCGTGCGGCCCGAACCTCGTCCGGTACCAAGGCGTTCCTGGACCGGTTCGAGCACCAGGTGGACCCCGAAGGCGTGCTGCCGGAGGAGGCCCGGGCGGCCATGGCAAAGCACGCGCGGACCGCGTACATGCTGCAACTGGCCGAGAAGTCCGCGGCGGCACGACGCCGCCGATCCCAATCGCAACACCCTTGATTGCGTGTCTAGGGCTCGGCGGTTCAGAGCCGACCACCTCGAAGCGAGAGGGCTTCTGCAGATCAGAAGCCTGCGGAGTCTCTCTTCCGTTGCTCTGCGTGGACGCCTGGCCTAGCGCGCCCGCCGTTGAACTCCTTGACTCAGTGGATGTCTTTCCGGGCATTGGTCCTCCGATACGAAAATCGGGGTTCGTAGGTCAGGCGGCTCCGCGGGGTTGCAGTGTGACTTGGTAGCCGAGTTGGTGGAGTTGGTCGATCAGCCGGTGAGTTTGTCTGGTCTTGCCGTGTGCGGCGAGACGGTCGATGAAGTGGCTTGCGCCGAGGTCGTGGTATTCGATGTCGCGGGTGAGCATGGTCCAGACGGCGATGAGCACGCTGTGGCCGACGGCGGTCAGGGCGCGTTTCTTGCCGCGGCGGCTGGCGATTCGCCGATAGCGGGCGGCCAGGTAGGTGCCTTTGGTGCGGGCGGCGCTGAGCGCGACTTGGCCGAGGACGGCCTTGAGCCACGGGTCGCCGTGGCGGGCAGGTGCGGGCCTGGTTCGTGTGCCGGATTGGTTGTTGCCGGGGCACATCCCGGCCCAGGAGGCCAGGTCGGCGGCGGTGGGGAACCGGGCGGGGTCGGCGCCGATCTCGGCGAGGATCACCTGGGCGGCGCGGCGGCTCGCGCCGGGGATGGTCTCGATCAGCTCGAGCTGGTGGTGAAAGGGCGCCAAGGCCGTTTCGATCTGGGCGGTGAGGCGGTCTTCCATCGCGGTGGCGGCGTCGATCCGGTCGAGCATCGCGCGGATCAGGAACGCGTGATGGGCGGTGAACCGGCCGGTGAGCGCCTCGGTCAGGACCGGTCGTTTGCCGCGCATGGAGCCCAGGGCCGCTCCGAGAGCACGGCCGGGTCGCGTTCCCCGCCGATCAGCGCCTCCAGCATCGCCCGGGCGGACTTGCCGAGCAGGTCGGACACCACCACGGACAGCTTGATCCCGGCGTCCTCCAGCAGCTTCTCCAGCCGCTGGGCCTCCCGGGCGCGTTCGCGGACGATCTCGGTGCGGTAGCGGGTCAGATCCCGCAGCTGCCGGGTCGGTTCGGGCGGGACGAAGCTCGGGCGGACCAAGCCGTGCTAGACCAGGTCGGCGATCCAGTCGGCGTCTTTGACGTCGGTCTTGCGGCCGGGCACCGCCTTCATGTGACGGGCGTTGAGCAGCCAACACTCCAGGTCGTGTTCCAGCAGGTAGAACACCGGCTTCCAGTAGGCTCCGGCGGCCTCCATCCCGGCCACCGTGACCCGCTCGGCCAGCAGCCAGTCCCGCATCGCGAGCAGGTCCCGGGTCATCGTGGAAGTGCGCACCTCGCGGCGCCGATGGTTACCCACGCCGGGCACCCGGATACACACCTTCACGTCGGTCTCGCTGATATCGATACCCGCGCACCGCTGGTGAACCGTGTCCATCACGGCAGCACCCCCTTCGACGAGCGCAAAACACCTCGGCGCCGGCCGCCCGGCAGGGATCTCACAGGCCAAAGAAGCTGACACGTGCGCGAAGCAACAGTTCCGGGTGCGTGTTACAACGACCCCCAGCGTCCTACTAACCGACGGGCTCCGGCAGCGCCAAGAGGACACGGCGGGTGATGTCGCCGATCTCGGCCACGAACACCGCGGCCAGCGTCGGGCCGATGCCGGGGATCGTCTGGACTGCGGCATAACCGGCGTCAGCGGTGAGGCGGGCGCGCAGCAGGCGGGCGAAGATGTCGATCTCGAAGTCGAGAAGTTCCATCACCCGGCGCAGCGAGGCGATCCGCGCCGCGTAGGCGGCGGGCAGGTCCAGGCCGTCGAGCAGGGCGGTGCCTGCGATGCCGAACAGGTCGCTCATCGCGACCTGCACGCCGCGTTTGGCCAGTACGGCGTGGATCTCCGCCTTGCAGTGCGCCCGCAGGCCGACCAGCTTGGCGCGGTGGCGCACCAGCTCGCGCAGCTCCCGCGTCGCCGGCGGGGCGATCCACGCCTCGGGCAGGCGCCCCATCCGCAGCAGGTCCGCCAGGTCCGCAGCGTCGCGGACGTCGTTCTTGACCCGCCGATAGGCGAACGCCTTCACCCCCAGCGGATGCGCCAGATGCACCCGCGCGTCACCGGCCTGCAACGCATCCACCGCCCAGTACCAACCGTAGGTGGCCTCCAGCACCACTTCCGGGGCCTCTCCGGCCCGGGCCATCACCGCCGCGAGCCGGTCAGCGTCGTTGACGATCCGGACGGTCTCCAGCACCTCACCGCCGGCAGTGGTCCGCACAATCACCGACCGACGACGATGCAGGTCGATGCCCACGAACTGCTGTCCCGCGTACCCTTCCATCAGGGGCCTCCTTCGTCGTGAGACGTGAGCACCCCCAGCATCCGCTGGGGACACACGAGGAGCGGAGGCCCCGCTCCTTCATCGCATCAGGTCTAAGGTCGGAGCGGGCGGTGTCGTGCTGTGCCGCGTGGTGTCGCCGGTTGTCAGAACTCTCGGGCTCTTCTCGGGCTCGCGCAGGTCAATTGTGGACCGCGGTTGCATTGATTGGTGGGTCGCTCTGATGAGGGCCGCGCGGGTTATGGCGCAGGCAGGGTGCAGACGTTGCCGTTCGGCCGCCTGTTCGGGATGTTGATCCTCAACCAGGGAGCGCCGCCGGGTTGGATCGCGTCAGAGCGCGTGGTCGTCGAGTTGCTCGGCACCGGTGACCGCGCGGTCCGTACTCTGCCGATGCTGTTTGGCTACGCCAGCGTGGTGGCGGTGGCCTGGCTGGCCCGGATGACGCTTTCCCGGTTCGCCGCGGTTGCCGCGGTGGTGCTCTTCGGCTGCGCTCCGCTGGCGATCCAGTACAGCTGGCAGGTGAAGCCGTACAGCGCCGACATAGCGGCTGCGGCCGTGCTGCTAGCGGTTGCGGTGTGGGTGTTATGCCAGCCGCGCTGGTCGTACCGGCACGGTATGGCGTGGTGGCTCGTCGCGGCGGCCGCCGCCGCGTTCAGCTTCCCCAGCATGTTCGTCTCGGCTGCCAGCGCGGCCGTGCTTGTGCTTGACCGGTTGCTCCGTTGGGCGCGCGGGCGGTCAGGGACGGATCGCTTCCGGGCGGGGCCACAAATGCGCGTGCGGTGCGCGGAATGCGTCCGGTTCTGCGTTCCCATGGTGGCCTGGCTCGCCGTGGTCGCCCTCGACCACGTCGTACAACTCCGGTACTTGAAGGGGAGCCAGAACCCGCCATCCCTTGTGGATCGGGGCGTTCGGGCCCGAGGATGCCTCGCTCGGCGATCAGGTGAGCTGGTCGTGGAACATTCTGAATCTCTTCGTGACCTCGATGTTTGCGGCCACCGCGACGTCGGTGGCGGTATTGCTGGTCGTTCTCGGCGCCGTCGCCCTGTGGTGGCGCGAGCAGGCCGTCGCCGTGCTGTTGGCGACGCCCATCGTGGCCGCGCTGCTGGTGGCGATCGCCCAGCTGTACCCGTTGGCACAGCGCATGGCGCTGTGGCTGCTTCCCTCCGCGGTGGTGCTGCTGGCGGGCTGTCTCTTTCCGTCCCGGCCGGGCGCCGGCGTCGGCGCTCCCGCGGCATGCCGGTTGGCACCGAGGCTGCGGGACATGGAGGCTGTGGCCAGCGGGGCAGTGGCGACCCTGCTCACCATGGTTCTGCTCATCCCTTCGAGTGGGCCGCTATCCGAGGCGTTCGTCGCACCAGGAAGGCACGGCCGTGGCGGAGACGCCGACAACATGGCCAGCGCCATCGCGGAGCTCGCGCGCGGATACCGCCCGGGAGACCTGATCCTCGTCGTGGCGTCCCAGTACCACCGCGTCTACTGGTACGGCCACGAGCACGGCCTCGCTCCGCCGGTTGCGCTCGCCGCGTCGCCCAACGGGGGTTGCGCCCGGGACGAGATCGCGGAGGCTGTCGGCGACGCTCCGCGGGTGTGGCTCGTCACGGGGAGCTTGTGGAGCTTCACAGAACCGGCTCTTCCGGAGCTCGCTGTGGCCAGGCTCCGTGCGATGGGGCAGGTGCGGGAGCTGGTCCGGGAAGGGTACGTGCGGCTCTACCTTGCCGACCTGACCAGGTGACCAGACGAGCCCGGACCGGGGATCGACCCGGCCCGTGCCTGCGTGCACACCTCCGCCCTGCCTCGCTGGCTCGGTTGAGCACGGTCCAGGCCCGCGGCCTTGTTGGCGCTTGTCGCGGGTCAGGACGTCGAGCCGGCCGAGGGTTCCGACGGCACCGACGGGCGGTGGCGGATCGCCCGCCGAGGGGGTCGAGGACCGGGTGATATCGGTGGTCGACCCCGACGCGCGGCACGTGCACAAGAGCGTCCACGCCCGCCAGGACGGCTACAAGGCCCACGTCGCGACCGAGCCGGACACCGGGCTGTTCACCGCAGCGAAGCTCGCCAAGGCCACCGGCGCCGAGAATCACAAGGCCGCCGTCGGCCTTCAACTGCTCGACGCCGAGCTGTCTAACCGGCGGCGGACCAGGTGGGAACTGCTCGGCGACTCGGCCTACGGCGTCGGCGAGGCGCGCGCCGCCCTGGCCGCGGCTGGGCACACCGCGGTCATCAAACCGGCCCCGCTGCGCCCGGCCGCCGCCGGCGGGTTCACCCTGGATGACTTCACCGTCGACGAGGCCGCCGCGACGGTGACCTGCCCGAACGGGATCACCCGGCGGATCAGCGCGAAACGCAACGTCACCTTCGGTGTTGCCTGCCGCGGTTGCCCGCTGCAGCAGCGGTGCACCACCGCCCAGACCGGCCGGACGCTGATCCTGCACCTCCACGACGCGCTGCTGCGCCGAGCCCGCCGGGACTGGGCCACCGACGTCGGGCTCCGCGCCACCTACCGGCGGCACCGGCCCATGGTCGAACGCTCCATCGCCTCGCTGATCGGCCCCTACGGCCGCTGCCGCAAACTCCGCTACCGCGGCGTTGCGGCCAACAACGCCTGGTCGCACACCCGCATGGCGGAGCCTGAACCTCCGCCGGCTGCTCAACCTCGGCCTCACCCGCCACAACGGGGCATGGGCACTGGCCTGAGGCGCCGGCCCGGGCCGGCACGGGCACTTGCACGCCCCGGAGCCGATCCGCAAAGCTGAACCAGGCGGGAAGAGCGACCACTTTGTCGACCTCACGGTCTGACCTCATCGCCGCACAGGCGGCGCGTCGGCGCTCTTCCCGCCCCCAAACCCCACCCTGTTCAGCAGACTCCTAGGCCCACCGAACCGTCTTCTACTGGCGGCCCCTGGTCCCCGCGCTGAACGACGCCCCGGAGCACCTGGCCCGCGCGGTGGCACTGAGCCGGCTCGCGCATGCCTCGGTGTTCACAGGGCTGCTCTACCGCGACGAGATCGCCGACTACTACAAGGCCAACGGCATCCGTGAACCGTACGGCGACACCGCGCGGCGCAAGATCGTGCCCGATGGCCGGCGGCATTCGTACGGTCCCCGGTACAGACGAACGGCCGATGCCGCGGCAGTCACCGTGGGTGTAACTTGCGATTACCCAGCGCGTGGCAGGTTGGTGGGTGCCATGGTCTCGACGTGGCGCACGCATCAGGTGATCGAGCTCGAGATTCGCGGGATGCCCGGCGAGCATGCTCGACGATCCAACGCCTACTCAGGTGGCGAGTGACGATGTCGGTCGTGTCGTCCATCGTATTAGGCCCGTCGTCGCGTTCGCCGGCGACGGCGTCTCCATCGTCGCCGGCTCCGAAAGGAGCAGGACATGACCGGTCCGCTAACGCCGACCTGGCGCTCGAGGCCGGGGTGAAGGGGAGCGGCTTACTAAGGCGTACGTAAGTAGGTCGACTCGATTTTGTCAGGCTGTGATGTAGCGCAGGTGCGGGTCGGCGAAGAAGGCGCGGACCAGCCCGGGGCGTTTTTGGAGTCGGCGCAGGGCGCCG
>Ga0184623_10001191_pt1 | contig 11314 bp, 11 predicted proteins | sample PLM1_100_b1_FD_133138 | JGI IMG/M metagenome (GOLD analysis project Ga0184623, IMG submission 133138) | Groundwater sediment microbial communities from an aquifer in East River, Colorado, USA - PLM1_100_b1 | ecosystem: Environmental > Terrestrial > Soil > Riparian zone | place: USA: East River...
CGCGGCTGCAGCAGGAGATCGAGGAGTGGTCGTCGAATTTGCGACAGAGGGCAAATGTGGATGTTTATGCGTGGAGATAGCCCGTTGCCCCTCTCCCGCTTGCGGGAGAGGGTGGCGCGAAGCGCCGGGTGAGGGTCGGAGCGTTCGCCGCAACCCTCATCCGCCGCTTCGCGGCACCTTCTCCCGCAAGCGGGAGAAGGCACGCCGGAGCGTCACCGCGTCGACTTTTCCACCTTCTTCGATCGGGTGGCCACCGCTTGCGCCATCGAGACGCGGTTTTCCTTCAAACGCGTGGCCAGCCCGGAATCTGCCGTCGCCAGAATCTGCGCGGCAAGAATACCGGCGTTCCGCGCGCCGCCGATCGCGACCGAGGCCACCGGAATCCCCGGCGGCATCTGTACGACAGCGTAGAGAGCATCGACGCCGTTCAGAGCGCCTCCACTGAGCGGCACGCCGATGACGGGCCTCGTCGTGTACGCGGCGACTACGCCGGGGAGGTGAGCAGCCATTCCGGCGCCGGCGATGAACACGGCCGCACCGTCGCGCTCGCTGTCGATCACGACCGATTTTGTTCTTTCAGGACTCCGATGTGCCGATGCCACGACAAACTGATAGGGAACGCCGAGCTCGTCGAGCGCCGCAGCGGCGTCCGACATCACCTCGGCGTCGGAATCGCTTCCCATGAGAATGCAGACCCAAGGCTTTGCCACCATGCCCTCCGGATCTAAACCTTGGTGGCGGACAGCTGCTCGAGGGCGCGGTAGCCGATGTCGCGGCGGTAGCGAGCGCCCTGGAAACGGACCTTCGCAGCCGCTTCGTACGCCTTGGCGAGCGCGTCCGTGAGCGTCGCAGCACGCGCACAGACGTTGGCGACGCGTCCCGCCATGTTCACGAGCTTTCCACCTTTCCTGACGGTGCCGCCATGAAAGACGACAACCGACGGATCCTTGATGGGGTCGATCACGACTTCCTGTCCTTTGGGGAACTCGTTCGGATAACCATCGACGGCGACGACGACACACGCCGCAGCTTCCTTTTTCCACGTCAGCTTGATGTCACCGAGATCGCCGTTGACGACTTTCAGCAGCACCTCGGCCAGATCATCTTCGAGCCGCATCATCTGGACCTGAGTCTCCGGATCACCAAATCGGCAGTTGTACTCGAGAACCTTCGGGCCTTTTCTGGTCAGCATCAGGCCGGCGTAGATGACTCCCTGGTAAGGCCGCCCTTCTTCTTCCATCCCCTGGATGGTGGGGATCATCACCTTCTTCACGATCTCGGCGGCGGTCTCGCTGTTCAGCACGACGGCAGGCGAGTGAGCGCCCATCCCGCCGGTGTTCGGACCTTCGTCGTTGTCGAAGGCCTTTTTGTAGTCCTTCGCCGGCGCAAGAGGGACAAAGCTCTTCCCGTCGGTAAGAACCATGAAGGACACTTCTTCCCCGTGGAGGAACTCCTCCACGAGGATGCGGCTTGCGGCGGTGCCGAATTTCTTTTCTTCGAAGACAACGTGCAGGTACTGCTCGGCCTCTGCTTTGTCGTGGGCGATGACGACGCCTTTGCCGGCCGCGAGCCCCTCGGCCTTCAGCACGGCCGGATATTTCATCTTCTTCAGCGCGTCCTTGGCCTCATCGATCGACGAGCAGGAGATCGCTTCGGCAGTCGGGATCTTGTACTTCCGCATGAACTCCTTGGAGAAGATCTTCGAGCCCTCGAGCTCCGCCGCGAGGCGAGTCGGCCCGAAGATCGGGAGGCCGCGCTTCTGGAATTCGTCGACGATGCCGAGGGTGAGGGGCAGCTCCGGGCCGACAATGGTGAGGTCGATCTTCAGTTTTTCGGCAAAGTCGGCCAGTTCGATGATGTCGGCGACCCCGATGGGGACGCAGTCCGCCACCTCTGCAATGCCGGCGTTTCCAGGTGCTGCGTAGATCTCCTTGACCAGGGGGGACTGTTTGAGTTTCCAGCAGATTGCGTGCTCCCGCCCCCCCTGTCCGATGACCAGCACTCTCATGCGTTGCGAGAGATTGTAGGGGTTGCGCGGAGTAGGCGCAACGATTTGAAGGACTTGGGAAGATCCTGACGACCTAAACGTTTTCCGGAACGCCGCCGTATCAACCGTCACAATGGCGGCACACTTACGCCTCATGATCCAGACAACTCAGCCCGTGGAACCCGACGATCGGCAGTTGGTCCAGACGATCCGAGACGGCGACACGGACGCGTTCGAGCAGCTGGTGCGACGGAAGACCTCCAAGGTCTACGCGCTCTGCTATCGGATCATCGGCAATCCCGAGGACGCGAAAGACATCTCCCAGCTGGTGTTCATCAAGCTGTGGGAGAACCTCGAGAAGTACGACGCGAAGTACGCGTTCGACACCTGGTTGTACCGGATGGTGACGAACGTGGCCATCGACTTCATCCGCAACCGCCAGTCGCGCGAGAACGCGGTGAATTCGAATCTGCGCCTGGTCAAGACATCGACTGATGCTGAGCAGGGCGTGGTCTTCCAGAGGAAAGAGATCGAGACGGTCTTCAACGACGTGGCCTCGGTCCTTTCGCCGAAGCAGAAGACGATTTTCGTCATGCGCGAGATGGAGGACCTTCCCTCCTCCGAGATCGCGAAGATTCTCGGATGCCGGGAGTCCACTGTCCGCAACCATCTGTTCAACGCACGCAAACTGATGCAGCAGCAACTCCAGAAGCGATATCCGGAGTACGCGCAGCTGTGGAGGTCGCGATGATCACCTGCGAGCTCTTCCGCTCCCGTTTCACGCCGGGTACCGATGACGTCGAGGTGCTCGAGCATCTTCGGGCCTGCGAAAACTGCTTCGCGTTCGCAGCGCAGGCTGATGCGGACATGTTGTTCCGCGGTATCGGCGGTGGCGAGATGATCCCGCCGGGCGGTGTCGACGCGTTCGTCAGCGACGTCATGCGCGAAGTGCACCTGCGCTCGACCGAGAAGATCGCGTCGCACCCGAAGTTCGGCTGGGCGCGCCGGCTCGCCGTTGCCGCCACTCTTGCCGCGGCGGTGGCAGGGACGCTTTACTATCCGCGTCAGCAGAGGGTCACCCCGGTCCAGACAACGGCGAGTGTTCAACCCGCGACTAGCGCGATGACCAGACCGGTCATCGAGAAATACGATTCCGATACAGCGACGATTGTCGAGATGCCGACCGAGGGCGCGGAGGATGTGAAGGTCGTCATGATTTTCGACGAGAGGCTCCCGGCGGATCTATGACGAGAAGAATTGCACTGAGCTTGTTTCTGGCCCTGGCCATGTGCGGCGCTGCATTCGCCGACGACGCGGCAAAGGGCCTCTCCGTTCGACCGTTCCAGTTCAAGCATAAGGAAGCCGACAAGGCTGCGGTCATCATCAAGTCGCTCCTGAGCAGCGAAGGAACGATGAACATTCAGCCGGCCACGAATACGCTGGTGGTTACCGATCGCGCCGAGAACCTGAAAACTATCGCTGCTGCCCTCGCGCAATACGACGGGGAGCCGGTTGCGATTCAGCTCTCCGTTCGCCTCGTCTCCGCGGGCCGCGTTGAGGGAGCGGCGCGAGTTCCTGAGGAGTTGAAGGACGTCGCCGCGAAGCTCCGCATGCTTCAGTACAACTCGCTGGAGAACCTCGGATCCGCGAATATCGACACCCGCGAAGGTCAGCCCGGGATGGTGGAGCTCGAGCACGGCTATCGCGCTGATTTCAAGATCGGTGAGTACGACCCGGTCACGAAGTCGGTGCAGGTGATCGACTTCAAGCTGTCACGCGCGCAGAAGGATCAGCTCGCAGAAGTGTTGAAGACGACGCTGAACCTGAGGATCGGCGTCACGCACATCCTGGCAGCCACCAGGGCGGCCGGCAGCGATCGCGCCGTCATGCTCGTAATGACCGCGAAGCGCTGAGCTTTCTCCGAGCGGCGAAGTGTTTCTCCACTTCATCTACGGGCAGTGTGTTGAATATCTGCTGGGCAGAGAGTCCAGCCTTTCGCGCCACCCAGGTTCCGCTGATGACATGACTCATCTCCGCGATCGAATGCGCGTCGGGATGAATGCTGAAGATGACGCCGCGATCGAGCGCGTTCCGGATGTGGCGCCAATCGAGATCGAGTCGGTTCGGGTTGCCGTTGATCTCGATCATCACGCCGCGCCTGGCGGCCTTGTCGAAAATGCGGTCGAATTCGACGGAGTAACCGTCTCGCACCAGCAGCTTTCGGCCGGTGAGGTGGCCGATGAACGTCACGTGCGGATCATCGAGTGCCTTGAGGATGCGCTCGGTCATCTCGTCTTTCGGCATTCCGAACTGCGAGTGAACGGAGGCCACCACGAAATCGAATCGCTTCAGGGTCTCCGGTCCATAGTCGATTGAGCCGTCCGGGAGGATGTCAGCCTCCGTTCCGCGGAAAACGCGGAGCGGCTTCACTTCCTTCTCCTTCTCCGCAATCTCGGCCTGCTGCTCGTCGAGACGAGCCTCGGTGAGTCCGCCCGCGTAGTACGCAACCTTCGAATGATCGGAGATTCCGACGTATTCGTATCCGCGATCTTTCGCTGAGGTCAGCATCTGCAGAACAGAGTTGCGGCCATCGGAGTACGTGGTGTGCACGTGAAACGTGCCGCGCAGGTCCGACGGTTCGACGAGGCGCACGCGCTTCACTTTCAGGTCCTCCGATGACTCGCGCCGTTCCGGCTCGACGAACGGGATGCCCGCTCGTTTGAACAGGTCGTGCTCCGTCCGCGCGGTGAGCCTGGCGTTCCTGACCTTCTTCTCGAACGCGGCGACGAATTCGGCGCTGCCTGTCGTGCGCAGAACATTCGCGCCGAACGTCTCCGGCGTCGAGAGATGAAACCAGGCGGGCATCTCGTTGCGCGCCCACCCTCGGACGGTCTGCTCGTCGATGACCTCGAATTTGTCTACTACTTTCTTCAACGCTTTCTGCACGGCTGCAGAGTCGTTCGTGGCAATGGCGAGATTCACATTGCGGATGATCTCCAGACGCCTGCGCACGCTGCCGGTGACTTCGGCATCCTCGACCTCGTCGATTGCAGCGAGCCGTTCGCGCAAGCGCTCCCCGATTTCCAATCCGGTCGTGAGCAGGTACTGCGACTCGCGTTTGCGCGCGGTCTCGATCCCTTCCAGAATCTTCGTCTGTGTCTTCGGTCCGAAGCTTTTCAGCTTGGCGATTTTTCCTTCGCGCGCGGCGAGCTCCAATTCCTCCAGCGACGCGACACCCAGCTTGTCGTAGAGGATCCCGAGCTTCTTCAGCCCGAGCGCGGGGACGCGCAGAAGGTCGAAGATGCCGGCCGGATATTGCTTCTGCAGGTCTTTGAGATATCGCGAATCACCGGTCGCGACGAGCTCCTCGATGATCGGGCCGATCGCTTTGCCGATGCCCTGGGTCTCGTAGAGCCGTCCGGCGGCCACGAGGTCAGAGATGTCCTCGTTCAGATTCTCGACGGCGCGCGCAGCACGCTCGAACGCGCGCGACTTGAAACGGTTGGGGTCGGACAGCTCGATGTACTGCGCGATCTCATCGAGCACTCGAGCAATAGTCCACTTATCGGCAAGGGCCATTTATGATCACCCAATGCAAGCGCGTGACCGCCTTATCGTAGCGGCCGACCTCTCCTCGCGTGACGAGATCCTGCGGCTGGCCGATGAGCTGAGCGGCGTTGCGGGCGTGATCAAGATCGGGTTGCAAGCGTTCGTTGCCAACGGGCCTCAACTCGTCCGTGACGTCGTCGCGCGCAGCAGCCGCGTCTTCCTCGACCTGAAGCTTCACGATATCCCAAACACCGTTCAGCACGCGGTCGATGAGGCTGCACAAATGGGCGTCGGCATGCTGACCGTGCACGCGTCGGGAGGAGAGGAAATGCTCCGCGCTGCCTCCCGCGACGACATGCTTGTCCTCGCCGTCACAGTTCTCACCAGCCTCGACGAAGAACACCTGCAGGCGGTCGGATTCTCAGACCCGCCGCTCACTTCCGCCGTGCGTCTGGCGCGTCTCGCAAAAAAGAGCGGTCTGCGCGGCGTGATCGCATCGGCGCAGGAGATTGCGGCGATCCGCGAGGTGTGCGGACCGAAGCTGACCATCGTCACTCCGGGTATTCGCCCGGTCGGCGCAGATGCAGGCGACCAACGCCGCGTGATGACGCCCGCCGGCGCGATCCGCGCCGGCGCGGACTACATCGTCGTCGGCCGCCCGATCACGGGCGCAAAAAATCGCCGCGAAGCAGCGATGAAAATCGTGGAAGAAATGGAAAGGCCCTAGAAAGATCGTTAGCCGTTAGCCCGTCGCAGTCCTCGCGGGTTCCGGCGATATCGGCGCGGCCGCGGTTCGTTAACCGTCAACCGTTAACCGTTAACCGGAAAGCGAGGCCTCCACGGTTAACAGTTGACGGTTAACGGTTAACGGCGTGAAGCCGCCGCGATGCAGTCGGAACTCCACGAGACGTGAGGCTGCTGACGGCTAACGGCTGCCGACGCGGCGACGGGCGGTGCAGTTCGCGCCCGGTCCGCCGAAGAAGATGCGCTGCGCTGCGAACTGACGTCGAACGCCGAGGGCATCCGTGGCTACCGCGCGGATCGTGTGCTCGCCACGTGCGGTCTGGTCGAGGTTCACAGCGATCTTCCATGTCTGCACGGGCGTGTGCGACGAAATATCGGTTCGCGGAAGGCCCGTCAACGTGGCCGGCCCGAGCGATCCGTTGTCGAGGAAGACTTCCACGTTGGCGATCTTGCGCTCGCCGGTAACCCATCCGTGGATCTCAGCGCCGCCGCAGTTGAGGGCTTGTGTGCCGTCCCACTCGACTTTACCCGCGGCGACGCCGCAGGCGCCCCACGTCTGGACGCCGCTGACCTCGCCGACGGTGTAGACATTCGATCCAACTGCCATCGGGTTCCACTTCACTTCGTCAGGCCCGACGTAGGAGACAGTCTCATACCCGCGGTTGAATGAGCCTTCCCACATTGGAACGGTCATGTCGAAGACATCGAAAGCGATCGTACGCGCCGAGCGCAGGTCCAGCGGATTGCGCTCGTCGATCATCGTGATCAGACGGCCGTTCATTTCGTCGAAGAATCCCTGAGGATGGAACATGATCGGATTGGCGTGGTCGATCGTTTCGGTGGCAAGCGTGAAGAGAGTCACCTGAGTGAGAAAACCGCCGAGGTTCACCGTGAAGACTCTGATCTGGTTATCGACCCCGACCCCGAGCAGGTTCGTGCCGTTGCTGACGAGAAAGGTTCCGCGTGGTCCGAGCTGTCCGAGAGAGGCCGGCGCCCCCGGGTTGCTGATGTTGAACAGGGTCGTTCCACCTTCAGCAGTCGCGACGAGGAAGCCCTGATTGAAGGTGATGTCATTGAAACCGAGGAAGTTTCTGGTGGCCGTCGATGCGATCGATCCCGCCTTGAACACATTGGTCATCGACGAGACGTTGTACAGATCAATGGTGTTGAAGCAGAACGAGGTGAAGTTAGGAAAGCAAGGGAGCTCGGTCGCCGGCCACAGCGCTGCCAGCACGTTGCCGCTCACAGCCAGGCGGCGATAGTGGATGCCGGGTGTCCGCGACACGAACGCCGGAGCGCTACCACCCGCGCGAACGTTCTGGAGGTTGAAGATTTCCAGTCCGGCTTCGCTGCTGATGAACAGGAACCCGTTCTGGAAGGCCACGCCTGCCCGAGTGTCTCTCGCCGCCAGAGAACCGATGAAGTCCTCGCGCGCGACCTGCAAGTCGCCGAGATCGGTGACCGTGAACGTGGTCAGCGACTGGCCGCGCAGCACATAGACGAGATTGCCCGAGCGAAATACGCCGTGTGGCGATAGATTGAAGTCTGTCGCAGCTGGATTGTTCCCGACCAGCGTCAGCGGACAGTCCGCCAGCAGGTGATCAGCCGAAACGGGGACAGATACTGCGAGAAGGACGACAGCGACCAGAGCGACCCGTGAAATTACGCGCATACAAGCCTCCCAAAACCACCCCTCAACGCCCGCCGCCTTGCGCGCGAAGCGTCTCACGAACTGTTTTCCGACACCTCGCCAACGCCAAAGGCGCGGTGTCGCTCCAAAGAGCCGGTTCGATTCGTCTTGGCGCTAACTATGTACGAAATCATGGGTTTTTGCAACTTCGGCAGTTTCCCCTAGCGTGTATTATGGTGCCCGGCCGTTCACAGAAGCGACTTCCCATGGAAACAGGACGATCGCGAATCGTGTTGAGGGTGGGGCAGCCATGCTCGACGGCCACGTCCTAGTCCTCAACCGGGTCTTCCAGGCGATTCAGATCACCTCCGTCCGTCGTGCGTTCACCCTCCTTTACAAGGGTCACGTCCGCGCCGTCGACTCCGATTACCGGACCTACAGCTTCGAGAACTGGATGGACATCCCGGTCCAGCCGGACGACCACTTCGTCGTCACGCCGAGCCGCAACATCCTGATCCCGCACGTCGTACAACTGCTCTCGTTCGATCGCCTGCCGCGTCAGGAAGTGAAGTTCTCGCGCGGCAACATCTATCTGCGCGATCACAACCGTTGCCAGTACTGCGGACGCAAGTTCTCCTCATCGGAGCTGTCACTCGATCACGTCGTCCCGATCTCGCGCGGCGGAAAGTCGGGCTGGGACAATGTCGTGTGCGCCTGTCTTCCCTGTAACGTCAGGAAAGGCAACAAGCTCCTGCACGAGTGCGGCCTGCAGCTCATCCGGCAGCCCCATCGTCCGAAGTGGCACCCGCTGCACAGACTTCAGGGTCGCAACTTCCCGGACATCTGGAAGAACTTCCTCGACGAGGCGTACTGGAACGTCGAGCTGCGAAGCTAGGTGGAGGACGCCCGGTGTCATCCCGAGCGTGAGCGAGGGACCTTGGGGGATGGGCGGCTCTAAGCACCACCCGGCCGCCCAGGTCCCTCGCTCACGCTCGGGATGACACGCGCTGTCCTCCACTCACGGTTCTGTCACTTCCTGAAAGTCCGGCAACTCTTCGCCCGGGTTCACAAAGCGGTTGACCGCGATTCCGTACTGCTTCTCGTACAGGGCGCGATAGCGGCCGCCGAGGGCTATGAGCGATTCGTGAGTTCCGCGCTCGATGATTCTTCCTTCTTCCAGTACCAGGATCTGGTCCGCTCTGCGAACAGTGGAGAGGCGATGCGCGATCACGAACGTGGTGCGGCCCTTCATCAGTCTGTTCAGGCCGTCCTGAATGAACGCCTCGCTCTCGCTGTCGAGGGATGACGTCGCTTCGTCGAGGATGAGGATCTTCGGATCGGCCACGATGGCGCGGGCGATGGCCACGCGCTGCTGCTGGCCGCCCGAGAGTTTGACTCCTCGTTCGCCAACGATGGTGTCGTACTTGTCGGCGTACTTCTCCGCGAACTCGTCGACGTGAGCGATGCGAGCGGCAGCGATCGTCTCCTCGATCGACGCTTTCGGGTTTCCCATTCTGATGTTGTCGAGGATGGAGTCGGCGAAGAGGAACGAGTCCTGCGGCACCAGACCGATGAAGTCGCGGTAGTCACCGAGCCGCGTGTCAGCCAGATCGATTCCATCGACGAGGATCTGCCCGGCCGTAGGACGATGAAACGCCGCGACGAGCGAGATCAACGTGCTCTTCCCCGATCCCGACGGCCCCACCAGTGCCACAGACGTCCCCGCGGGGGCGGTGAAGTTGATGTCCTTCAGAACCGGGACACCTTGTGTGTATTCGAACGTGACGCCGCGGAACTCGAGCGTGCCCGCGATCTCTGTGAGCGGCGCCTTGGCGAAATCATCGGCGTCCTCGCGACGCTCACCGAGGAGCTCGCGCATTCGCTCCAGTCCCGCAAACGCCTCCGAGAGCTGTGTACCGATCGAGACGATCTGCGCAACGGGACCGACCACCAGTCCTAGGTAGAGAACGAACGTGATCAGCTCGCCGATGGTCATGCGGCCTGCGATCACTTCGCGGCCGCCGACGAACATCACCACCATTCCCACGATACCGATGAGCAGCGTCGACATTGCGCCAACACCGGAGACCACGCGCATCGTCTTCAACACGCTGCGCAAAAGCTGATGTGCGCCTTCGGCAAAAACGCGCGCTTCGTGCCGCTCCGCCCGATAGGCCTTGACGATGCGAACGCCGGCGAATCCTTCCGTGAGACGGCCGGTGAGCTGTGCCGATTGTTCGCTGCGCTCCTTGAACATCGGGCGAACCGTCTTGAAGGCCCAGTACAGAATCGCGGCGAACAACAGCAGCGCTCCCAGGATGATGAACGCGAGCTTCGAGCTGAGGTAGAAGAGGATCCCGACCGCGATGGCGGCGGTGACCAATCCTCCCACGAGTTGAATCAGTCCCGTTCCAACGAGATTACGGATACCCTCCGCGTCATTCATGACCCGGCTGGACAGCACGCCTGTCTTCGTCGCGTCGAAGTACGAGACGGGCAGCCGGTGCACGTGTTGCTGCAGTTTCTTGCGGAGATCGGTGATCGATCTCTGCGCGGCGAGACCGAGGATCTGCGCCAGTGCGTAGTCGGTGACGCCCGCGATCGCGGATGCGATTCCCGCCACGGCGATGATTTTCCAGAGAAGGTCGTGTCTCCCCTGGCTGATCACTTCGTCGATGAGATATTTCGACGTCCCGGGAACGATCAGACCGGCCAGCCGATTGATCGCCATCAGCGGGAGCCCGAGGATGAGTCGCTGCCGCGCCGTCCAGATGACGTCGCCGGCGTCTCGCAAAAGAACCTTGATGTCGACCTTCCGGGTGGGCATCGCGTGATTCTACTGGGCTTACCGATCGTGGTTCGAAACTTGCTATCGATCTGTCTGGATCGCTGTGTCCAGCTGAACACAGAAATGGAGTCATCCTGATGACGTTAGTGAATTCGCTCTGCGCGGAGATCAGTGTTTTCCAGGGTGTGGGCGAGTCGACCGGAGTGGTGGTCGAACGAAGCGCAATCCGTGGAAAGAAGGGCCTCTGCAAGAGCATGCGCGATCTGGCCATCAAGTCGCGCGTGCTGGGCGACGGCTACTACTACATCCCCGTCGACCTCTGGCCGAAATCGAAAGAGCCTGTCGTCGTGCACAAGCACGACTGGACGGTGATCGGATCGATCCCGCGGATCTCGCGAGCGACCAAGAAACACGCGAAGTCAGCGACGCGTTGACGCGCCGCATCTCCTCTGTCGCAAACTCAATGGTATGCGCCGTGCAAATTTGCGCGGCAGGATAAGACGGGAGTGTTCTCAATGAAGCAGTGCACTTACATTCTGTTGGTTGTGGCGCTGGCTGTTCCGATATACGCACAGGAAGAAGGTCCTGCCGCCGCAAAAGGCGCGGAAGTCGACAC
>Ga0184623_10001192_pt1 | contig 11313 bp, 11 predicted proteins | sample PLM1_100_b1_FD_133138 | JGI IMG/M metagenome (GOLD analysis project Ga0184623, IMG submission 133138) | Groundwater sediment microbial communities from an aquifer in East River, Colorado, USA - PLM1_100_b1 | ecosystem: Environmental > Terrestrial > Soil > Riparian zone | place: USA: East River...
CAAACCACGCGCAGCGGCACCCTGACGGGGGTGACGACGAGCTTTGTGCTGCCCGCTCCTGGCACCTTTGAAGTGCGGGCGCTGCATTGGATCACAGGAATCGGCTATGTCACCGACGCCACCAGTCCGACGGTGACCGTGCAATGACATGCCCACGCCACCATGGGTCGGCTGTCTTCTCCAGGGAGTGACTTGGCCTAACCCAATTCCTCCCATTCAATCTCTCTGAGGTTCAGCTTAGTTCCATAGGATTGATCGGTCCGATGCCGAACCACCCGCGCGATTCCGCGGCTGCCTTCGGACTCTAATCGCTCGCCGACGTTTGGAGCTTTTCCCAAGTCAATCAAGCGCTCGGCGATGTCCGTCATCGCCTCGATCACCGGACCCTCGGACAGCCCTACCGGGCGATAGGTCTCAATGTCCTCAAGACCGAATTTTGCGAGACCCCGGGTGTGGAACCAGACCAGACCATCTTGTCGGCCGCTCACCTGCTCGATTCGCAGATGGTCCCTGATTTGAAAGTCGCGGAGCGGCCGGTCGCTCCAGTCCGAAGGGTTGAAATAAATTTCCGTGGCGGTGTCGTAGGCAGTGCCGCCGGTGAGCAAGGTTAACCCGCGCGCCAGCCGTGTCACGTGCAGGGTGACATCCCGGCGATCCGGACTTGTCATCCGGAGAGGAAGCACTTGCGCTGCTCGACTATGGCTCCAGCCGAGTCGTTCATGCCAAGGCTCGGCAAGTGTGGAAGGCAGGTCGGTGTCCACCAAAGCCGCCCAGGGACCATGATGAGCCTCGAAGAGGGTAGGGCTGGCGCCAGAGATGAATTGGACATTGAGCGGTCCCCCGTATTCCTGATCAAACCAGGCGGCAAGAAACCCGGCAGGCAGAGGCTCCGGTGCGGCATATCCCACAAGAAAGGTCGGTACTTTGAGTTCGTGGCGGGGGGCCTTCCGCTTGATCTTCTTCACGGAGCGGCAGGCTAAACGAGGGAGGCAGGCCTGTCAATCCCAAGACCCTGCCGATGTCGAAGAATTTATTGACAAAGGTAGTGGCCTATGTTAATTAGGCCGGACTTTAGAGTTCCTCGATTTATCGTACGTGTAATGCAGCGAAGACCGTCACGAAATCTTGCGGCGGTCTTTTTAACTCTTGGGGGCCTGTACGTCGGCGAAATCGGTGTTCCGTCGGTGGCGAATGCCCTGCACGAACCGGACCATCGGTTTACCGTGTCCGGGTATGTGCGGAACAAAGAGGGCAAACCTATAGGGGATGCCCGCGTTCATGTCCGAGACCTGCGCGATCACAAGATTGAGGGCGTGACCACCTACACCAACGGGGCCGGTTATTACAAGGCGGTCCTTCACCTGCATAATGACAACGCCGGGGATACCATTCAGGTGACTGCCGTAGAGGAAAAACTCGGAATCGAGGAAGTAAAGGCGGTCCGCGCAGAGTTCAATCCGAGCGATCTGAAGAGCGACCGTCAAGTCACGGTGAATATTGGACCGGTTCCGGAGCGCGAAGCCTCGGCAGGAGCCGAATATTGGCAGTATCTGGCCGGGGGCGCGCTGATCGCGGGAGCCATCGGGGCCGTTGTGTGGTCGCGACATCGGAAAGCCAAGGCCAAGGCAAAGCGACGCGGAAAGAAACGATAAGGTTGAACAAGCATGGAGATCGGGCGCTTTTGCCGTGGAGATAATCCCCGGAAAAGCGTCTTTTTTTATTTAGGAGAAAGGAGCTGAAGACAGCTATGAAAATCCGATACCTGGCGGCACTGGCATTCATAGGGTGTTTGGGACTCTTCTCCTTTGGCTGTGCGGAACAACAGGAAAGTATGGAGCCGCCTCCCCCTGCGCCTCCGGAATACGCGGACAAACACATGCCCGCTGGCTGGTGGGCCGATGAGAAGATTATTGCTGAGGGAAAAGAGATTTTTGAAGGCGTCAAGAACATCGATGTGAACTGCGCGTCCTGCCATGGTAAAGATGGCAAGCCGGTGAAGGCTGGCGCCCGCGATTTCCGCAAGAGCGAGCGGATGAAGCAGTATTCCGACAGCGTCTGGTTCTGGCGGATCTCTGAAGGCGTGCCGAACACGAAAATGAAGGCATGGAAGAGCAAGCTGAGCGAGGAAGACCGTTGGAAGGCGATGGCGTACGAGCACACGTTCGGGTTGAAAGGTCTCGGCTGGGACGTGGCGACAAGCCAGTGGGTGCCTGCGGATCAGATCGGAAAAGCGACGCCGGCACCCGGTGCGGCGCCGGCGGCGGGAGCGCCCGGCGAGCCAAAGCCGGCGGCAGGGGCGCCCGGTGAGGCAAAGCCAGCTAAGGGCAGCAAGACTCCTGAGACGCCGAAGAAGGATGGCAAGTGACGGCACGGCTGATAAAAGGAGCGGCAGGATAATGAAGAAGAGCGGCGTCCCCCACATCCTTCTCCTTGCGGCAGGTCTGCTGTTGGTTGCCGCGGCCGCAGCCTATGCGCAAGTACCGACGCCCAAAGCGCACGATTTTCCGATGGGCGGCAATCGGGCCGCGGTCTGGGTGGTCGCTCAGCTGCACATCCTGTTTGCCGCATTCATCCTCGGCGCACCGATTTTCATTGTCGTGAGCGAGATCCTGGGTTGGAAGAACGGGGATCTCCGATACGAGCGGCTAGCCAAGGAAGTCACGAAAGTGACGGTCATCCTTTACAGCATGACCGCGCTGACCGGCGGCCTGTTCATTTTTGTGCTGCTCGCCACCTATGGCCAGTTCACTCTCTGGCTGGTCAATCACTTCTTTGCGATATTCGCGATCATCTACCCCTTGCTATTCATCGGGGAGACGATCGTGCTGTACCTCTATTGGTACACATGGGATTCCCTGCAGGGGCCGAAGAAGATGCGCCATATCGCGCTGGGCGTCCTGCTGAATGTGATCGGGCTTGTCACGCTCTTCGTCATTGACGGTCCGACCTCCTTCATGAACACGCCGGCCAAAGCGGCAGAAAGCGGCGTAGAGCTGAGGACCTTCATCGAAACCACGGCGACGTTGTGGGACAAGATGAACAACTACAGTTGGTGGCCGCTCAACATTCATCGCACCGTGGGGAACGTCGTATTCGGTGGATTCATTGCCGGATTAATCGCGGCCTACATGTATCTGGCCGCCAAAACCGAGGAGGAGCGCGCTTTTTATGACTGGTTCGGGTTCGTCGGCAATATGATCGGGGTGGGCGCTCTGTTGTTGCTTCCCTTTGCGGGCTACCTGTTGGCCTACGAGCTGTGCGATTACGACGCCTCGATCTGCCCGTACATGATGTCCGATCAGCTCTCCATGTTCTTTGAGATGCAGGGCGCCATGGTTGGCCTGATCTTTCTGGCCAGCAACTATTATATTTGGCTCAGCATGAAGCGTATCGAAGGGATCGAGCGGATCCGCATGTCGGTGGCTACAATGCTGCTGATGATCACCGTGCCGGTGGTGTTCATGGGGATCTGGACCATTTGGCCCATTCCGGACATAATGGCGCTGATCGTGCCGGTCGCCTATGTCGCGATTTGGTTGATCATCGGCAAGTTTATCCCCTGGACCGTCTCATCCCGGACCATGGTGAAGACCGCGTTCCTCATGGTCATTATCGGCAACGCCATCTGGATGACGCCTCACGCGTTTGTCGCCACGCAGGCGCTGGCTCCGGATGATGGCTCGCTGAGCCTGCCGCATGGAGAGCTCAGCCTAGGCTTTATCACGATTTCATGGGGTGATTTGGCGTTGATGCCTGCCAAGAACGCCGCCGCCTTCACGCTGGTCTTCGTGACGATCGTCAACTACATCATGTATAACCGCGCGTTGCGTCAGGGGCGGATCATCTGGGGGAAAATTGATTTTGTGTCCCAGTTTGTCCTGGTGTTCCTGGCGTTCAGCGCGATCTGGACCATGGGCCTGATGGGCACGGTACGGGAGTTGACCAGGAAATACTTCCATGTCTTTAATCTCGTCTACGACTTCACGCCCGAGTCCTATACACCGACACTGGCTTACTCCAGTTGGGTGATAACAGGCATCACGGTGGTCTTTTATATCATCGTTAGTTTTGCGATCATCTTGACGCTGAAGACCGGCAAAGAGAAGGCGCATGCGGCGACCCCGAAGGGCATGCCGGTCGTCGCCGGGGTTGAGTAGGAGAGCGATGGCCGGAGAGAAGAGCCTCATACGGATTGTCGTTCCGAGAGTCATCATTGGCGCAATCGTGGCTGTGGTCCTGGTCATCGCCGCCAGGCTCATGCATTTTCCGCCGGTCTTTCAGGCGATGTTTGTCATCTATGCCATGCTGGGAACCCTCGTGTTCATCCTGTTAGACGCGCCCTCGCTATCGCCGTTGGAGGGTGCAAGGGCCGTCGCCGCGCTGGTGGCCTTTTATGCGATCATTTCCGCGGTATTCGTTGCCGGAGCCAATGTCCTACCGCAGTATGACCCTCAGGTGGAGAAAGGAAAGATTGATAAGATCGTAAAGCCCAAGTTTGCGGCGACCGAGAGGGGCAAGATCGAAGAGCTGCTGAAACGGACCGAAGAGCTGAATGCCCACAGTCAGGCCATCTTAAAGAGACTCGAGACATTAGGAGGAAAGGCGATCGAGGCCTCTGTCAAAGGAGGTCCCGCTGAGCCAAGTGCTCCCCGAGCGCCGGGCGCCGGTGGCGACCTGGTAGCTCTGGGAAAGGAACAGTACGATCTTCAAGAATGCTACAACTGTCATAAAATCGGCGGGAAAGGGTCGGTGAAAAAACGAGGACCGGTCCTGGATAATATCGGCAACCTGATGAAACCAGAAGAGATGAAAGAGAAGATTTTGTACCCGCGCACTTGGATGGCCGAGGGCTTTGAAAAGGAATACAACAAGAAGCAGATGCCGGACAAATACAAGGAACTCATGTTCGATCAAGAAGTGGACGCCCTCGTCGCCTACCTGGCGACCCTCAAGAATCCGTCAGTTGAGACTCCGAAACCGATCAAGAAATTATAGAGCGTCTGGAGCATGCAACCCCGAATCAAATCCCAGGTCCGTTGCACCGACGGTGTCGCGGGGGAAGTGGCCCACGTCATCGCGGATCCTTTATTGCTCGATCTCAGTCACATCGTGGTGAGAATCAACGGCACCGAGCGCCAGGTGCCGATCACCATAGTCAGCAGAACCAGTGAGGATACGGTAGATCTGCTGTGCAGCTCGGCGCAGCTTGCCGAATTTCCGCTCTTCGCCCGGGAAAACTTTCTCACGTCCAAGGAGGTGGAGATCCCGCATCTCGAGGACCATATCCATGTCGAGCCCGGCGAACTCTTTGTGCCCTACCCGGAGCTCGAGAAGAGCGTGCCGCGGCGACGGTTCTTCACCGCCTTTACGAATATGATGAGCGTGCTGATCGGCCTTCCGCTGATTTGGCCGGTCCTGCGCTTCGTGATGCAGCCGATGTATGCGCCGTTTGATAACCGCTGGTGGAAGGTCGGGAACATCAGCAAGATCAAGCAGGAAAACGTCGGCGTGCAGTTCATCTTTAGGAAGTCCGTCAAGGACTCGGTGCTGATGCGGGAAGACGACAAGCAGAGTTGGCTTGTTAAGGCTTCTCCCGATGTGCTGAAGAAGGTGTACGAGCACGGCGACATCTCCTTTCCCGATAATGACGGAAATGTTGTCTGGGTAAACAAAGCCACCGTTCCCTACGTGGCATTTTCTGGGAAGTGTCCCCATCTCGGATGCGGCTACAAGTGGCGGAGCCATAAGACGCGCGGCCAGGTGTTCCTCTGCCCTTGTCACCTCAGCCTCTATGATGTGGCCGGCAAGGTGCTCGACGGCCCGGCCCCGCGCCCCCTTGATGTGCTGCCGATCCGCGTGGCCGCGAACGGGGATATAGAAGTGATTGACGTCGAATACAAGTCCGGGAAATCTGAGCAGGTCAGAATCACCTAATGCAGACGATCGGGCAAAAAATCTACGACTTTGTAGACGAGCGGATCGGGCTGAAGACGCTCCAGGCGAAGATGATGAACGAGCCGATCAAAGGCGGCTCGCGCTGGGCCTACGTGTTCGGGTCCTGCGTGGTATTTATCTTTATCATGCAATCGGTGACTGGCATCCTGCTGATGTTCTACTATATCCCCAGCGCCGATCATGCCTACGACAGCACGCAGTACATCCTGCATGAAGTGGACTACGGCTGGTTCATCCTGAGCTATCACTTCTGGGGCTCCTCGGCGATGGTCGTCATGGTGTTTGCGCATATGTCCCAGGTCTTTCTCTGGGGCGCCTACAAGAAGCCGCGGGAGATGGTCTGGCTGGTGGGCCTCGCCCTGTTCGGATTGGTCATGGCGTTTGGCTTCACCGGCTATCTGCTCCCTTGGGATCAGCGCGCCTATTGGGCTACCACTGTCGGCGTCGAGATCATGGACAAGACTCCGGTCGTGGGCGATTTTCTTGCGCGCTTCCTCAAAGGCGGGCCCACCCCCGGTCAAATGACCTTGAGCCGGTTCTTTGCGATTCATGTGATGATTCTGCCGGCGGCCCTGATGGGGTTGGTCGCCCTGCACCTCTTTTTCTTCCGCTCGGCGGGTCCTGCCGGTCCGTTCCGCGGCACGCCCGAGGAGCTCAAGGCCAAGACCGACTTCTTCTTCCCGCGCCAAGTCTGGAAGGATATCGTTGCCATGGCCACCGTGTTTCTGGTGATCTCCGCGCTGGCCCTGATCGAACCGGTGCAATTGCTGGAAGAGGCGACGCCGGATCCGGGAGATTATCATCCCGAACCGGAATGGTACTTCCTGTTCCTGTTCCAGTTGCTCCGCTGGAAGATCTTCTCAGGTGAGTACGGTCAGTTCCTGGCCGCCACGGGGATCCCTGTGCTGTTCCTGCTGTTATTGGTCGCGCTCCCGTTTTTTGATCGGAGTCCGGAGCGCAACATCTTCAAGCGGCCGATCGCGCTGGTTTCCTGGGCGGTGGTCACGATCGGCATCGTGCTACTCACCGTTTCCGCGATCGTAAATCGCGAGTACCTCGATTAGCCGGACATGGGGACCCTCCTCGCGAAAGCCTCTTCCGTTAAGTTGGCCTGGGATGTCTGCTGGCCCGCGTTTTGGACAGGCTTTCCGTTCAAATTGGTCGCGGCCGTCCTCTTGCTGGCGATGCAGGTCCATCCATGGGAAGGGGCAGGACTGGCGACGCTTCTGGTCATTTCGATTCCGATTGATATCTGGGCGCTCGGATTGACGGCCCGCACCTATTTCCTTGAGCGACACAGCGTAGAACTGGAAGGGAGTATCGGATTGGCCCTCTGGTGGCAGGGAGCGGTGATCGGTGCACTGTTCCTGGCGGCGGCCTATTACGTCGTCGGCGGCGCGGTGACAGTCAGCCAGCAGGTGGCGGCCAGCATCATCGGCCTGATCAAAAAAATCTATCCGGGCCTGCCGATCGCGGAGCAAATCAGCATCGAATTACTTTTGTGGACCGCGGCGACTGCAATTGTCGCGTTGATTCTGGCGCTCGTGGCGCTGCAGCTCTATGGCTGGCGCGTAAAGGCGACGGTCGAGGCCAGTGGCCGGGCCACCGGCGCGCCGTATCCCGAGCGGGTGCGCCGCTGGGATTACTCTCGGATTCCCGGCGATCCAGGGTTGCTGTTCACCTCGTTCGCCGCCATTACAGTCCTGCTGACAATCGCGTTTTGGATCTTTTTGCCGGTGACAACGCCGCATCCGGCCGAAGAGTTTCAACCGCCGATCAGTAAGTCCGCCAAGCCGCTGAAGCCCGAGGACATGCTCAAACAGACCGAAACCTCTTTGGCGAAAGCGGAAGCGGTGCTGCAAACTTTGGAGAAGGAAAAAGAGCAGGACAAAGGAAAAGACAAAAAGAGTAAAGACATGAAGAAGCCCGAGCAGAAGGGGAAATAGTTCATGAAACAGCGTACGGGCCCCCGCTATGCATATATCGTTCTCTTTCTGATGCTCATCTTGTCACTTGCGGGGCCGGTTGCAGTGGCCTTCGCTCAGGAAGTGCCTGCCGGACCCGCTGTTGAGTACCGCGACCTCCCCGGGATGGGGAGCCGCAATCTTATCTGGATCGTCGCACAGCAACACTTATTGTTGGCCGGCTTCGTGCTCGGCGTGCCGATCTTTGCCTGGGTCTGCGAAATCGTGGGCGTGCGAACCAAAGATCCCCGCTACGATAAGCTCGCGAAGGAGTTCACGAAGCTCCTCACCTCGGCCTATGCGACGACGGCCCTGTTTGGCGGCATCCTGCTGTTTCTGTTGATCGGACTCTATCCGAAGCTGATGAACTATCTGACCGACGTATTCTTCCCGTCTTTCGTGGTCTACAGTGTCCTCTTTTTGCTGGAGACTGCGACGCTCTATCTCTATTGGTACGGCTGGGATGCGATGCAAGGGAGGAAGAAGGGTCTGCATCTATTTCTGGGCTTTCTGCTGAATGTCTTCGCGTTTTTCATCATGATCGTGCCCAACTCCTGGGCCACCTTCCAGGCGAGCCCGGTGGTGGTCGCTGAGGGCGGCATGTGGGCGAGGGCTTGGGCCGCCACCTGGAACCCCACCTGGTGGCCTGTCAACATCCATCGGTTAATCGCGAATGTGGTCTTGGGCGGCTTCATTTGCGGCGCGTATGCCGGCTTGAAATATTTGATGGCCACGGACCGGGACGAGCGGGTCCATTATGACTGGATGGGCTACGTCGGCAACTTCATCGGGGTGTTTGGGTTGCTGCCCTTACCGTTCGCGGGATACTGGCTGATGCGTGAGGTCTACCAGTACAACCAGCAGATGGGCATCACCCTGATGGGCGGCTTTTTGTCCTGGCTGTTCATCCTCCAGGCGATGCTGATCGGGATTCTGTTCCTGGGCGCCAACTATTATTTCTGGCTCGGCATCATGTATCGGATTCCCGGATCGGAGCCCAAATACCGGCGCCCGATCCTGATCATGCTGGTCATCCTGCTGGTCTGCCTCGGTATCTGGATGACGCCGCACTCCCTGGTCGCGAGCCTGGAGGAGGCCCGCAAGATGGGTGGCACCCACCATCCCTTGCTGGGAGTGTTCGGGGTCATGTCGGCCAAGATGACGGTGGCAAACCTCATGATCCTGGTGACATTCATGAGCTTTATCATGTACTGGCGCGCTGGAAAGCAGGAAACGGCCGGCTGGGCCAAGGCGGCCAGAGCAGGAATAGGCGTGATTCTCGGACTCGCCGCGATTGTGGTGGTGGTGCTTGGTGTATGGGGCTATTTCGTCCCGGCCATCACCCGGATCAACTACTTCTCCACGACCCAGGTGTTAGTCGTGCTGTTTGTGCTGCTGACGGTGACGCCGCTGACCGGGGTCCTGCTGAAAAGCGCGAGGACCACGACCGAGATGGTCTGGGGGGTGATGCCGCCGCGGGCCGGATACGCGCTGGTGTTGAACGCGGTGATGGTGATCCTCTTGATGACGCTCATGGGTTACGCGCGTTCCTCATCCCGAGTTCATTGGCATATCTATGGCGTGATGCAAGACACCTCCCCCTACGCCTATTCCCCGGCGCTAGGCTATGCCGCGGCGTTCATGTCGCTCAATACGTTCTTGTTCTGCTTGATGGTCGCGTTTATCTTCTGGGTGGCGTCGATGGGTGGCGCGAAAGGCGATGTGTCTCTCAAGGCCATTCCTGATGACAAAGGACGGATGAAAACGGGCGTGACCCCGACACCGATGCCTGCGCCCGGTCTTCATAGGCAATAGGAACGGAGAGCGCTGGATGACAGAAGTTCAGTTACTGCAGACGCTTGGCCTGATTGTCGTAGGCATTGGAGGCGCGCTGCTTCTCTTCGTGCAGGCCCGCTTCCTGCGCGTCGTGGCCTTCGTGGCTATTGTGTTGGGAGCCTTTAGCCTCGTCTCCTTAAGCATTCCGCAAATGGCCTCTCTGCCGCCAGTCATGGAGAAATTCGACGTGGCTTCGATCAAGGAGAAAAAAGGCCTGGCGGACATCGGGCAGAAGATCTTCTTTGGAAAAGGGCAGTGCGCGCTCTGTCATACAATCGGCACGAGCGAGGGGCGCTGCCCGGACCTGAAGGGGATCGGAGCGAAGCTGACGCGCCAGTTCCTCTACGAAAGCATGACCCAGCCGCAAGCCTATGTCTATATGGACTATCAGCATGTCGGCCGGCCCAAGTTTTTCCCGGCGAAGATGCCCTCTATCAATAAGAAGCCGATCGGACTCAACAATAATGAAATCCTCGCGGTGATCGCGTTCTTGCAGAACATGTCCGGTGAGGAGATCACTGTAGATCCCTCGGAGATTGAGGCGCCGCGGGATGTCGCCGCGGTCATGGGGGATAAGACTGCCGGACAGAAGGTGTTTCAAACACAATGCGCCAGGTGCCACTCTCTCGGGGCAATAGTAGGGGATGGTTCAGGAGTCCGAGGCACGGCTAAGAAGCATGAGCGCAGTGATCTCCTGCCGGTTTTGAACAAGCAGAGCGATACCGCCGTGCGCGGGGCAATCCTCACCGAGCCGAAACCGGGCAACAAAGATCATCAGGGGCTCGACAAGTTGCCGGTGAAAGAGTTTGACGACCTGATGGCGTATCTGCGAGACGTGAAAACGACCTCGAAACCGTTGTAAGGGGAAGAATCCTATGAAGGGGTCCTCGTTAGCAATCAAAGGCGGCCTGCTCCTGGTGGCGGTTTTTCTGATCCTCAAATTCGGTCTGCCGCTGTTCACCGCGCCGTTGCCGATGAGTTTGATCTGGCTGTATCTGTTCCTCGTCGCGATCGGCATCATCGTGTTCGGCACGCTCAGCGGCCATTCCACGGAAGAGCTCTTGGGGCCGATCTTTCGTTTTCTCAGCGGAGAGGGTCTTGGCGGCCGGACCAAGGCCGCCCGCCTCGCGGTGCTCATCCTGTTTCCGCTCCTGGTCGGGTGGCAGGCGTACAGCGGGCTGGTTCCCAGCTCCCAGCCACCGACCGAGAATCGCACTATTCATCCCGCACCACCGGGGGAGTTCGTCGGGTTGGCCAATCCGGTTCCCAATACACCAGAGAATGTGATGCAGGGAAAAGGCTTTTTTTCTGCTTTCTGTTCTCCGTGCCACGGAGCCAAATTCAACGGCAACGGTCCAGCGTCAGATGGTTTTAATCCGCCCCCTGCGAACTTTGTGGATGCGGGGACGATCGCGCAACTGCAGGAGTCCTACCTGTACTGGCGCATTAAAAAAGGTGGTGTCGGTTTACCAGTCGAGGGGCATCCATGGAAATCGGCGATGCCTCGATGGGAAGTGGAACTGTCAGATGACGTGATCTGGAAGATCATCATGGCCGA
>Ga0184623_10001193_pt1 | contig 11309 bp, 6 predicted proteins | sample PLM1_100_b1_FD_133138 | JGI IMG/M metagenome (GOLD analysis project Ga0184623, IMG submission 133138) | Groundwater sediment microbial communities from an aquifer in East River, Colorado, USA - PLM1_100_b1 | ecosystem: Environmental > Terrestrial > Soil > Riparian zone | place: USA: East River...
CGAAGGCCCGTACTTCTACCTCCCCAAGACGGAGAGCCATCTCGAGGTGCGGCTGTGGAACGACATCTTCGTCTTCGCCCAGGATGCGCTCGGCGTGCCCCAGGGCAGCGTCCGCGCGACCGTCCTGATCGAGACGATCATGGCGGCGTTCGAGATGGAGGAGATCCTCTTCGAGCTGCGCGACCACGCCTCGGGCTGCAACGCGGGCCGGTGGGACTACATCTTCAGCCTGATCAAGACGTTCAGGGACAACGGCCCCGACTTCGTGCTGCCCGACCGCAGCGCGGTGACGATGACCGTGCCATTCATGCGGGCCTACACCGAGCTGCTGGTCAAGACCTGCCACGGGCGCGGGGCGTTCGCGATCGGCGGCATGGCGGCCTTCATCCCCAGCCGGCGCGACCCCGAGGTCAATGCGGCTGCGCTGGCGAAGGTGCGCGAGGACAAGGAACGCGAGGCACGAGACGGCTTCGACGGCAGCTGGGTGGCCCACCCCGACCTCGTCCCGGTCGCGAAGGAGGTCTTCGACCGCGTTCTCGGCGACCGGCCCAACCAGCTCGACCGCCGGCGCGACGACGTTCAGGTGACAGCCGGGCAACTGCTCGACGTCAAGTCGACGCCGGGCGAGATCACCGAGGCGGGCCTCCGCAGCAACGTCGAGGTCGGCATCCGCTACATCGAGTACTGGCTTCGCGGCGTCGGCGCCGCAGCTATCAACAACCTGATGGAGGACGTCGCGACCGCCGAGATCTCCCGCTCGCAGGTCTGGCAGTGGGTGCATAACTGGGTGCACAACTCGGTGCGCCTGCCCTCGGGGCAGCAGGTCGACGCCGACCTGGTCCGGCGCGTCATCGACGAGGAGCTGGCAAAGGTGCGCGACGCGATGGGCGAACGCGCCTTCGACGCCGGCCGGTTCAAGGAGGCCCGCGAGATCTTCGAGCAGGTCGCTCTCGCCGACGAGTTCGTCGAGTTCGTCGAGTTCCTCACCCTGCCCGCGTACGACCTACTGGACTAGGCAGCCATGACGACCTACCTCGAGCTGGTAGCCGAGAAGGCGACCGGCAAGGTCACCGACGCGGTCAAGCGCGAGATCGGCGCACTGCTCGGCGAGGGCGGCGTGATCTCCGAGCCCGCGCAGCTGCGCACCTACGAGTGCGACGCGCTGACGGGTTACCGGGTGATGCCCGCTCTCGTGGTCCTGCCCGAGACCACCGAGGAGGTGGCCGCGGTCGTCCGGGTCTGCGCGCGGGAGCGCATCCCGTTCGTCGCCCGGGGCGCCGGCACCGGCCTGTCCGGCGGGGCGCTGCCCGTCGCCGACGGCATCGTCATCGGCCTCGCCCGGATGCGGCAGATCCTGTCCATCGACGTCCAGAACCAGCGCGCCGTCGTGCAACCGGGCGTCACCAACACGGGCATCTCCGCCGCAGTGGCGAAGCACGACCTCTACTTCGCGCCCGACCCGTCGAGCCAGGTCGTCTGCACGATCGGCGGGAACGTCGCGGAGAACTCCGGCGGCGCCCACTGCCTGAAGTACGGCTTCACCACCAACCACGTCCTCGGGCTCACGTTCGTGTGCGCCGACGGCAGCATCGTCACGCTCGGCGGCGACTCACTGGACACTGTCGGGCCTGACCTGCGAGCGGTCGTCGTCGGCTCCGAGGGCACGCTCGGCATCGTCACCGAGGTCACCGTGCGGTTGCTACGCCGGCCCGAGGCGGTGCGGACGCTGGTCGCCGACTTCCCGAGCGCCGAACATGCGGGCAACACGGTCAGCGACATCATCGCCGCGGGCATCATCCCGGCCGCGGTCGAGATGCTTGACGAGCTCGCGATCGAGGCGTGCGAGAAGGCCACGCAGGCCGGCTACTCCCTCGACACGGCCGCTGCGCTGGTCGTCGAGCTCGACGGTGTCGCGGTGGAGGTCGAGGCGGAGTTCCCGCGCGTGCGGGAGATCTGCGACAAGAACGGCACCACGAAGATCCGGATCGCGAACGATCCGGCCGAGCGGGCTCTGATCTGGAAGGGCCGCAAGGCCGCGTTCGCCGCCATGGGCCGGATGAGCCCCGACTACTTCGTCCAGGACGGCGTGATCCCACGCACCAAGCTCGGCGCGACGCTCGCCCAGATCGGCGACATGGCGCGACAGGCCGGGCTGCGGGTGGCCAACGTCTTCCATGCGGGCGACGGCAACCTGCATCCGCTGGTTCTCTACGACGGCGCCGTGCCGGGCCAGGCCGAGGACGCGGAAAGACTGGCCACTGCCATCGTCGAGCTGTGCGTCGAGCATGGCGGGTCGATCACCGGCGAGCACGGCGTCGGCAGCGACAAGGCCTGCTCGATGCTGAAGATGTTCTCCGAGGCTGACTTGACGGTGATGGCCCGGGTCCGCGCGGCGTTCGATCCCGAGGGCGTCTGCAATCCGGGCAAGGTGCTGCCGACGCCGCGGCTGTGCGGAGAGCGTCCCGGTCCGTGGCGGCCGCATCCGTTGGAGGAGACCGGCGTTATCGAGCGGTTCTGAGGTGCCACCCTTGACGCGGACCGAGCGCCCGTCGACGATCACCGAGGCGGCTCAGTTGCTGGGCGATAGCCGCGGCAGCGTGGTGTTCCGTGGCGGCGGCACGAAGATGGGCTGGGGTGGCCGCCCCCCTGACCCTGCGCTCGTCCTTGAGACGGGCGGGCTGACCAAGCTGCTCACCCACAATCCCGCCGACATGACCGCTAGCGCCGAGGCGGGCATGCCGCTGCGCGCACTCCAGGACCAGCTCGCGGGCGCTGGGCAGTGGCTCGCGTTGGACCCGCCGACCGAATCGGCGGGGGCGACCGTCGGCGGCCTGCTGGCCACCGGCGACTCGGGGCCACGGCGGCTGCGCTACGGTGCGCTGCGCGACCTCGTCATCGGGGTCACGATCGTGCTCGCTGACGGCACCGTGGCGCGGGCGGGCGGGCACGTCATCAAGAACGTCGCCGGCTACGACCTGAGCAAGCTGATGTACGGCTCGATGGGGATCCTCGCGCTGGTGGGGGAGGTCGTCCTGCGCGTGCACCCGCGTCCGGAGGCCAGCGCCACCGTCGTCGTCCCGGCGTCGGTGTCGACCGCAGCCGCGAGCACCCTCCAGTTGCTGGCGTCGCCGCTCGAGCCGTCCGCTGTGGACTGGGTCGGCGGACGGCTGGCCGTGCGGTTCGAGGGGCGCAAAGCCGGAGTCGCGGCGCAGACCGCGGCGGCGCGCGAGCTGCTGAGCGAGTCGGCGCCGGCCGAGGAGCTGGACGAGTCCGCCGAGTCCGCCCTCTGGCAGGAGTTCACGGCAGCGCATGGCGCCGAGCACGGGGAGAGTGTGGCCTTCGCCGGAACACTGCCCAGCCGGTTGACCGCTGTCGCCGAGGCACTGGCCAGGGCCGCCGACGCCGCGGGTGTGGAGGCGCGGCTCGCTTCGCACACAGCGCTGGGGCAGCACACCGCGCACTTCGCCGGGCCGCCGGAGGGACAGGCCCAGGCCTTCGACCGCTGGCGGCACGTCGTCCTCGCCCTCGGCGGCACCGTGCTGCTGCGGGACCGCCCGGAGGAGGTCGACAAGGCCGTCGACGCGTTGGGCCCGCCGCCGTCGGCCGTGGGTCTGCTGCGCTCGGTGAAGAATCGACTGGATCCGGACGGCCGGATTGCGCCCGGCCGACTCGGCTCGTGGATCTAGACCTGGAGTTCTGATGACGACGCAGCCCGCAGCTCCGCGCGACGAGGACCAGCGCCTACATGTCGAGCACGCGCACGGTGAGACCGGCATCTTCGACGCGCACCACCCGCCCACGGACGAGCGCATCTCCGACTGCGTGCACTGCGGCTTCTGCCTCCCGACCTGCCCCACGTACGCGCTGTGGGGCGAGGAGATGGACTCCCCGCGCGGGCGCATCTACCTGATGAAGATCGGCAAGGAGGGCGCGGTCGAGTTCGACGACACCTACGTCCAGCACTTCGACAACTGCCTCGGCTGCATGGCGTGCGTGACCGCCTGCCCGTCCGGAGTCAAGTACGACGAGCTGATCGAGGCCGTGCGCCCGCAGCTGGAGCGCAACTACCGGCGCGACCGCTCCGACCGCCTCTTCCGCGAGCTGATCTTCCAGCTCTTCCCGTATCCGAGCCGGCTACGGGTCGCGGCCGTCTTCGGAGCGCTCTACCAGTGGATCAACGGGCGTCAGTTGCTGGAACGCGCCGGCGTGCTCAGGCGCATCACGCCGCGGCTGCGGGCCGTCGAAGCGCTGCTGCCCCGGGCGAGGCTGCGGGATCTGGCCAAACGCGTGCCGGCGTTCACTCCTGCCCGGGGCGCCGCGAGGCGCCGTGTGGGCCTGCTCACCGGCTGCGTGCAACGGGTCTTCTTCGCCGACGTCAACGCCGCCACCGTTCGGGTGCTCGCAGCTGAGGGGTGCGAGGTGGTCGCGCCCCGATCTCAGCGCTGCTGCGGCGCCCTGAGCGAGCATGCGGGGCGCGAGCCAGAGGCGCTGGCTCGCGCCCGGCGGCTCATCGACGCGTTCGAGGGCACCGGCGTGGACACCGTCGTCGTCAACGTGGCCGGCTGCGGCTCGACTATGAAGGAGTACGGCCGCCTGCTGCGTGACGACCCGCAGTACGCCGAGCGGGCGGCCGCCTTCTCGGCGAAGGTCCGCGACGTGTCGGAGCTGCTCGCCGAGCTCGAGCCGGTCGCCCCCCGGCGCCCGATCAAGGCGCGGCTGGCCTACCACGACGCCTGCCATCTGGGGCACGGCCAGGGCGTGCGTGCCGAGCCGCGCGCGGTCCTGCGGACGATTCCGGGCCTGGAGGTGATCGACATCCCCGAGGCGGAGATCTGTTGCGGGTCGGCTGGCATCTACAACCTCGTCAAGCCGGAGGCAGGGGAGGAGCTCGGCCAACGGAAGGTCGCCAACGTCGTCTCGGTCGCGCCCGACGCACTCGCGACCGCAAACCCTGGCTGCCTGCTTCAGCTTCGGCGGCACATGTCCGGGGGGGAGTTGCCGATGTTCCATCCGATGGAGTTGGTCGACGCGTCGATCCGGGGAATCAACCCGATTCGTTCGCAACCCACCGCCAACCCGCCGCCAACCCGCCGCCAACCCGCCGCGATCTTGAGCTATTTGGCACGCGCATCGGCGTGTCGCCGAAAATAGCTCAAGATCGCGGAAGAGAGAACGGCCTACTCGGGCCAGAGGCGGCGGGCCCGCCGGGCCAGCTCCCGCCGCAGCTCGGTGATGTCGGCGCCGACCAACTGCCCGTCGCGCACGACCGGCTCGCCGGAGACGTACAGGTGCCGGGCCTTCCGCTCCGGACCGAGGACCAGGCCGGCGAGAGCGTCCGGGATGTCGGCGAGGTCGTCGCCGGGCCAGACGGCAACGTCCGCGCGGTAGCCCGGTTCGAGCCGGCCCACGTCGTCGCGGCCCAGGCACCGGGCGCCGCCCTCGGTTCCCAGCCGCAGCGCGTCGGCGGGCATGAACGAGGACGGGTCGCCCGACCGTTGGCGGGCCAGGAACAGCGACATGCGCAGCTCCGGGAACAGGCCGCCGATCTCGTTCGAGGCCACGCCGTCGACCCCCAGCCCCACCGGCGCCTGCGCGGCTTCCAGGTCGGTGACCCGGCAGATGCCCGACCCGAGGCGGCAGTTGCTCGACGGGCAATGCGCCACCCCGGTGCCGGCCACGCCGAGCCGCTTGACCTCCTCGTCGTCGAAGTGGATGCCGTGTGCGACCCACACGTCGCCCGCGATCCAGCCCAGCTCGTCGAGCAGGTCGAGCGGCCGGCGACCGAACCGGGCAAGGGAGTCGCGCTCCTCGTCGATGGTCTCAGCGAGGTGCGTGTGCAGGCGCAGGCCACGCCGGCGGGCCAGCGTGGCCGACTCCTTCATCAGCTCCGCGGTGACGCTGAACGGGCTGCACGGCGCGACCGTGACCACGATCCGTTCCCCGTCGTGCAGGCGGTCCACGACGGCATCCGTCGAGGCGAGGATGGCGTCGAGATCCTCCACGAGGAAGTCCGGCGGCAGGCCGCCCTTGCTCTCGCCGAGGTCCATCGAGCCGCGGGCGATGTGCGCGCGGATCCCGATCCGCCGGGTGGCCGCGGCGATCGCGTCGAAGACGGAGTCGTCACCGCCCGGCACGACGTAATGGTGGTCGGCCGCGGTCGTGCAGCCGGTCATGGCCAGCTCCCCGAGCGCGACGAGCGCGGCTGCCTCGACGTCCTCGGGGGTCAACCGGGCCCACACCGGGTAGAGCTCGGTCAGCCAGCCGAACAGGTCACAGCCGACCGCGCGGCCGCGGGTCATCCATTGGTAGAAGTGGTGGTGGGTGTTGACGAGGCCGGCGGTGACGATGTCACCGTCGCACCGCACGACCTCGTCGCCGTCCTCGGCGGGCACGGACCCGACGGCGACGACGCGCCCGTCGGCGATCGCCACGTCGCCCGGCCAGCGCGCGCCGCGCAGCACCAGTCGACTCACGCCCGCACCTCGGTCTGCGCCGGCTCCTCCACGATGTCGAGCAGCCGCAGGTTCGCGATCTTGGCGATCTCGACCAGAGCGGTGGCCTTCTCCTGCGCCGGCGGGTTCTCCAGCCGGGCCTGCCCGTTGCGGAGCAGCGTCTCCTTGGTGTTCTCGCGGACGCACATCACCAACGGGAAGCCGAACTTCTCGTGGTAGGCGCGGTTGAGCTCGTCGAACGTCTGGTACTCCTCGGCCGTGAGCCGGTCGAGGCCCGCGATGGCCTGGTCGAACGTCGAGCGGGTGCCGAGCCGGTGCCCGCGCATGGCGGTGCCGGCGAGGTCGGGATACTCCCTGATCAGCTCGAGTTGCTGCTCCGGCGGCGCGGAGAAGAGGCCCTCGTGGAACGCCCGCCGGAGGTCGTAGACCTCATTGAACGGGCGAGATCCGTACGCCTTCTCCGCGATCCACGGCCGCCCCTGGAACAGCCCGCCGAACGTGTCGATGAACTCCTCCCGGCGCAGGTCGTTGATCTGGTCCATGGTCAGCCGCTCATCCTCGTGCGGCGTGGGGACGACGCGGTGCACGAGGTTGTGCCTGCCGCCCCAGTGGTTGAAGACGAGGTTGAGCAGGATCGCCGACAGCGACCCCATCGTGATGCCGCTGGCGATGACGGTCTGCACGTCGGCCGAGAACGCCCGGTAGAAGGTCGGGAACGCCACCGGGATCAGCGCGAAGCCGAGGCTGATCGCGAGCACGATGACGTTGCGCTCGTCGTGGAAGTCGACCCGGCGCAGGGTATGGATGCCGATAACCGCGACCGTGCCGAACAGCGCGAGGCCGGCGCCACCGAGCACGGGCAGCGGGATCGCGGCCACGGTCGCGCCGATCTTCGGGATGAGCCCGATCACGATCATGATCAGCCCGGCGGTGGCGACCACCCAGCGGCTCTTGACCTTGGTCAGCCGGACCAGCCCGACGTTCTCCGCGAAGCAGGTGTAGGGGAACGAGTTCAGGACGCCGCCGAGCGTCGTCGCCAGCCCGTCGGCCCGGATCGCGCGCGCGATGTCGTCGCGCTCGATCGGCTTCTCGACGATCTCACCGGTCGCAAAGACGTCGCCGGTGGTCTCGACGGCCGTGATGAGCATCACGACGATCATGGAGATGATCGCGGCTAGCTTGAACTCGGGCGCGCCATAGTGGAACGGCTCGATGATGCCGACCCACGAAGCCGAGCCGACGCCGCTGAAGTCCGTGAAGTCGAAGGCCCACCCGACAGCCGTGCCGATGACGAGGCTCAGCAGCACGGCGATCGTGGCGAGGAAACCGCGGAAGAAGCGGTACATGACCAGGATGATCAGCAGCGTGAAGCCGGCGAGGGACAGGTTGCGGTAGGACCCGAAGTCGGCTGCGGTCGGGTCGCCCCCCGCCGCCTGGAGGGCGGCGACCGGCGTGAGGACCAGCCCGATCGACAGGATGACCGTGCCGGTGACGATCGGCGGGAAGAACCGGATCAGCCGGCTGAAGAACGGGGCGATGAGGAAGGCGACTATGCCCGCGACGATCACCGCGCCGTAAACCGCGCGCAGGCCGGGCACGCCGCCACCCTCGGCCAGGCCGATCGAGATCATCGGCGCGACCGCGGTGAACGTCACGCCCTGGAGGAGGGGCAGCCGGACGCCGACCTTCCAGAAGCCCACCGCCTGGATGATCGACGCGATCCCGCACGTGAAGAGGTCGGCGTTGATCAGGTAGATGAGCTGTTCCTCGGTCAGGTCGATGGCGCCCGCCAGCAGGATCGGGACGATCACCGCCCCCGCGTAGAACGCGAGCACGTGCTGCGCGCCGTAAACGGCCAGCTTCCCGGGTGGGAGGACCTCGTCGACCGGATGGACGTCGCGGCGACCCGTTTCCTGCGTTCGTGTCCAGAGCTTGGCCATCGCCGTCTCTCCCGTTCTCCTATCCCGCCTGGGCGGGCTGCTGTGCCAGCGCGATGTCGTCGGGCCGGACCGGAATGCGGTTCAGTTGCAGGCCGGTGGCCGCGCGGATGGCGGCGACCACGGCCGGTGTGGAGGAGATCGTCGGCGGCTCTCCCACGCCCTTGGCGCCGTAGGGCGCGCCCTTCTCGGGCTCCTCGATCCAGGTCTGCACGACCGGAGGCATGTCCAGCGCGGTGGGGATGAGGTAGTCGGTGAACGACGGGTTCCTGATCCGTCCGTCGCCGACGACGATCTCCTCCATCACCGCGAGCCCGACACCCTGGGCGATGCCGCCCTCGATCTGGCCGGTCACCTGCACCGGGTTCAGCGCCTTGCCGATGTCCTGGGCGGTCGCGATCTGCACCACGCGCACCAGCCCCAGCTCGGGGTCGACGTCGACCACGGCGCGGTGCGCGGCGAAGCCGAAGGACCAGCAGGAGTCGCCTTGCCCGTTCTCGTCGAGCGGCTCGGTCGGCGCGTGATGGTGCTCGCGCGTCGCCTCGACCGGACCGCTGCGCAGCGCGTCTGTCAAGGACACCCGGCGGCTGCCGTCCTTGGTGACGATCTCGCCGTCGAGCAGTTGGCAGTCGGCAGGCGCCAGCTTGAGTTCGAGCGCGGCGCGTTCGAGCAGGACCTCGCGCACGCCGCCGCACGCCATCTGCACGGCGCCGCCGCTCATCATCGTCTGCCGCGACGCGCTCGACGAGCCGGCCGAGCCGACGTTGGTGTCGGCCTTGTGCAGCACCACGTGCTGCACTCCGAGCTCGGCGCGGGCGATCTGCTGCGCCAGCGTCACGAACCCCTGGCCGACCTCAGCCGTAGCGACGTGCACCGTCGCGACGGGCGCGTCGTCGGGGCCGAGCTCGAGCCGCACCCGCGCGGTCGAGTAGTCGTCGAAGCCCTCCGAGAAGCCGAGATTCTTGAAGCCCGTGGCGAAGCCGACACCGCGCCGAACGTTGTGATGCAAGGCGGTGAGGCCGGCGCCGCCCGGCAGCGTCATGATCGGGGCGTCCGGGTCCGGCGGGTCGGGCATCGGCAAGGCCGCGCACTTCCTGATGACCTCATCGACCGGCGCCTGCCCGGTGATCATCTGGCCGGTGATGAGCGTCTGGTGCCGGCCGATCGCGTTGCTCAGCCGCAGTTCGACGCGATCCATGCCGATCTCGTCGGCGAGCTTGTCCATCTGCGCCTCGATGGCGAAGCACGTCTGGACGGATCCGAACCCGCGCATCGCCCCGCAGGGCGGGTTGTTCGTGCGCACCGCGAAACCGTCGATCACCGCGTTGGGCACGCGGTACGGGCCGCCGGCGAACGACACCGCGTTGGAGATGACCGCAGTGCTCGACGACGCGTAGGCGCCGCCGTCGAGGATCAGTCGCGCCTCGACCTTGACCAGGTCGCCCGCCCGGGTCGCGTGGTGCGTGTACCACATCTTGGCCGGGTGCCGGTGCACGTGGCCGTAGAATGACTCCTCGCGGGTGTAGACCATCTTCACCGGCTTGCCCGTCTTCAATGCGAGCAGGCTGGAATGGATCTGCATGCTCAGGTCCTCGCGCCCGCCGAAGGCGCCGCCCACGCCGGACAGCGTCATGCGCACCTTGTCGCGGGGGAGGTTGAGGCAGGCCGCGATCTGGTCGCGGTCGACGTGCAGCCATTGCGTCGCGACGTACAACTCGACGCCGCCGTCTTCGGAAGGGACGGCCAGGCCGGACTCGGGCCCGAGGAACGCCTGGTCCTGCATGCCGACCTCGTAGTAGCCCTCGATGACGACGTCGCCGGTTGCCGCGGTGTCGCCGTGGCGCAGATGGATCGCGCGGAAGACATTCCCGTCGGGGTGGATCGGCGGGGCGGTGATAGCGGCTTCCGAGTCGACGAGGGGCTCGAGGACGTCGTAGTCGACCCGGATCAGCGCGCAGGCCCGCTGGGCTATCTCGGGGTGGTCGGCAGCCACGGCGGCGATCGGCTCGCCGTGGAACCGGACCGCGTCGCTGGCGAACACCGGCTGGTCGTGGTGCTCCAAGCCGTAGGCAGGGCTGCCCCACACGTCCTCCGCGACCGCCACGGCGTGGACGCCGGCCAGCGCAAGGGCCGCAGCGATGTCGACGGAGCGGATGCGGGCCGACGGGTACGGGCTGCGCAGCGTGCGGCCCCAGAGCATGCCCTCGATCCATGCGTCGGAGGAGAAGGCGAACTCGCCCTTGACCTTGGCGGCGCCGTCAGGCCGCTGCACGCTCTCACCGACGCCGGGCGCGCGCCGGGTGCGGGTGAAGGTGGACGGAAGGCTAGGCGCGGGCATCGGCGCGCTCCTCCTGACGTTCATCTTGGACCTGGCGGACGGCGGCGAAGATGCGGCCGTATCCCGTGCAGCGGCAGAGGTTGCCGGACACCGCCTCGCGCACCTCGATCTCGGTTGCCTGCGGGTTGCGGTCGAGCAAATCGTGGATGGAGACGACGAACCCCGGCGTGCAGAACCCGCACTGGACCCCGCCCTGCTCGACGAAGGCCCGCTGGACGTCGGAGAGCGCCCCTTCGCCGGACAGCCCTTCGACGGTCCTGATGTCGCTGCCGACCGCGTCGGCTGCCAGCACGCAGCAGGAGCAGACCAGCGCCCCGTCGAGCATCACCGAGCAGGAGCCGCACTCACCCTGCTCGCAGGCGTTCTTGGCGCCGGGCAGGCCGAGCCGCTCCCGCAGCACGTAGAGCAGGCTCTCGCCGAGCCAGGCGTCGTCGACCGGGCGCTCCCTGCCGTTGACCGTGAGCTCGTAGGTCTCCACGGACTCCATCACCCCGGTGCCGGAGCCGGGGTCCGGAAAGTCGTTGCGCGCGCGCAGGCCGGAGGTGGACTGGTCGTGCAGCGCATCGCTGGGCTGAGTCATGC
>Ga0184623_10001194_pt1 | contig 11303 bp, 9 predicted proteins | sample PLM1_100_b1_FD_133138 | JGI IMG/M metagenome (GOLD analysis project Ga0184623, IMG submission 133138) | Groundwater sediment microbial communities from an aquifer in East River, Colorado, USA - PLM1_100_b1 | ecosystem: Environmental > Terrestrial > Soil > Riparian zone | place: USA: East River...
CCGCGGGCAAGGGCCAGCTCGACCCGCTCGAGGTGACCAAGGGTCTCTCCTCCGTAGGCATCGAGGCCGACGAGCCGACCGTCGAGGCACTGCTCGCCGAGGCCGGCGAGCGGGCCGCCCGCATCAACCTCGAACGCAGCGAGCGCAAGGCGCTGACCGCGCTGGACCGGCCCATGTACGACCTACCCGCGCTGGCCGACGGCATCGACGTCGGAGCGCTGTACGAGCTCGCCCAGGTGCTCCGCGACCAGGGGGCGGCGTGACCCGCGGCGCGCCGAGCCCGGCGCTCGACATCGACCGCATCCTCGACGACCCGGCGACCCGCATCATCGTCTGCTGCGGCGCCGGTGGCGTGGGCAAGACCACGTCGGCCGCCGCGCTGGGCCTCCGCGCCGCCGAGCGTGGCCGCAAGGCCGTCGTGCTCACGATCGATCCGGCCAAGCGCCTGGCGCAGTCGATGGGGCTGACCGAGCTGGACAACGTCCCCAGGCGGGTGGCCGGCGTTGACACTGCGGCCGGCGGCGAGCTGCAGGCGATGATGCTCGACATGAAGCGGACGTTCGACGAGATCATCCTCACCCACGCCAGCCCGGAGAAGGCCGAGCAGATCTTCGCGAACCCCTTCTACCAGGCCATGTCGTCCAGTTTCGCCGGCACCCAGGAGTACATGGCGATGGAGAAGCTGGGCCAGTTGCGGGCCCAGACCTCCTGGGATCTGATCGTCGTCGACACGCCCCCCAGCCGCTCGGCGCTCGACTTCCTCGACGCGCCGGAGCGACTGGGCGCGTTCCTCGACGGACGCTTCATCCGCGTGCTCATGGCCCCCGCGAAGGCGGGCGGGCGCGTCTACCTCCGGGCGCTCTCCGCCGGGCTCGGGACGGTGACCAACGTTCTCACCCGGGTGCTGGGCGCGCAGATCCTCAAGGACGTGCAGACCTTCGTCGCCGCGCTCGACACGATGTTCGGCGGCTTCCGCGAACGTGCCGACGCCACTTACCGGCTGCTCCAGGCCCCGGGGACCGCGTTTCTCGTGGTGGCCGCGCCGGAGCCCGACGCGCTGCGGGAGGCGGCGTATTTCGTCGAGCGGCTGGCAGAGGACGACATGCCGCTGGCCGGGCTGGTGCTCAACCGCGTGCACCGCAGCGGGGCCGAGGACCTGTCGGTGGAGCGCAGCCTCGCCGCCGCCGAGGACCTCGAGCGCCGCGCCGAGCACCCGCTCACCGGCGCGCTGCTGACGTTGCATGCCGAGCGGATGCGGCTGATCGGCCGCGAGGCACACCTGCGCGAGCGGTTCACGGCTGTGCACCCTTCGGTGCCGCTGGCGGAAGTCGCGGCGCAGCCAGGCGACGTGCACGACCTGGCCGGGCTGCGGCTGGTCGGCGCCAGCCTCGCGGCCTGACCGGCTCGCCGCGGCGCCCCACAGGCATGCGGAACGAGACGGCTCGCCCCTCCTCGAGCCGTCTCGCCCAGTCAGTGGGGGGCTGCTAGCAGGCGCTAGCGGCGACCTTGATCGCGGTCACCGATGGAGCCAGGCCACGCTCGTATTCGTCGAGCGCGGTCTCCAGCAGCCCGCGCCACGAGGTCACGTTCGGTCGGCGGCGAAGCAACGCACGCCTTTCCCGCTCAGTCATACCCCCCCAAACACCGAACTCGACACGGTTGTCGAGCGCGTCAGCGAGGCACTCCGTTCGCACGGGGCAGCCCAGGCACAGGGCCTTCGCGCGGTTCTGCGCGGCGCCCTGCACAAAAAGGCTGTCGGGATCGGCGGTGCGGCAAGCCGCCTGGGAGGCCCAATCGTCTGTCCAACCCATAGCGGTCCGTCCTTCGGTCGTGGTGACGGTGGTCGGCACCCGAACCGGTCCGTCCCCCGTTCCGTCTGCCGTCGCCACGACGGTACGGAACGGAGTCACCGCAAGGACAGGACCCGATGGTCCAAATCTCGGTGACCCGGTAGGACTATGAGGAGCCCCCCAGGCAGCCTGACCCGGACAGCTTGTTCACTATGAGTGATGTCGTAAACACAGAGCGTACCAGAGGTCGACCCTTCTCGGAACTTTCGGGGTTGGCGAGTACCTTCGGACGCATGGTCCGACCCAGACCGGCCTCTGACCAGGGCTTCGTCATTCGGTTGATGCTCTTCCTCGGTCTGAGCGGTCTCTCCGGCGTTCTCGTCGCCGGCATTCTCCTCCCCTTCGTTGGTGGCGCGGGGCTGGTCGCTAGAGACACGTCTGACCACTTTCAGGACCTGCCGGCAGATCTTGAGACTCCGACCCTCCCGCAGCGGTCCGTCATCCTCGCCGCCGACGGCACGCGCATGGCGGTGTTCTACGAGCAGAACCGCATCACCGTGCCGTTGACCAAGATCGCGCCCGCCATGAAACGAGCGGTGATCGCGATCGAGGACGCCCGGTTCTACGAGCACGGGGGGGTCGACCTGAGAGGGACGCTGCGCGCGGTCGTCACCAATGCCCGGGCCGGCGACATCGAGCAGGGCGGGTCCAGCCTGACCCAGCAGTACGTCAAGAACGTCCTGATCGAGGCGGCCGGAGAGGACCGGGAGGCGATCGAGGCGGCGCGCGCCCAGAACGTCTCCCGCAAGATCCAGGAGCTGCGCTACGCCATCGCCCTGGAGGAGAAGCTCTCCAAGGACCAGATCCTGGAGCGCTATCTCAACATCTCCTACTTCGGCGCCAGCGCCTACGGCATCGAGGCCGCGGCGCGGCGCTACTTCAGCGTGCCGGCGACCAAGCTCAACCTCCAGCAGGCGGCGCTGCTCGCCGGGACGATCCAGAAGCCGGTGGCCTACGACCCGCTGCGCAACCCCGGGGCGGCCGGCACCCGCCGCAACATCGTCCTCGACCGGATGGCTCAGGTCGGCTACATCTCCCCGGAGCAGGCGGCGAAGGCGAAGAAGGCGCGGCTGGGGCTCAAGCCGTCCGACCCCACGAACGGCTGCGTAACCTCCACCAACGCGGCGTTCTTCTGCGATTACGTCCTCAACGTGATCAAGAACGACCCGGTCTTCGGAAAGACGAAGGGCGACCGCGTGAAGCTGCTGCTCCGCGGCGGCCTGACGATCCACACGACGCTCGACGCGAAGGCGCAGAAGGCCGCGACGGCGGCGGTCCGGAAGGGTGTCGAGGCCAAGAACCGGGTCGCAGCGGCAATCGCGATGGTCGAGCCGGGCACGGGCGACATCAAGGCGATGGCGGTCAACCGGACGTTCGGGGAGGGCCGCGGCAAGACCAAGGTCAACTACGCGGCCGACTTCGCATACGGCGGCAGCAGCGGGTTCCAGGCGGGCTCGACCTTCAAGCCGTTCGTTCTGGCCACCGCGATCGAGCAGGGCATCCCGCTGGCGACCCGCTTCGACACCCCGAGCAAGTACACCGCCACGAAGTTCAAGTCCTGCAACGGCGGGCGGTTCACCGACGTGTGGTCGCCGAGCAACTACGGCGGCAACAGTTACGGCCGGATCGACATGCGCACGGCGACCTGGCGGTCGGTCAACACCTATTACGTGCAGCTCGAGGAACGCACCGGCGTCTGCAAGCCACCCGCGCTGGCCGAGAAGATGGGCGTGCGGCGGGCCGACGGCAAGCCGCTGCTGCGGGACCGGTCATTCGTCCTCGGGGTCGACGAGGTGTCCCCGCTGCGGTTGGCCGAGGGATACGCCACGTTCGCCGCCCGGGGGGTGCACTGCGAGGCGCGGTCGATCACCGGGGTGGTCGACCGGACCGGCAAGAAGCTCCGCGTGCCCGAGCGCAACTGCCAGCGGGCCATGGACGCCGGCGTCGCCGACGCGGTCAACTCGGTGCTGAAGGACGTCATCGACGGGCCCGACCCCAACCGCACCGGCGGCGCGGTGAGCCTGGGCCGCCCGGCCGCTGGGAAGACCGGGACGACCGACCGCACGATCGCGGTCTGGTTCGCCGGCTACACACCCGATCTGGCGGCGGCCGTCTGGGTGGGCGACCCGCGTGGCAACAAGAACAAGTACGCGCTGCGCAATGTCCGGATCAGGGGCAACTTCTACGGGCAGCTCACTGGCGGCCGGTTCGCGGGCCCGATCTGGCAAGAGGCGATGCAGGGCGCGCTCAAGGGCGTCAAGGAGCGGGGGTTCAAGGACCCGGATCCCAAGTACCTCCGCGGCAACGAGATCCGGGTCCCGGACGTGCGCGGGTTCCGGGTCAACCGGGCCGTGGCAGAGTTGGAGCGGCTGGGCCTCTCGGTCGCGGTCGAGGATCAGCGCGTCCCGTCGCGGCAGCCAGCCGGCAGCGTCGCGTTCACCTCGCCGAACGGCGGGTTCCGCGCGTTCGCCGGCGACACGATCCGGGTTTACGTCAGCGGCGGGACCGACTTCACCGTGCAAACCTCGAACGGCGGCAACGGCAATGGCCGGCGCGACCGAGGTGGTGGCGGCGGAGGGGGCCCAGGAGGCGGTTAGCCGGCGAGCTGGCGGCGCACCTCGGCAGCGACCCGGCCGCCATCGGCGCGCCCGGCGACCCGTTGCTGCGCCGCCCTCATCACCTGCCCCATCGCCCGTGGCCCGGCAGCGCCGGTCTCAATGATCGCCGCCGCGACCAGCTCCCGCAGCTCCTCGTCGGTCAGCGGCGTGGGCAGGTAACCGGCCAGCACCGTCCCTTCCGCGCGTTCGCGGTCGGCCCGATCGGCCCGCCCGGCCTGCTCGAACGCGTCGGCCGCCTCGCGCCGTTTCTTCGCCTCGCGCGTCAGGACCCGCTCGACCTCCTCGTCGGAGAGCTGCCGGGCCACCTTGCCGGCGACCTCCTCCGTCGTCACCGCCGTGAGCGCCAGCCGCAGGGTCGCGGCCCGCAACTCGTCGCGCTCCTTGATCGCCGCGCGGAGATCCGCTTGCAGCCGGTCCTTCAAAGCAGCCATAACGCCGCAGTCTGGCACTCTCCCCTGTGCGCCGGGCGGATAGCCGGGCGGCGGCGGTCTGAGAGCATGGAACGATGCGTCCTGTCATCGCCGTGCCCCTCGCCGTCACCGCCACCGGCGCCGCAGCCCTTGCCTACGCCGCCGGCTACGAGGTCCGCGCCTTCCGGCTGCGGCGTCTCGACGTGCCGATCCTGCCCGCCGGCGCCCGCCCGCTGCGCGTGCTGCATATCTCGGACGCTCACCTGACCCCGGGACAAGGCCGGAAGCGGGACTGGATCCGCCGGCTCGCCGCACTCGAACCCGACCTCGTCGTGAACACCGGCGACAGCATCGCCCACCCGGGGGCGGTCCCGGCGCTGCTCGAGGCGCTCGGACCGCTGCTCGCCCGGCCCGGCGTGTTCGTCTTCGGGTCCAACGACTACTACTCCCCCCGCCCGCTCAACCCGCTGCGCTACCTCCTCCCGGGGCGGCGGCCAGCGCCCGATCGGCAGCCCGACCTGCCGTGGGACGACCTGCGCGACTCCCTCCAGTCGGCCGGCTGGGTCGACCTCAGCAACGCGCGCGCCCGGGTGAAGGTCGACGGCCGCGAGTTGGAGTTCGGCGGCGTCGACGATCCGCACATCGGCCGAGACCGCTACTCGGACATCGCCGGGCCCGCCGACCCCGCCGCTGACCTGGCCATCGGCGTCACGCACTCGCCCGAGCCGCGGATCCTCGACCGGATGGCCGCCGACGGGTTCCAACTGCTGCTCGCCGGCCACACCCACGGCGGGCAGGTCTGCGTGCCGTTCCGGGGGGCGCTTGTGACCAACTGCGGGCTGGACGCCGGCCGAGCCAAGGGCCTGCACGACTACGCCGGAGCGTGGCTGCACGTCTCGGCCGGCCTCGGCACATCGCCTTACGCGGCGTTCCGCTTCGCCTGTCCGCCCGAGGCGACGCTGCTCACCCTGCGTTGACTGGTTGATCTCGTTTCCGTCCCACGTCGCTACCCGGCTATCCTGTCGATGCGCACCGGGGTGTAGCGCAGTTTGGTAGCGCGCTTCGTTCGGGACGAAGAGGTCGTGGGTTCAAATCCCGCCACCCCGACCGGCCGGCTAAGGCTGGCGACATCGTCGCCGGCCTTAGCCGTCGTGGCCACAACACCAATCCGCCGAACGTGTGTGCGCTCGCATCTCGGCACGGAGGGCATTGGCTGGCAGACTCTCCGATAACACCTAGACACGGCGCGTGGAGGACGAGGAACGGGTTGGTACCACGATGGAACGGCTGACCGACTACCTCCGCGCCTCTGGCGTGGACCGGCTGGAGCTCCGCATCTCGGAGATCGAGTCGATCGTGGGCAGTCCGCTCCCCGAGTCCGCGAAAAACTGGCGCGCCTTCTGGAACAACAGCGAGCACAACAACTTCTCACGTTACTGGCTGATTGCGGGCTACCGCGTCACGACCCGCACCGCCAGCCCTGGCGTCGTCGGCTTCGTGCGTGAGCGGGGCCACGCCTACCTCTCGCCGCCTGGCCGGCCGAGCACCCTGCCCGACCCGTCGTCCGGGCTGCCGCGACGCGAACGCCGGTCCGAGCCGCCGTCCCGAGAGCAGTACCGCGACTACCAGCACACGGCAGGAGGACTGCCTCAGCGGCGTCCTCCGGAGCTGCGCCAGCGCCGGCCGCCCGAACTTCCCCAACACCGCCCGACCGATCCGGCGCCGGACGAGGGGGGAGACGCGCCCGCCAACTCCCCTCCCGCCAGCTCCCCTCCCGCCAGTTCCCCTCCCGCCAACTCCCCTCCCGACCGGCGGGTGGAGCAGCGGACCGACTACTTCAGCAGTGAGCCCGCCCCGCCCCGGACCCGCCCACCAGGCGACTTGCCCGACCCCCTCGGCCGGCCGGAGCTGCCCGCGGGGACCAAGCTGCCGCCGCGGCCCGACGTCCCGGCCGACCCGCGGCGCGAGTTCGAGCCGACCGACCTTCGCGGCGATCCGACTCTCGATCCAGACGTGGGCCGGGCCGGCGAGCGACGGGCCGAAGGCGTGAGCAGGTCCCGCAACGACCATGCCCCGAGCGCGCGCGAGCAGTCGCCCGACCTCGACCGCGAAACGCTCTACAACCGGCTGGCGCGGACCCAGCAAGAATACGGCGACCGCCCGCCGGAGCCGTTACGCGACGACCGGGGCCAGCATCTCGCCGACGACGGCGGCGACGACGATCCGGAGCCGCTTGACAGCACGGAAATGCGGGAAGTCGAGACGTCGATGATCGCGGAGCTCGGCCGACGGCTGGGCATGCAGCTGAGCCCGCGCTCGTTCGTGCTGCCGGAAGGTGGCCGGCTGGTCATCGACGCGGCGAGCGGCGACGCCCAGTTCCTCTGCGAGGCGTGGGCGTACCAAGGACCGCCTCGTGCCCCCCAACGGCACGAGGTCCTCGCGGAGGCGTTCAAGCTGCACTTCCTCGCCCAAGTGCTCGGCGGCGACCGCCGGCTGGCCCTGCTGTTCGGCGACGCGCAAGCGGCTGCGCCCTTCCGCGGCAGCAAGTGGTTCGCCCAGGCCCTCCGCATGATGGGTATCGAGATCCACGTCGTCGACCTGCCCGAGGAGCTGCGCCGACGGGTCATCACGACCCAGGAGCGATAAGGACGGCGAACCGCTACTCGCCATCTTCGCCGAACCACCGGGCGAGCTTGCCCTTGCGGCTGATCGCCCGCAGCCGTTGCTCGACCCCGTCGCGAACCTCTGGCGTGCAGACGACCAGCAGGTCGTCGTCCTCCAGCAGCAGGGTGTGGGGCTCGGGCACGAAGGCCTCGCCGTCGCGGATCACCAGGGTGACCGCTGCCGTTCGGGGCAACCGCAGCTCGAAGACCTCGACGCCGTGCAGTCGTGAGCCGGGCGGAATCCGGAACGCGAGCAGCTCCGCCCGCAGGCTGCCCAGCGGCGCCGACTCGACCTCCAGGTCCCTGGCGCTGTCCGACTGCGCCATCCCGAGCAGCCGCGCGACGAACGGCAGGGTCGGCCCCTGCACCGCGGTGAGCAGGACCACGACGACGAAGACGATGTTGAACAGCCGTTCGCTGCCCGGCACCTTCTCCACGACGGGCACCGTGGCGAGGACGATCGGCACCGCCCCGCGCAGGCCGGCCCACGACAGCATCGCCTGCTCGCGCCATGGCACCTTGAACGGCACCAGGGAGACCGCGACCGATATCGGGCGGCTGAACAGCAGGAGCACGAGCCCCACCCCGATCGCCTTCAGGATCTGGGGCGGCAACTCCGACGGTGTGGCGAGCAGGCCCAGCATGACGAACATGCCGATCTGGGCGAGCCAGGCGAGACCCTCGGCGAACGAGCGGACGGCCGCCCGATGCGGCAGGCGCCCGTTGCCGAGCACGACGCCGGCGAGGTAGGCCGCCAGGAACCCGCTGGCGTGCATGCTGGCAGCGACTGCGTACGCGAGCGCGCCGAACCCGAAGGCGGCGAGCGGGTACAAGCCAGACGCCGGCAAGGCCGCCCGGCGCATCAGGGCCACGCCGGCGAAACCCACCACGAGGCCGAGGACGGCGCCGGCAAGCAGCTCATAGGTCACGGTCCCCAGGGCCGGCCAGAGCTCGAGCTCGTCCAACGTCGTCGTGCTGAGCAGCACGACGAGCAGCACGGCGGGCGCGTCGTTGAACCCGGACTCGGCCTCGAGCAGGCCGGAGACGCGATGTGGCAGCGGCACCCGGCGGAGCACGGAGAACACCGCCGCCGCGTCCGTGGGGGCCAGCACGGCGCCGAGCAGCAGCGCGAGCTGCCATTCGATGTCGAGCACCAGCCAGGCCCCCGCGGCCGTGATGGCTACGCTGACAGCGACGCCGACGGTCGCAAGCACGGTGGCGGGCGGCAGCACCGGGCGGATATGCCGCCAGTCGGCCGCCAGGCCCCCCTCGATGAGGATGACGATGAGCGCTGCTGTGCCGAGTGACCGGGTGAGCGCCGCGTCATCGAACTCCAGGCCCAGGCCGTCCTCGCCCATCAGCAGACCCACCGCGAGGTACACGAGCAGGCTCGGCAGCCCGACGCCGGTCGACAGCCGAACGGCTGCGATGCTCACCAGGAGCACGCCTGCGCCGATGAGCAGCACCGAGTCGAGCTGCTCAAGGGTCATGTCCGTCCTCCCGGGCGGTTCGCAGGCAAGATGATGCCGTGACCAGCAACCTCGGCGATAACCGTCCCAGAAAACCCGGCGTCCCCTCCGATCTCAGCAATCCCGCCGGCGATCGGTGGAAGGCTCGGTTCCGCGCGCCTCGCGTGTCGCTCCCGGCGTGGGCCGAGGACGCTCCCGAACGATGCCTTTACCTCTCGAACGCGACCGGCACCTTCGAGCTGCACGCCTGGAACCGGCAGACCGGCGAGCACCGGCAGGTCACCGACCGGCCGGAAGGCACGCGGGTCGCGACCCTCGACCCGACCGGCGGGTGGATCTGGTGGTTCGACGACGACCGGGGCGACGAGTTCGGCGTGTGGCGGCGCCAGCCGTTCGCGGGCGGGAGCGACGAGGCGGCGGCGCCCGCGGTCGATCCGGGGTACCCGGCCGGCCTGGCGCTCGGCCGGTCCGGGCTGGCGGCCATCGGCCGGTCGGGGCCCGGCGGCACCGCGATTCACCTCGCGGGCGGCGCGCGGCCGTCCCACGTCGTCTACGAGCACGAGGAGGAAGCCCAGGTCGTCGACGTCAGCCGGGACGAGACCCTGCTTGCCATCGGGCACAGCGAGCACGGCGACTCCCGGCATCCGGCGCTGCGGGTCTTCCGGCTCGATCAGGCGGAGGCCGGCACGGTGGACGGTCCGGCGATCGCCGGCGAGCTGTGGGACGGCCCAGGGCGGGCGCTGTACGGCGTCGGCTTCGCCCCGGTGCCGGGCGACTCCCGGCTGCTGGTGCTCCACGAGCGCGCCGGCCGGGCGCTGCCGCTGATCTGGGATCCCGTGACCGGCGCGGAGCAGGAGCTCCCGATCGACCTTCCGGGCGAGGTCAGCGCCGACTGGTACCCCGACGGCAGCGCGCTGCTCCTCCTCCACTCCTATCAGGCCCGTGACGAGCTGTTCCGCGTCGAGCCCGGCACCGGCGCCCTGACCCGGCTCCCGACGCCGTCAGGGGCGATCAGGGGGGCGACCGCCCGACCGGACGACACGGTTGAGTACCTCTGGTCGTCCTCCGAGGAGCCGCCCGTGGTGCGCTCGACCAGTGGCGAGACGGTGCTCCAGCCGCCCGGGCCGCCGGCGCCGCGGTCGGTCCCGTCCGAGGACCTGTTCATCGACGGTCCGGGCGGGCGGGTGCACGCCCTGATCTGCCGGCCGGAATCCGGCTCCGCGCCCTACCCGACGGTCGTGTCGCTGCATGGCGGCCCGTCCGCCCACGACGACGACAGCTTCTCGCCCGACGCCGCCGCCTGGGTCGATGCCGGCTACGCGGTGGTCCGGGTCAACTACCGCGGTTCCGATGGCTACGGGGCCGCCTGGCGCGACGCGATCGAGGGTCGGCCCGGGCTCACCGAGCTGGAGGACGTGGCCGCCGTGCGTGCGGCCGTGGTGGACTCGGGGTTGGCGGACCCGGAGCGCCTGGTGCTCACTGGCTCCTCGTGGGGTGGCTACCTCACGTTGCTCGGGCTGGGCACCCAGGCCGGCCTATGGTCACTGGGCATCGCCGGCGTTCCGGTGGCCGACTACCTCGCGGCGTACGAAGAGGAGATGGAAGGGTTGCGCGCCTTCGACCGGGCGCTGTTCGGCGGGACGCCGGAGGAGATCCCGGACCTCTACCGCGCCTGCTCGCCGATCACGTACGTGGAGAACGTGCGCGTGCCGGTGCAGGTGCTGGCCGGCGCCAACGACCCGCGGTGCCCGCTCCGGCAGATCGAGAACTATCTGAACCGGCTTGCCGAGCTTGGTCGGCCGCACGAGGTCTACCGGTACGACGCCGGCCACGGCTCGCTCGTGGTGGAGGAGCGCATCCGGCAGCAGGAGGTGATGCTGGACTTCGCCCGGCGACAGCTCTTGGCGGCGGCAGCACAATAGGGGTATGGCTCAGCGCGACCGCTCCCACGACCCCGACGACATCGACGCCCTGCTCGCGGAGGTCGACCAGACGCTGCACGGCCGGCCCGCGTCCGGGCGCCCCCCGGCGGCTCGCGCTGATCAGGCAGCGGGCAGCCGGGGTGGGGCCGGCAGCCGACTCAGCCGTGCCACCCGCAACGGCGTGATCGCCGGCGTGGTGACGGCGGTGCTCGTCGGGGTCGCATTCGCCCTCCTGCCGTTCCTCGAGGTCTGGTCCGGCTCGATCGGCGCGTTCCTGGGCGCGTTCGCCGCTGCGTTCGTATTCGGCCTGCGCACCCCGCCGCGATCTTAGAGCCTGTTCCGGAACCCATCGTCGATCAGGGAGCGGCGCA
>Ga0184623_10001196_pt1 | contig 11295 bp, 13 predicted proteins | sample PLM1_100_b1_FD_133138 | JGI IMG/M metagenome (GOLD analysis project Ga0184623, IMG submission 133138) | Groundwater sediment microbial communities from an aquifer in East River, Colorado, USA - PLM1_100_b1 | ecosystem: Environmental > Terrestrial > Soil > Riparian zone | place: USA: East River...
GCATCGCTACGTGCTGAAGAAGGTCGCCGGCCTGGCGAAGATCGCCGACCTCTAGTCTGTCTTCTCGGGAAGCTCTTCCGGTGCGGTGAGTCCAGGCACGTCGTGCACCACGATCGTACGAGCGTCCACGTCGACGTCGATGAGGATGTCGGCGAGCGCCGGCACCAATGTTTCCTTCCCCTCGTCGTCCACGGCGACCCAAAGGTCGTTGGCGGGATTCGGGATGACTTCCTTCACGATGCCGAGGACGCGACCCGATGCGGTCCGAACCTCGCATCCCTCGAGTTGATACGCCCACCACTCACCGTCCGCCAGATCGGGAAGCGACGACTCGAGGACGACGAGGACTGCACCGCGGAGCCCCTCGGCGGCACTCCGATCGGCGATCCCGGCGAACTTCACGATCAGCCGGCGGCCGTGACGCCTGCTCGCTTCGATCGTGAGCGTGGCACCGTCCTCGCGGAGGACGGTACCGCCCGGCGTCCAACGATCGGGGTTGTCGGAGCGGTTCTGGACGGACACATCGCCACGGAGACCGTGGACCCCCGTGACGACGCCGACGACGACGGTCGGCTCGTCCACTTCAGTCTTCGATATCCACCATAGCGCCATGCCCCTGGCGCTGGGCGGCCGCGCGAACGACGGTTCGGATCGCCTTGGCCGTTCGGCCGCCTCGGCCGATGACCTTGCCCATGTCCTCGGGGGCGACCCGAACCCGATACCGTGGTCCACGCTCGTCGAAAGTTTCCTCGACGGAGACGGCGTCGGGTTCGTCGACCAACTCCTGAACGAGGAACTCGACGAGGTCTTTCACGCGTCGTCGTTGCCGGACGGTTCTGCCGCCGGGGGTCCGTCGGCTTCGCTCGTGGGCGTTCCCTCGGCCGGTGCCGAGTCGTTCGCGGCTGCTTCTTCTGCCGCCGACCCTTCGGCGGGCGCGTCTGCGACGGCCTCCACGGCTTCAGCGGCCACGGCCTCAGCGGCATCCGGCTCAGCGGCATCCGGCTCAGCGACCTCGGGCGTTGCAACCTCCGGCGCTGCGACCTCTGGCTCGGGCTCCACCGGGGGCGCCTCCTGGACGGGCGCCTGCTCGGGCTCGGACGCTGCGGCCTCGGCCTTCTGCTTCGCCTTCTTCGAAAGCTTGGGCTTCGATGTCCGCTCCTTCGCAGGACCCGCGGCCGCGGACGGACGTTCCTTCACGAACTCGTCCCAGATGCCGATCTTGTTCATGAGGTTTCGGACCTGGTTGGACGGCTGTGCCCCGACCCGGAGCCAGTGAAGCGCCCGGTCCTGATCGATCTCGATCACGCTCGGATCGTCGAGCGGGTGGTACTTGCCGATGTTCTCGATGAAGCGGCCGTCGCGGGGACTCCGCTGGTCGGCCACCACGACGCGGAAGAACGGACGCTTGTTCGAGCCCATCCTCCGCAGCCGGATCCTCGTCGTCATCTTCGCGTGTCCTCTCGCTATCGCTTCGGCCCTCTCGATGTCTTTGGCGCCATCGAGAACATGCCCGGAAGGCCCTTCCCGCCGCCCATCATCGTCCGCATCATCTTCCTCGCGCCCTCGAAGTCCTTGAGGAGCGTATTGACGTCGGAGGTGGTGGAGCCCGACCCGCGGGCGATCCGCAGGCGGCGAGACCCGGAGATGATACCGGGATTCTGTCGCTCCTCCGGGGTCATGGACAGGATCAGGGCCTCCGCCTGGCGGAGCTTGCCCTCGTCCACCTGGTCGGCGATCTCCTTGATGGCGTTCTTCCCACCGGGCATCCCCGGGAGCATCTTCAGCAGATCCTGGATCGGTCCGAGCTGCCGCATCTGCCGCAGCTGACCGAGGAAGTCCTCGAGGGTGAAGGCCCCCTGCAGCATCTTCTCCGCGGACGCTTTCGCTTCGTCCGCGTCGAGCTTCTCGCTCGCCTTGTCGATCAGGCTCAACACGTCACCCATGCCCATGATGCGTCCGGCCATGCGGTCGGGATAGAAGTCCTCGAGATCCTCAGGCTTCTCTCCGACACCGGCGAAGAAGACGGGGCGGCCGGTGACGGCGGTGATCGAAAGGGCCGCGCCGCCTCGCGCATCTCCGTCGAGCTTCGTGAGGACGAAGCCGGTCGTCTCGACTTCCTTCAGGAACTCGCGAGCCTGGATCACGGCGTCCTGTCCGGTCATCGCGTCGCAGGCCATGAGGACGTGATCGGGCTTCACGGCGTCGCGGATGCGGCGCGCCTGCTTCATCATCTCCACGTCGACGTGCAACCGGCCCGCGGTGTCGATGATCACGACGTCGTTGCCTCTTCGCTCTGCCTCTTTCATCGCGCTCTTCACGACCTTCACGGGGTCGCGGCCCTCAGACACGACCGGAACACCCACCTCGTCGCCGAGGGTGAACAGCTGTTCCACCGCAGCCGGCCGCTCGAGGTCGGCGGCGACGAGCAGGGGTCGCCGACCGTCCTTCTTGAGACGAAGGGCCAGCTTCGCGCACGCGGTCGTCTTCCCCGAGCCCTGGACGCCCGCCATCATCACCACCGCCGCACGGCCGGAGGGGAGGACGAACTTCCGATGCTCGCCACCCAGTGTTTCCTGGAGCTCCTCCCGAACGACCTTGATCACCTGCTGCGCCGGGGTGAGGCTCTTCATCACCTCCTCGGACAGCGCGCGGGCTCGCACCCGCCCGAGGAAAGCGTCGGCCACCTCCACCGCCACGTCGGCATCCAAGAGCGCCGTTCGCATGTCGTCGAGTGCGTTGTCGACCTGCTTTGGGTGGAGCTTGCCGCGAGCACGGAGCTTCTTGAAGGTGCTATCGAGCCTGTCTGTGAGGGTGTCGAACATCCCGTACGTCTTCCGTTGGGCCGTCGTGCGAACCGGGAGTCGGGCCGCTGTCCCGGCGGAGGCCAGGCATCCTACTCGGCCGGCGCCGCGTCCTCCGGTCCGAGGACCTCTTCGACGGCTTGGAGGAGTGCGATGGGGCTGAAAGGCTTCGTGAAGTAGTGGTCGGCGCCTCCGGCCATCGCCGCGGCCCTGCCCTCCTCCCCCGTCGCGGTCACCACGATCACGCGAACCTCCGAGGTGGCCGGGTCGCCCTTCACGGCGGCGAGCACCTCCGACCCGGACGGCCCCGGGATGCTCATATCCAGCAATACGAGGTCGGGCCGTTCGTCATGGACGGCGGCGAGCGCTTGATCACCGTCGGACGCTTCGTCGATGTCGAAGCCCTCGCCCTCGAGCACGAGGCGCATGGCCTCCCTCATCGTCGGATGGTCCTCGACGATCAGGATGCGAGCGCTCACGACGCGAGGACCCGGTCCGCGAACAGCGCGGCCCGAAACGGCTGGAGATCGTCGAGCCCCTCCCCCGTACCGACGAGACGCACAGGAACGCCCAGCTCTTCGCTGACCGCCAGAACGACGCCGCCTTTTGCCGTCCCGTCCAGCTTCGTGAGCACGATCCCCGACACGTCCACCGCCTCCGTGAATGCCCTGGCCTGGGCGATCCCATTCTGACCCGTCGTCGCGTCGAGCACGAGCAGCGTCTCGGAAACCGAGGCGCCCGCCTTCTCGACGACCCGGCCGATCTTCTGGAGCTCATCCATCAAGGGGGTCTTCGTGTGTAGCCGTCCGGCCGTATCTACGATGAGCACGTCGGAGCCTCGTGCGACGGCCGACTTGACGGCGTCGAACACGACCGAGCCGGGATCGGCGCCTCGCTCCTGCGAGACGAGATGCGCGCCGGCGCGCACGGCCCAGATCTCGAGCTGCTCGCCGGCGGCGGCACGGAACGTGTCGGCGCCGGCGAGGCTGACGGTGTGTCCCTCGCCGACGAGCCGCCGAGCGAGCTTCCCGATCGTGGTCGTCTTGCCGGTGCCGTTGACCCCGACCACCATGATCACGCCCAGACCCTCGTCTGGGAGCGAGAGTCGCGAATCCGGACCGAGGATCGCGACCATCTCCTCTCGAAGCAGTGCTTCCGCATCGGCCTCACGGGTCCAGCGTACGCGCACGCGTTCGACGAGTTCCGAGGCGGCCGTCGGCCCGACATCCGCCTTCAGCAGGATGTCGTGGAGCGTGTGCCAGGCGTTCTCGCCGGCATCCCTCGAGAGCAGGGATCGGACCCTCGAGCCGAGCCTCTCGGGACGCTCGGGCAGCGGCACCTCGACGGGCGGGGTGAGGCCGTCGGGCTCCGCTTCACCGCCGAGCCGTTCGGCTTGCTTCCGGGCACTCGTGAGCCGGACGAAGATGAATGCGACCGCGACGCAGACGAACAGGACGGCGACGGCGATCTCCACGCCTGGACGCTAGCCCACCGGCTCGGTCGCCGGCACCTCGATCGGCTCCTGCGCCGGTTGCTTGGCTGCTTCCGGGGTGTCCACCGCGAGGCCATCCGGCTGCTCGAGCCGCTGGCAGAGGATCTTCGTCGTGCCGTCCTTGTTGAGCGAGACCCCGTACATCATCGAGCCGATCTCCATCGTGCGCTTCTGATGCGTGACGATCATGACCTGCGCGTCGCGCGCGAAGCCCGCCACCAGTCGGAGGAACCGGTGGAGGTTCAGGTCGTCGAGCGCCGGCTCCACTTCGTCCATCAGGTAGAAGGGCGACGGACGCGCCGTGAAGATCGCGAACAGGAACGCAAGGGCCGCGAGGGATCGCTCGCCGCCGGAGAGCAGCGAGATCCGCTTGACCCGCTTGCGCCCGGGGCTGGCCTCGATCTCGATCCCCGACTCGAGAGGGTTGGCCGGGTCGGTCAACACAAGGTGGCCGTCGCCGCCGGGGAAGAGCTCCTTCACCAACTTTTCGAATTGCGTCGCGACATCTCGGAACGCCGCGGCGAATGTCTCTTGGATCTCTGCGTCCACCTGCGCGACGAGCTCCAGAAGGTCCCGTCGTGCCTTCCTGACGTCGTCCAGCTCTCGCTGCATGAAGTCGTGCCGTTCCTGGACCGCCTCGAACTCTCCGGTCGCGAGCAGGTTGACCCGGCCGAGGAGGCCGAGCCGTCGCTGGACGAGCTCGCTCGCCTTCTCGATCGACGGGACCGAGTCGTCGTCGGTCAGCATGGCGAGCGCCGACTCCGGCTCGAGACCGTGTCCCTCGCGCAGCAGACGCTCGGCATCGCGGACCCGTCGCTCGATGTCCCCTCGGAGGCGGTCGTCCTCTTCGTAGGTCTCTCGGAGCCTGTCGAGCTCCATCGACGCCTCACGCCAGGCCTTGTTGATCTCGGCTTCGCGGGACGCTGCCGCGCGCTCCGCCGCGGCAGCGGCGTCCCGCTCGTCGCCGGCCTCGGTGGCTCGGTCCTCGGCTCGGGCGGCGGCCTGCTCGGCCGCGGCCCGCGCCACCTCCGCCTCCTCCAGCGCCGACCGCAGTTGTTGTGGATCGTGCGCCGAGGCCTCGTCCCTCTCGGCCTGCAACCTCGCCCGGCGAGCGTCCGACGACGTGCGATCGCGTCGGAGGGTCTCCACCACCACGCGCGCCTGGATCGGAGGCTGTGGGAGCGGCGGCAACTCGGGGATGTCGTCCAGGCCCGCCGGTCCGAGCTCGGCAAGTCGATCGCGGGCGGCGGTCTGCGCCTCGCGCACGGCCCCGAGCCGTTCGGCGATCAGCTCCTGCTCCTTCCCGGTCGAGGCGAGGTCCCGCTCGAGGGTGGCGAGTCGTTCGGCGGCGATCGTGATGTCTGCGTCGGCGGCCTCGATCTGCTGGCTGAGGAACTCGATCTCCTCCGTCGTCTCTCCTAGACGCTGGCGTTGCGGCTTCAGCCGGCTTCGGGTCCCCGCGAGGTCGTGGGCGAGAACCTGGAGCTCCGCCCGGATCTCGCGAGCCCGCGTGTCGATCTCTTTGGGCGTGTGGATCACGGCGGGTCCCACGAGGGTTCCGTCCGGAGTGACGAACGAGGCGCCCGGGTGCGCGGCCTGCTTCTCGGCGGCGTCCTCGATCGAGTCCGCGAGGTAGACGTCCCGCAGCACGGTGCTGACGATCCCGCGGGCGGCGGGATCGGCGTCCACCGAGGAAAGCAACGGGCGTTCGCCGGAAAGACCCTGGGTGACCGGCCCTCCCGAGGCGATCGCGAGGATCGCGCCGTCGCCTTCGGGAGCGACCGCGAGCGCTTCCTCTCGGTCCTCGTAGACGACCGCATCGGCGAGCGGACCCAAAGCCGAGACGAGAGCCCTCTCGAGACCATCCGCCGCCCGCACGAGTTCCTTCAGCACACCTGCCGCTCGCCCGCGGTGCGTCTTCAGGAACCGCGACCCGGCCGTCTCCTCGATGTCACGACGACGCGCCTCCAGGAGCTCGAGGCGCGCCTGTTGCCGTCGCTCGATGTCTTCGAGCTCCTCGACCTTCTCGATCGCACGGCGTCGTTCGTCTTCGAGCTGCGTGCGACGTTCCGCGAGCGGCGACGTCTGGCCGTCGAGCCCCTCGATGTCCGCCTCGATCTCCTCCTGCTCCGCCCGCAAGCCGGCGCTCCGGTCGTGGACATCGCGAAGCTCCGCTTCGAGCCGGTCCCGCTCCCGTTCACCGGATGAGATCGCGCGCTCCAGGGCTTCGATCTCCACGCGGCGCCCGACGGCCTCCTCACCCGCCCGCCGCCGGAGCTCGTCGACCTCGCGCCGATGCTGATCGGCTTCTCGGAACGTCGTTTCGGCGTGGTCCAGCTCGCGCTCCCGTTCGGTGAGCTCTTCGAGGGTCCGCTCCAGATCCGTTTCCACGCGCGCGAGCTCGGCCTCGATCGCATCGAGCCGAGCCGCTCGGCCGGCTTGGGAAGCGAGCTCCTGTCGCGATCCGCTTTCACCATCGAGGGCGTTCCGGAAGGCTTGCTCCGCCTCGGACCGGTCGGCCTGGGCGGAGCGGAACCGGAGCTCGCTCTCTGCCAGTCTTCTCGAGGCGGCCGCCCGCTCGTCCGCACCCGCGAGCACGTCGGCGTCGAGCGCGTCCAGCCGGGCACGGGCTTCCTCTCGCTCGGCGAGACCCTCGTCCCAGCCACCTCTCCGGCGATCGCGTTCCGCCAGGAGCGCCCGGAGCCGCGCGGCCGCGAGCTTCCGCGAGAGCTCCTCCGCCTGCTCGGTCAGCGTCTCGTGCTTCTTCGCCATCTCGGCCTGCTGCCGCAACGGCTTCAGCTGTCGCCTGAGCTCCGTCATCACGTCCTGGAGCCGGAGCAGATCTTGGTCGAGGCCGGCCAGCTTGCGCTCGGCCCGCTCCTTGCGGCGGCGATGCTTCGCGATGCCGGCCGCCTCCTCGATATATTTCCGGCGCTCCTCGGGCCGAGACAGGAGGACCTCCTCGAGCTGTCCCTGCCCGACGACCGTGTGCAGTGCTCGGCCGATGCCCGACTCCGATAGGAGCTCCTGCACGTCGAGCAACCGGACGAGCTTGCCGTTGATCCGGTACTCGCTGTCCCCGGAACGGAAGATGGAGCGACTGACCTCGATCTCCGACATGGGGACCGGGATCAGACCGGCCTCGTTGTCGATGACCAGCTTGACCTCGGCCATCCCGAGCGCGGGACGGGTGGGCGTTCCGGCGAAGATCACGTCGGCCATCTGCCCGCCTCGGAGCGCGCGCGGACCCTGCTCGCCGAGCGCCCAACTGATGGCATCGACCAGGTTCGACTTCCCAGATCCGTTGGGGCCCACGATCACGCTGACGCCAGGGATGAACTCCAAGACGGTCTTGTCCGCGAAGGACTTGAACCCGCGGATGTGGATCTGTCGCAAGAACATGCGGCGCGATGCTAACAGTGGTCCGGTTCCCGACCCGGTAGCCGGGAGCGTGCTTTTCTAGTGGGCGATCCGGAACCCCGACCCGCCGGTCGGGGTTTCATCGACCGATCCGAGCCGGTCCACGCGCGCGAGCGGCGGGCCCTCACGACACCAGCTCAACATCTGTTCCACCGCGGACTCGGTCCCTTCGAAGACGGCCTCCACGCCCCCACCCTCGACGTTCCGGACCCAGCCGGACAAGCCCAGTCGTTCCGCTTGATCGAGGCACGACGTGCGGAAGAAAACGCCCTGAACATGCCCGTAGATACTTACCCGCACGCGGCGCATGGGATATGGTCCCACTGTGGGGCGAAAGACCTAGGGAACTGGAGGGTTATCTGGGTCGGATGTCGGGGTATGTCTTCCTAGATGGGTAGAACGCCCTACAGAACGTCCACCACGAGGAGGATGGGTTGAAGAAACTACTGGTGATCCCGGTGTTGCTCGTGTTCGCGTTCGCCTTCCCGGCGTTCGCAGACCCCGGGCCGACAGATGAGGTCGAGGTGATCCTCGGGAATTGCGAGGACGGAACGACGATCCTCCGCGCGCACAATACCCAAGAGATAGAACTCGGCTGGCTCATCAGGATCGACGGAGCCCTCGTCGATCAAGGTCGGCTCGCCCCGGGCGAGCGGGTCGAGCGCACGTACGAGGTGTCCCTCGGTGAGTCGCACTTCTTCCGCATCAGGCTGGGACTCACGGGCGAGGGCCGCTACTTCTCGACCGAAGGCACGACAGACCGGATGAACTGCGAGAGCGAGAGCCCCCCGCCGTCCCAGTCGGAGAGCCCCCCGCCGTCCCAGTCGGAGAGCCCCTCGGAGAGCGTCGGTGGTGGTGGCGGTAGTTCGCATACCCCCTCGACGAGCGTTCTCGGCGGTTCCGAGACGCGATCGCCGGGGTCCGGTGGAACGGCATTCACCGGCCCCGAATTGGGTTGGCTCATCGCGGCCGGACTGGGACTGCTGCTGCTCGGGGCAGCGGCACTCCGCTTCGCTGCCGGTTCGACCCGATAACGGTTCATCGGCACCTCGGAGCTGAGGCCGGCGGGCTCGCCCGCCGGCCTCAGCGCTAGGCTGACCCGGCGATGGCCGGCAGCCGAAGCCGCTTCGACGCACAGACCGGGTTGATCGTCGTCGACGTGCAGAACGACTTCGCCGATCCGAATGGCTCGCTCTACGTCACCGAGGGCGAGGTCGTGGTCCCGGTCGCGAATGGCCAGATCGCGGACGCGGAAGCAGCCGGTGCGCTCACCGTGTACACGCAGGACTGGCATCCCGAGTCGACCCCGCACTTCGAGAAGGACGGCGGGTTGTGGCCGGTCCATTGCGTTCACGACACGTGGGGCGCGATGTTCCACCCGGATCTTCGCGTGGTCGGAGACGTCGTTCGCAAAGGCACTCGAGGCGAAGACGGGTACAGCGCGTTCAGCGTCCGCGACCCTCTCAGCGGCGACACGGCGCCCACGATCCTCCATGGCCTGCTCGTAAAGCGGGGCGTCGGACGGATCGTGATCTGCGGATTGGCCACCGACTTCTGCGTGGTCGAGACGGTGACGGATGCTCGTGCACTTGGCTATCCGGTCGTCGTCATCCGCGACGGGATCCGCGCGGTCGATCGGAAGGCGGGCTCCGGGAAACGCGCCCTCCAGATCATGCTCAGCGCCGGCGCGGAGATCGTCTGAGGACCACGTCGGTCGACGGGCGAGGTCAGCTCTGGCACTGCGGGCAGAAATACGACGTGCGCTGGGAGACCTTGACCGTTTGGATCGGCGTCCGGCATCGGCGGCACGGCTCGCCCTCGCGGCCGTAGACCTTGAGTTCTCCCTGGTATTCCCCCGGTTTCCCGAAGAGATCGACGTACGCCTCGTCGTCCAGCGTGGTGCCCCGCATCTTGATCGCGTCCTGCACCGTCTCCTGGATCGCCCGGTAGAGGCTACGGACCTCCTGGGATGAAAGGGTGTCCGACAATCGGTCGTATCGGAGCCCGGCCGCGAACAGCACCTCGTCCGGATAGATGTTCCCCAGGCCGCTGATGAACTTCTGGTCCATCAGCAGCTGCTTCATCTTCGCGCCGCGCTGTGCGAGCAGGTACTGGAAGGTGGGCCACGTGAAAACCTGGTCGAGGGGATCGATCGCGATGTGCTGGAGCTCCTTGACCTTGCCGAGCTCGTCCGCGGTGGTCACGAACATCTCGCCGAACGTGCGAGGGTCGATGAAGCGGAGGTCACCGCCCTGTTGGAACGTGAGGACCACATGGGTGTGCGGCTCGATGGCGACCCGGCCGTTCCCCCGTTGGAACTGACCGCTCATCCCGAAGTGGGTCACGAGGGCGTCCCCCGAATCGAGGTGCAGCAGCACGTACTTCCCCCGGCGCTCCACCTTGGTGAGTTTCCGTCCCACCAGGCGCGAGGTGAAGTCCTTACGCTTCCCGTGCCGGCGGATCACCCGCATCGCGTTGCGGGAGCTCTTCACCTCCGCCGTCTTTATCCGGCGACCCACGACGTCCTTCTCCAGGTCCCGGCGCATCACTTCGACCTCCGGCAGCTCCACCCGGCCCCCCTACGCTCCGACTCGTTCCGAGATGTGGTCGAACGCCTCGCGGGCGGCCCGCTGTTCGGCCTCCTTCTTCGACTTCCCGACGCCCTCGCCCATCGACTCGCCGGCGAGGAACACGGTCGCCGTGAACTCCTTCTCGTGATCGGGTCCCCGTTCCTCGAGGCGGTACTCGGGCATGGTGTGGAGTTCGCGGGAGGCGAGCTCCTGCAGGATCGTCTTGTAGTCACGCTCGCCCTCACCCCGGGCGTACGCCTCCATGAGCGGACGGAAGAGCCTCTCGATCAGCCTGCGGGTCTCGTCGAGACCGAGATCGAGGTACACCGCCCCGATGACGGCCTCAAGGGCATCGGCCAGGATGCTCGCCTTGTCCCGGCCACCGCTCTGCTCTTCCCCCTTGCCGAGTCGGACCAGCGCTCCGAGCCCGAGTGAACGGGCGACGTCGGCGAGCGCCTGCGCGTTGACGATCGCGGCCCGCAGCTTCGCGAGCTCACCCTCGGGCATGTTCGGGAAGGATTCGAACGCCATGTCGGTCACGACCAGCCCGAGCACGGAATCACCGAGGAACTCGAGCCGTTCGTTGGTTGCGTTCACGCCGTGCTCGAACGCATACGAGCGATGGATGAGCGCGGTCTCACGGAGGCCCTCGTCGCGGAACCGGATGCCCAGCGCTCCATCCAGCGCCTCGGGACCCGGCAACGACGAGGCCTCGGCTGAGGTCACGCCGTCACTCGACCTCGATGGCTTGCCGGCCGGCGTAGTAGCCGCAGTTCCCGCAGACCCGGTGCGGGAGCTTGGCCTGGTGACACTGGGGGCATTCCGAATACGCGGGCGCCTTCGCCTTCCAGTTGGCAGCGCGTTTGTCTCCCCGCGTCTTGCTCTGTTTCTTCTTGGGGACCGCCATGTGTTCATCCCTTCTCGTTCGTTGGCTCGTTCGTTGGCTCGTTCGTTGGCTCGTTCGTTGGCTCGTCTCCGGAGCGCTGGTTCCACTCGTCGAGCAGCGCCTCGA
>Ga0184623_10001197_pt1 | contig 11294 bp, 7 predicted proteins | sample PLM1_100_b1_FD_133138 | JGI IMG/M metagenome (GOLD analysis project Ga0184623, IMG submission 133138) | Groundwater sediment microbial communities from an aquifer in East River, Colorado, USA - PLM1_100_b1 | ecosystem: Environmental > Terrestrial > Soil > Riparian zone | place: USA: East River...
GCGATGACCGGATAGCCGCCGGTCGTCGGGTGGTCGGTGAGGAAGATCAGCGGCCGGCCGTCCGCGGGCACCTGAATCGCGCCGGTCACCACCGGCTCGCTGGGAAGTTCCCCCAGGTCCGCGCGGGTCACCTCCGGACCGGTCAGGCGCGCCGCGACGCGGTCGCTCATCAAGCTCACCTGGTACGCGTGCCGCAGCAACTGCGTCGGGTCGGTGAACCAGCCGTCCCGAGGACCGAACCTTACGCCCACGAGCAGCTCGCCGGGGATCGCCGCGACACCGGCGCAGTCCACACCGGAGGGGGGCCCCGCCGGGCTGCCGACCGCGAGCCGATCCCCGGACCGCAGGGGCGGCGGGCCGAGACCGCTGAGCGTGTCGGTGCTACGCGAACCGAGGACCGGCGGCACCGCCACCCCACCCGCGACGGCCAGGTAGCGGCGCAGGCCGCTTTCGGCGTACCCGATGGTGAGTAGTGAACCGGCCTTGAGGGCGACGGCGGTCCCGAGTGGCGCGGGCCGTGAGCCGACGCGCAGCGGGCCTGGCGCGCCGGTCAGCGCGACGGTGAGGGGGACGGCCGCGCGCAGGACCAGACCACCCAGCGTGATCTCCAGCCCGGCGGTTTCGGGCGAATTGCCGACGATGCGATTGGCGAGGTCGAGCGCCGGACGGTCGACGGCGCCCGACGGCGGTACGCCCAGGTGCGCGTGGCCTGGGCGGCCGTGATCCTGCACAGTCGTCAGGCCGCCCACGCGAATGATCTCAAGCATCGACGAACCGTACGACGGTGCCAGGCGACAGCAGCGCCGGTGGTTGGCGATCCGGATCGAAGAGGGTGATCCGGGTCCGGCCGAGCAGCCGCCACCCGCCGGGCGTTTCGCGCGGATAGATCCCGACGTACGGGCCTGCGGTCGCGACCGACCCAGCCGGTACGCGCGGGCGGGGAGTCGGATGGCGCGGCAGCTGCAGGTGCGCGGGCAGCCCGGTGAGGTAGCCGAAGCCGGGCGCGAAGCCGCAAAAGGCGACCGTGAAAGGCGTCTGGAGGAGAACGTCCGCCGGAGCGCGGCCCCAGGCGCGGGCAACCTCGTCCAGATCCTCGCCATCCCACACGACCTCGACCGTCACCGTCGCGGGCTGCGTGCTGCCCTCGTGGGGCTGCGGGTTCGCCGTCATCAGGAATTGCCGCGCAGCCGGCGGATCGGCGAGGCCGGCCAGCAGCACCGTCCGGGCGCCAGGGACGATCTCGACGCACGCCAGGTCGCCACGTTCGCGTGCGTCGACGAGCTCGCGGTACCACCGGGCCGGGTCGTCGACCTCGATGAGCAGGCCGTCTGCGCCGACGGGGAGAACGGTGGTCACCTCTTCATGGTGAGGCCAGCCACATGCTACGCGCGAGTAACCTACGGTCGCGTAACCTGATGGAGTGAGCGTTGCAGTCGACCTCAAGAAGAAGCTGAAGCCCACCGACATCGGCAAGCCGCTCCTGCGCGGCTGGCTCCACGCGTACGCGTTCTTCGTCGCCCTCGTCTGCGGCGGCGTCCTCATCACCCTCGCCGCCTTCCGGCCCGGCATCGCCCCCGTCATCAGCGTCGCGATCTACAGCGTCACCGTCTGCGGCCTGTTCGGCGTCAGCGCCCTCTACCACCGTCGAGTGTGGAGCGAACGCGGCTACCAGATCATGCGCCGCCTCGACCACGCCATGATCTTCATCTTCATCGCCGGCACCTACACGCCGTTCTGCGCCCTCCTCCTGCCGCGCGGACAAGCCACCCTGCTGCTCGCCCTGGTCTGGGGCGGCGCACTGGCCGGCGCGGCGGTATCCATGATCTGGCCGCACGCACCCCGCTGGGTCTCCGCACCCATGTACATCGCGCTCGGCTGGGTCGCCGTCGCCGTCCTGCCGACGATCCTGCACAACGGCGGGGTCGCGGCCCTCGTACTGCTCGCTGCCGGCGGAGTGACCTACACGATCGGCGCGGTCTTCTATGCGCTGCGGCGCCCCAACCCGTGGCCGACAGTTTTCGGCCACCACGAGTTCTTCCACGCCTGCACCCTCTTAGCCGCGGTCTGCCACCAGATCGCGGTGTACTTCGCCTTATTCGCGTGACGCAGTCGCGCCCGCCCCTGCCCCAAGATCGTCGGCCGCCGACGATCCAGGCCGTTTTCTGATACTGAACGTCGGCGGCCGACGATCTTCGGGCGCGCGGCGGCATTGAACGTCGGCGGCCGACGATCTTCAAGTGGGACGGGCGAGCGGGACGGCGTCGGTGGGGCGGATCAGCATCCGGCCGGCTGCGGTTACGGTGGGCGGATGGATCTCAACGCGGACCTTGGTGAGGGCTTCGGGCACTGGAGTCTCGGCGACGACGACGCCCTGCTCGCCGTCGTCACCAGCGCCAATGTGGCTTGCGGGTACCATGCGGGCGACCCCGGCATCATGCGCCAGGTCTGCGCGGGCGCGGCCGAGCGCGGCGTCGCCATCGGCGCGCAGGTCGGCTACCGGGACCTCGCCGGCTTCGGCCGCCGGAAGATCGAGTACGAGCTGCCGCAGCTGCGCGACGAGCTGATCTATCAGGTGGGCGCGCTGCAGGCGCTCGCCCGTGCCGAGGGTGCGCGAGTCGACTACGTCAAACCACATGGTGCGCTCTACCACGCCGTCGATCACGTCCCGGCTGTCGTGGAGGCGACCGAGGCGGTCGAGCTGCCGTTGTTCTGCGCCCCCGAGTCTGTTCTCGCCACGGAGGCCGCGGATGCCGGCGTACGCGTGATATTCGAGGGTTTCGCGGACCGTGCCTATCGCGCGGACGGCACGCTGCTGCCGCGCGGCAAGCCGGGCGCGCTGATCGGCGACACCGAGGAGGTCGTGGCCCGCGCCCTGCTCATGGCGGTCGACCAGCGGGTCATCGCGCTCGACGGCACCGTCATCCCGCACAACGTCGACTCGATCTGCGTGCACGGCGACACGCCGGGGGCGGTCAATCTGGCCCGGGCGGTACGCGCGGCGCTGGAGTCCGCCGGAGTCCAGCTGCGATCTGCGGTGTGATCGAGAGATCACGCCTTCCGTTTGCGCTGAGGGCGGGGCGGTGCAGCAGAATTGACGGATGCGAGTCAGGGCGCCGGAGCTGCGCGGTCGAGGGTGGTTGAACACGGGCGGCAAGGAACTGAAGCTTGCCGACTTCCGCGGGAAGATCCTTTTGCTGGATTTTTGGACCTTTTGCTGCATCAACTGCCTGCACGTCCTGGACGAGCTGCGGCCGCTGGAGCAGAGGTACGCCGACGTGCTGACCATCGTCGGCGTGCACTCGCCCAAGTTCGAGCATGAGAAGGATCCCGTGGCGCTGGCCGCGGCTGTTGAGCGCTACGGCGTCGAGCACCCGGTCCTGGACGACCCGCAGCTGGACATGTGGCAGCAGTACGCCGCCAAGGCCTGGCCGACGCTGAGTGTCGTGGACCCCGAGGGCTACCTCGTGGCGAGCATGGCCGGCGAGGGACACGCCGAGGGCCTGTCCCGGCTGGTCGAGCAGATCATCGCCGAGCACAATGCGAAGGGGACGCTGCACCGGGGCGACGGGCCTTACGTGCCGCCGCTGCCGAGCAAGACCGCGCTGCGCTTCCCCGGCAAGGCCCTGGCGCTGACCGGCGGCAGCCTGCTCGTCAGCGACTCCGCCCGGCATTCGCTGGTGGAACTCGCCGCCGACGGCGAGACGGTGATCCGGCGGATCGGCTCCGGAACCCGGGGACGCGCCGACGGCGGGCCGGCGACCGCGAGCTTCTCCGAGCCGCAGGGTCTGTGCGCGCTGCCGGCCAAGGTCGCCGAGCAGGTCGGATACGACATCGTCGTCGCCGACACCGTCAACCACCTGCTGCGCGGCGTAAGTCTGGAGTCCGGCGAGGTGATCACGATCGCGGGGAGCGGCAAGCAATGGCGCTCGAGTGTGGACTTCCGTCCGCACGACGCCACCAGCGTCGACCTCTCCTCGCCGTGGGACGTCGCCTACTACGAGGGCCGTATCATCATCGCCATGGCCGGTATCCACCAGCTCTGGTGGTTCGACCCCTCCCGGCGTACTGCCGGTGTCTATGCCGGAACCACGGTGGAGGCCCTGCGTGACGGCGACCTCGAGCAGGCGTGGCTTTCGCAGCCGTCGGGTCTGTCGGTGTCGGCGGACGGCAAGCGGCTGTGGTTCGTCGACGCGGAGTCCAGCGCGCTGCGCTATATCGAGGACGGCGCGATACACACCGCCGCCGGGCAGGGTCTGTTCGACTTCGGCCACGTCGACGGCCCGGCGGACAGCGCCTTGCTGCAGCACCCGCTCGGTGTCTGCGCGCTGCCCGACGGCTCGGTGCTCATCGCCGACACTTACAACGGCGCGATCCGGCGGTACGCCGACGGCGAGATCACCACAGTGGAGCGTGGTCTGGCCGAGCCCAGCGATGTGGTGGTGACCGGCGACGGTGACGTGCTGGTCGTCGAGTCGGCGGCGCACCAGCTGGTCCGGCTCGCGCCCGGCGTAGTCGGATCGGTGGTCGACGGCGGCCGCCTCACGGTCGAGCGGCCCGCGACGCCGATCCGGGCCGGCGAGGTCACGTTGGAGATCCTCTTCACTCCGCCGCCGGGGCAGAAGCTCGACGAGACTTACGGGCCGTCCACTCGCCTGGAGGTCTCGGCCTCCCCGCCGGAGTTGCTGGTCGAGGGGGAGGGCGTGACGACGTCCCTGGTTCGCCGTCTCGTGATCAATCCGGCGGTCCAGTCGGGGGTTTTGCAGGTCGTGGCTCAGGCAGCTACGTGCGATGAGGATGCCGAGCACGCCGCCTGCCATCTGACCCGTCAGGACTGGGGAGTGCCGGTGACCGTCGACCCCGAGGCCGCGGATCGGCTCCCTCTGGCGCTGCTCGCCCGCTGATCTTGCGTTGCTTGATGGAGCGTTTTCCGGGATGAGGTGCTCTCCTCGCGCGACGAGGGGACATCATCCCGGAAAACGTGAGCCGGTGCGCGCAGGTCAGGCGGTAACCGGCTGGGGGTCACCGACTGGCTGCACCCCGGCCACCTCGCGGCCGTCCTGCTCCGGTGTGATCAGCCGGCGTAGCGACAGCGCCAGCAGCGAGGCGACCAGGCATCCGCCGACGGTCAACGCCACCCACACTCCACTGTGGCCACCGGCGATCAGCGGCGCGGCGGTCACCGGGCCGACGATGCCGCTGATGCTCCAGACCATCGAGCCGAGCGCGTTGAACCGGCCCCGGAGCTCGTCGGTGGCGAGCGCGTTGATCAGCGTTGGGTTCACCGGCGAGATGAGCGTCTCGCCGCAGGCGAAGACCGCCGCACAGGAGATCACGGCGATGCTGGAGATGACCGCGTTGCGGCCGTCGACGACGCCCGCGACGCCCAGGATCAGCCAGGACGAGCCCATGATCAAACCAACCACGGCCAGCACGCGAGTGCGGCTGCGGCCCTGGATGAACCGCACGACCACCAGCTGAGCCAGGACGATCACCAGCGTGTTGGCGGTGAAGGCCAGCGCGACGATCCGCTCCCGGACATGTGCCACGTCGATCGCGAAGGCGGTGAAGCCGACCTCGATCTGGGCGTAGCCGCTGATCGTCATCACGATGCTGAACGCCAGCAGGCGCCGGAACCCGCGGTGGGCGAAGACCTCGCGGTAGCCAGGCTTGCGAACTGCCGGGCCGCTGCCCACGGCGGGGCGCCCGGTCAGGCGCTGCCCGACATTGCGCATAAAGATGAGGTTCACGAACGGGATGAGGTATGCCGTCGCGTCGAGTAGGTAGACGAGCTGGAAGGTGCTCGGCCGGGTCACGTCGACGATCGCGCCGGCGATCACCGAGCCGACGCCGATGCCCAGGTTGAGCAGCGTGAAGTTGAGGCCGAAGGTCTTCTGGCGCTCATGCTCCGCGGTGACCGAGGCAAGGATGGTCTGCAGGCCCGCCCAGATCACGCCGCCACCGGCGCCGATCAGCGTGGCCGCCCCGAACGCCTGCCACTCGTTGTGGGCGAGGCCGATCGTGGCGACGCCGGCCGCCTCGACGAGCAGCATCGGCAGCACGATCCGGCGGGCGCCGAAGCGGTCCACCGCCCAGCCGCCGATCGGCCCGACCGTCAGCGCGCAAACCGCCACCCATGCGATGACGAGGCCGGCGCTGAACGCCGAGATCTCCCGGACCTTCGTCAGATAGATGAACATGAAGGGAAGCGTCAGCCCTCGGCCGATCGCCGAGAAGATCGTGGCCAGCAGGATCCGCCGTGCCTCGACACGCTGGGGGAGCAGGTCGCGCAACATGCCCCCATCCTTGCGGCGGGGTACGACAATCGGCCAGCGAGTTTCGGTAAGGCATGTCTGTTCTGACTATCCTTACTCAACCCTGTCGATCAGCCGTTGGGCTCCAGGCAGAAGATGTCGGAGCCCTGCGTCAAGGCGTCGCTCTGCGGGTTGGGGCATTCCTTCTGATCGCTGACCTTCTTGACGATCTTGAATGAGCCGGCGCCCGCCGACGCGCAGTCCACGGCAACCGCGGTGGACCCGTCGCGCTGCACGCACTGGCCTACAGCGAGACCCTCCTCGTCGCCGCCGACCAGCTTGCCGACGGCGAAGAGCACGCCGAAGGCCAACCCGATCAGCAGTACGCAGGCCGCGATCACCATGACGAGGACCTTCGCCGTGCCGCCCTTGCCGCTCACCGGCGGTTCGGGCTCGGCCGAGAACTGGTCGAAGCGGTTCTGGTCGCCCGCCGCCGGCGCCTGTGGCGAACGCTGCGCTGGAACCGGACCGCTGCCCGGGCGTTGCTGCTGCCCAGGCGGGGCCGCGCCGATGGGCTGACCGCCCGGCACGCCTCCGGACTGGCCCGGTGCGCCCCACTGGCCGGGGTGGGGGGCCGGGGCGGGTGGCGTTTGGGCGGGCGTGGTCTGAGCCGTGCCGACCAGGTCACTGAACGCGGACATCCCGGCGGCGCGCCCGGTCGGAGCCGGGCTCACCGGCTGCTGCTGCGCCTGCGCCTGGGGCGGGGCCGGTGGCTGCGCGGGAATCTGAACGGGCGCGGGGGGAGCAGCGCCGTACGCGCTGGGCACTGCCTGTGCCGGAGCACCGTAGACGGCCGGCTGGGCGGAGCTTCCGTAAACCGCGGGCTGAGCCGGCGCGCCGTACACAGCAGCCTGGCCGGCCGGCTGGGAGACGCCCGAGACCTCCTCCGGCGAGACCCGTCCCACGGAGACCGACGCGCGGGCGGTGGCCGCCCCCTGTGCCGGGCGGCCCTGAGGCCCCGGCTGGGACGGGATCCTGCCGGCGGACTCCTGCTCGGCTGGCGTCTGCGGAGCCGGGCTGACCTGCGCGACAGGGCTCGCGGCGGGCGCGGCCGCCGATCCGTAGACCCGGCCGGAGGCGCGAGACTGCGGCACGGGCTCCGACGGCGGCGAGATCCGGCTGGCGACGGGGACCGACGCCTTCGCGACGGCAGCGGACCCCGTTGCCGGGGCCTCGGCGGCGACCAGCGGCGCTCCGAGCGCCGCAGCCTGCTCGGGCGCGCCACCGAACGAGACGGGGGAAGCGGCGGGAGCTGCGGGTGACCCCGGATAGTCCGACTCGGGCGCCGCATACGAAGGCTCGGGCGCCGCATACGAAGGCTCGGGCGCTGCGTAAGACGGCTCGGGCGCTGCGTAAGACGGTTCGGGCGCTGCGTAAGACGGTTCGGGCGCTGCGTAGGACGCAGGCTCCGGGGCCGAGTAGGACGGCTCAGGCGCCGCGTATGACGGCTGAGGCGGCGCGTAGGGCGACTCGGCGGGCGGATAGGTCTGCGGCGCCGCGTAAGGGTCCCGAGCTGGAGCCGGCTCGGCCGGGTACGCCGACGCGGCCGGTTCCTCCGGGCGAGCGCCACCGGGCTGGTCGAAGATCGAGGTGTATTCGCGGGGTTCGTTGAAGTCCTCGGCCTGCGGTGCGCTCTCTCCGCCGAACGGGGACCAGCCGCTGGAGCTCGCCTGAGGGATCTCGAAGGCCCAGCTCCCGGTCCGTCCCTCGGGCGCGGGCGGCTCCTCGGCCGGCGGCGGTCCGCTCGGCGCGAACGACTGCCACGCCGGAGCGCCGGCGCCGGCAGGTGGCGGAGACGGCTGCGCCCACGAGGGCTCCTCCGGCCGGGCGGGCGCCGGGTCGCCATAACCCCGCGCCGGCTCGCCGTAAGCCGGCTCGCCATAGCCAGCCGCGGGGTCGCCGTAGCTGGGCGCAGGATCGCCATATGCAGGGGCCGGGTCGCTGTAGCTGGTGGGCATCGGCACCACGGCGGGAGCGGGCACGTAGACCGACTCGCCCGGCTGCGGCGCGAACGAGGACGGCGGCGTGGGTGGCGGCGCGTAGGGGGCGGGCTCCTCGGCGGTGTCCGGCGGGAAGCCGCCGAAGGTGCTGGGGGCCGAAGGCTCGCGCTGGTCGATCGGCTGATAGCCGGCGGGGGCCGACCCTGCGGCGGCGACCGGCGGCGGCCACGACGCATTGCCCTCGGCCGAACCGTTGGCGGACGGCTCCTCGGCACCGAACACGGGGAACGGCGAGGCCGCCGCGGCATCGCGCGGGCCGGGGGTGAAATCGGGGAAGTCATCGGCGGCCGGGGGCGCGCCGAACACGCCATAACCGCGTTGTTCTTGCCCCGCGTCGCCCGCGCGGTCCTCCAAGTGAGCGCGGTCGGGGGGGACTGGATAGCCCTCGGACGTCATTCGCGCGCCTCCTTCACGTACCGGTCGTACCGTACCGGTCCGCAGCGCCGACGGGAACCCGGGCCGTTGGCCGACCTGGTCGTCACAGGGCGTGCCCGGCCCGTCGCTCCGCCGGTCATCGGGCCTCATGAACACGTGTTTACGCAGGTCAACCGCGCGGTGTGACGGCGGCGAGGAGCTCGGGTCCGCGGCGGTCGACGGCGTCGCCGCCGATCATGATGCCGAGCGTCGCGGCGGCCAGCCCGTAGCCGATCCCGACCGGCAGCGCGACCCATGCCCAGACGTCACCGGCGATCGCCGCCATCACCACCAGAGGCGAGGCCAGCGCCACCGACGAGAGCATCGCGCCCATCGCCAGCAGGCTCTTCGCCAGGCCGCCGCCGGTGTTCACGGCGAACGGGTTGGTGCTCTCCGGCAGCGAGTACGCGCCGTAGACGCTCGCGACGAGGCAGACTCCGGCCGCGACACCGAACGCGCCGAGCAAGGTGCCCAGGCGTAAGGGCAGCTCACTCGCATTGCCGGCGATCACCGTCACGGCAACGGAGATCACCACGATCAGCGGAACGATGTAGAGCGCGTAGCCGAGGACTCGCGTACGCATCTCGCGGCGCCCCGGCACGCCGGTGACCAGGTGCAACGCGTACGCGGAACCGTCGAATCCGAACTGGTTGGCCAAGGCGATGGCGCCGATCACGCCGACCATGACCAGCGCGCCCGTACGGATGGCCGGATTGTCCGGGATGGCCGGCGCGTTCGCCTCGTCCGGCATCAGCCCGGTCGGCCCGCCGAGGTTGAACAACACCGGCAGGAAGATCCCGATCACCGTGAACGTGATCAGGTTCGCTCGCCGGCGGGTGTCGCGCCACCAGTAGCGGGCCTCCCGGACGACCATCGCCCCGTCGGCGTTCGCGGGCAGCCAGCTCAGCCGGCCGAAGAAACGGGTCACCGGGGACGCCGGCCCGGCCGCCCGGCGGGAACCGCTCGCCGTCGGCGCGCCCAGCATCGCGGTCTCGATCGTCACCGACCACCACCAGACCAGCAGCAGCGTCGTGGCCAGGGCGATCGCGAGCTTCGCCACTGCCGCGCCATACCGGCCGTGCGCTGCCTCCACGCCGGCCGTCCACGGCGCGGCCACCGGCGTCCAGCCGAGTACCTGCGCGAATCGCTCCAGCCGGGTGAAGTCCGCCCGGGCCAGCGCCGAGATGCCGAAGACCTGCATCGGCCCGATCAGTGCCGCGAGCGATGCGAGGCCGATCGCCGCGAGATCGCGTACCCGTCGAGATCCGAGGAGATTGGCGAACGCGCTGGTGACCGCGCGAGAGAGGGCGACGCACAGCAGGACGCCGAGCACGACGCCGAGGGCGCTGACCACGGCCGCGACCACCCCGTAGCCGATCGCGGCGCCGATGACCAGGCCCATGGTCGCCAGCAGGGTGGCGGCAGCCGGGACGCCGATCAGCGCGGCCGAGAGCAGCCCGCCGATCAAGGCGATCCGGGGGATGGGTAGCAACGCGAATTTTATCGGATTCAGCGTCTCGTCAACCCCAAACCAGATCAGCGGCCCGAACAGCCAGCCGAGCACCAGCAACGCCCCGCCGAAGGCCGGCACCAGCGCGGTCAGCTCGGGATAGGCGGGCTGCATCGACATGATCAGGGCCAGGCAGCCGACGCCGCCGAACCACAGTCCCAGGACGAGGGACAGGACGAACATGATGATCCGGGCAGGCTTGCCGCGGAAGCCGTTGCGCAGCACGCGAAGCTTGAGCTGGACGAAGACGCCCAGGCCTTGGCCGCTCACAGCCACGACAGTTCCTCGCCGGTGGCGGTCCGTCCGCCGACCACCTCGACGAAGACGTCCTCGAGCTCACGCCCGCCAGTCACCTCCTCGAGCGTGCCCACGCTGCGGATCCGGCCATCCGCCATGATCGCCACGTGGGTGCACAGCCGCTCGACGACCTCCATCACATGGCTGGAGAAGACGACGGTGCCACCACCGTGGACGTACCTCTGCAGGATGTCGCGGATCAGCGACCCGCTCACCGGGTCGACGGCCTCGAACGGCTCGTCGAGCACGAGCAGGCGCGGCGCGTGCAGCAACGCGCAGGCCAGCGCGATCTTCTTCTTCATCCCCGCCGAATAGTCGATCACCAGCGTGCGCCCCGCGTCGGCCAGCGCCAGGACGTCCAGCAACTCTCGCGCGCGTTGGTCCACCACCGCGCGCTCCATGCCGCGCAACATTCCCGTGTACGCCAGAAGCTCGGCCCCGTCGAGGCGGTCGAAAAGGCGTACGCCGTCCGGCATGACACCGAGCAAGGCCTTGGCCCGGACGGGATCGGCCCAGACGTCACGCCCGAGAACTTCGGCGGTGCCCTGGTCGGGGCGCAGCAGACCGACCGACATGCTCAGCGTCGTGGTCTTACCGGCGCCGTTGGGGCCTAACAGGCCGAAGAAGCTGCCGGTGGGGACCTCCAGGTCGACCCCGGCGACCGCGATCTTCTGGTCGAACCGCTTGACCAGCCGGCGCAGAGCAAGAGCAGTCACATCCCCGAGCCTACGGTCTACCCGCCAGCCCGCTCCCCTCCTTTCC
>Ga0184623_10001198_pt1 | contig 11291 bp, 5 predicted proteins | sample PLM1_100_b1_FD_133138 | JGI IMG/M metagenome (GOLD analysis project Ga0184623, IMG submission 133138) | Groundwater sediment microbial communities from an aquifer in East River, Colorado, USA - PLM1_100_b1 | ecosystem: Environmental > Terrestrial > Soil > Riparian zone | place: USA: East River...
CGTACCCCCTCACCGCCACCGCCGAGGCCCTCCGGGCGGCTGCCCTCAGGCACCTCTTGGAGGCCACCGCCGAGGGAATGGCGCAGGAATGTAGGGCGCGGCTCCAGGAGGCACTGCCGAAACGCACGGAGTTCCTGGAGCGAGGCTTCCGGCTGCAGGAGGGTGAGCTCGCTGACCTTCGGACCCAGTGGAAGCAAAGGGCGGGGGACGGGGAAGTAAGAGGGAATGTCGAGCTCGAACGCATCAAGGAGCGGCAGCGGGAGGCGGTCGAGCGACACGAGGCGGTCCTGGCGGCCGCCTTGCGAGAGCCGGATCTCGTCGCGGTGGGCGAGGTGCACTTCTTGGCTCACGCCCTCGTGGTACCCTCTCACGATCCTGAGGACAGGAAGCGTCACGATGCCGAAGTGGAGGCCATCGCAATGCGCGTGGCCATGGCCCACGAGGAGGCCCGTGGGGGGACTCCGAGGAACGTTTCCACCGCGGAGCTCGCGCGAGCCGCTGGGCTACAGGACTACCCGGGCTTCGACCTGGTCTCCGAACGGCTCGGCGGGGAAGAGCGCGCCATCGAGGTCAAGGGACGAGCGGGAGTCGGTGACGTGGAGATCACGGAGAACGAATGGGACCAAGCGCATAACCTGCGGGGGCGCTACTGGCTCTACGTCGTGTTCGACTGCGCCACGCCAAAACCACGGCTGGTGCGGGTGCCGGACCCCTGGGGGAAGCAGATAGGCAAACCTCTTGGCGGCGTCATCGTTGGCGATGAGGCGATCTTCGACAACGGGGAGGAAGACGAATGACTTCGAAGGCCGACGGTTCCACCCCGGTGGCGAAGGGACTTGACGGGCCTCGGCTCATTGAGAGAGCGTTCCCGCTAAAGCAGGCGTCCCTAGACAGCGTCCATGAGAAGAACGTGCGCCATGGACACATCTCCACGCTCCACATCTGGCCTGCTCGGCGGCCGCTCGCCGCGTGCCGAGCCGCCCTCATTGCCACGCTCCTGCCCGACCCGGGCACGCCCGAGAAGCGGAAGGAGATCTTGGAGCGTCTCGCTGGCAAGATCGTCCAGGTACCCAAGAAAACGAAGCTTCCAAACGGCCAGGTCAAAGTGGAATACAAGGACGAGACGGTGGGGGGCATCCTTCACTGGGGCCGCGAATCCGGCCCGGATTTGGAATGGTTCCGGAAGGAGATCCGTAAGGCGTACGGAGGCCGCGCGCCCAGGGTCCTGGACCCCTTCGCGGGCGGCGGCGCCATCCCATTGGAGGCGATGCGGCTCGGATGCGATGTCACGGCCAGCGACATCAACCCCGTGGCGTGGTTCATCCTCAAGTGCACCCTCGAGTACCCGCAGAAGCTCGCGGGCCAAAAGCGGCCCCTGCCTCGCTTCGCCCTGGAGTCGAAGGAGGTCATGCGCGAGTACTGGAAAGTGACGGGCAAGTACTCGAAGAAGGAACTGGACGCGAAGGTGGAGAAGTCCCAGACGCGCCTCATGGACCCGCCGGAGGCGGATCTCGCGTGGCACGTGCGCGCGTGGGGCCACTGGGTCCTGGAGCGCGCCGGGAAGGACCTCGAAAAGTATTACCCCACAGTGGACGGGAAGCCCACGGTCGCGTACCTGTGGGCTCGTACGGTGACGTGCAAGAACTGCCGCGCCACCATCCCCCTCCTCAAGACGCGGTGGCTCTGCAAGAAGGACAACAAGCGCGTCCTCCTCACGATGGGACCGAACAGGCACCGCACGGGCGTCGTGTTCGGCATCCACACCAACGTCCCGGTGGTGGGCGGGAACGCGGCGCAGCGGCGCGAGCACGACAAGCGCATGGGGCAAGGCACCATGAGTGGAAGCGGAGTAACTTGCCCATGCTGCTCCAAGCCAGAGTCTGTGGCCATGACCTTAGAAGACATCCAGTTGGAACACCAAGCAGGGCGGGCCGGCGACGACATGTTAACGTGCGTCGTCGTGAACGGTCCGAGTGGCAAAGAATACCGAACTCCAATCTCTGAGGAAGCTCAAGCGCCAGCCGAGGCAGCGCGGACGTTAGATGTGCTATACCATGCGGTGCCTGGCGGGATTCCCCGGGAGCCGATTGACGCCGCGCGTCCTTCTCCAAACGCACGCGGTCTTTCCGGTCTCCCCACTTATGGGCTCGACCGATTTGACAGGCTGTTCAACCAGCGCCAACTCTTCACCCTTGGAACTCTTGTCAAGTGCAGTCGGGCGCTTCGGAGCGCCCTCAGCCAGTTCAACTATCCGCCCGATTGGATAGAGGCAATTATTGGGTATGTGGCGATTGCGGTTGACCGGTTGGCCGATAGGAATACGACAATCTGTCACTGGGACATGGGTCGAGAGACGATTTCCAACACCTTTCAAAGATATGCTTTGCGGATAAACTGGGACTATGCCGAAGTCAATCCATTCGCACACACGACCGGGTCATACCTCGGCGCCGTGGACTGGATTGCTCGCGTGGGGGAGCACGTTTGCGCGTCGGTAGAGAACGTCCCGCAGCCCCAGGTAATCTGTTCGTCGGCCACGAATCCGCTCAAAGAAGAGTATGACTTGGTCCTCACTGATCCGCCGTACTACGACGCGATTCCCTACTCGGATCTCAGTGATTTCTTTTACGTGTGGCTCCGCCGGACTATCGGAGACCTCTACCCGGATGTCTTTGCCTCACCGCTTACGACGAAAACTCAGGAGTTGGTTCAACATGCCGGCCGCATGGGCGGTGACAACGACTCGGCAAAGCGATTCTACGAAGAAGGAATGGCTCAAGCATTTGCTGTGATCAAGGAGTCTCTTCTGGGCGAAGGGCGGCTCGTCATCGTCTTTGCTCACAAACAGCCAGACGCGTGGGAGACTCTCGTCTCCGCAATAATCCGAACCGGCTTCGTCGTAGACGCGAGCTGGCCAATCCAGACCGAGATGCCGAACAAAGCCGCAGGGGGCGCCCGTCTCGCATCCTCCGTCTGGCTCGTCTGCCGAAAGCGCCCCGAGTCCGCACGCCCCGGGTGGGACAACCAGGTTCTCGCCGAGATGGAGTCCAAGATCCATGAGCGGCTTCGCGAGTACTGGGACGCTGGCATTCGGGGCCCGGACTTCGTGTGGGCTGCCACGGGGCCCGCCCTCGAGGCGTATAGCTTGCATCCCATCGTGAAGAAGGCCAACGAACCGGGCGCCGTCATAACTGTCTCTGAGTTCCTGCGTCACGTTCGCCGCATCGTGGTGGACTTCGTCGTGGGCCGCGTGCTTTCCAAGGACGGGGACGGCACGAGCGCTTCCGGGCTGGACGATCTCACTACCTACTACCTGCTCCACCGACACGACTTCGGCTTCGGCGACGCGCCCGCCGGAGCCTGCATCCTTTACGCGGTCTCCTGTGGGCTCTCCGACACCGCCTTGTCGGGGGAGTACGACCTCCTCGTCCGGACGGGCGGCATCCAAGAAGAGGAGAACGAGGAAGAAAGCGACGAGGAGGAAGGCGAAATCGAGGAGGGCTCCGGGAGCACAATGCGCCTCAAGCGGTGGGACCACAGGAGGGGAAAGAACCTCGGTCTGGACACCGGCGGTCGCCCCACCCCCCTCATCGACCGCATCCACCACCTTCTCCAGCTCTGGCGGTCCGGCGACGTTACGAGGGTTGACGACTACCTCGGCGAGTACGGCCTCGGGCGGAACGCGATCTTCCACCAAGTTCTACAGGCCCTAATCGAGCTCTCCGAGGCGGGGAGCGAGGAGCGCAGCCTCCTGGAGAGCGTGAGCAATCACATCGCCGCGAAAGGCGGCACGGTTAAGAAGCCAAAGACCATCTTGGAGTACACAGACTCCGATTCCGTGGGAGGGAGGCCCGAGTGACGAAACCCGCGTGGAAGCCGTGGCACGAGGTCGTCCAGCTACGCCCCGATCTCCGCACGGGGGAACTCTCCCTTGCGATGTTCGCCGCCGACCTCTATGAGGTCCTCCTAGGTCGGGGACCGAGCGTCTACCGCGACCCGAAGGAGTTCTTCACCCTAACCTACCCCACGTTCAACTTGCGAGAACTCGCAAAGGACGTCGCCCTGCGCCTCGCGGGGAAGAACGACAAGGCCGTCCGCCAGCTTGAGCTCACGTATGGCGGGGGGAAGACCCACACGCTGATCGCGCTCTACCATCTCTTCCGCGAGGGCACGAAGCTCCCGGACCTGCCCGCGGTCCAAGAGTTCCGAGAGCACATGGGGATCGTCCCGCCAAAGGCGCGCGTCGCGGCCCTCACGTTCGACAAGCTGGATGTGGAGAAGGGGATGGAGGTCCGTGGCCCCTCCGGCGAGAAGAGGGTGCTTCGCCACCCCTGGAGCGTTCTCGCGTTTCAGTTGGCGGGCGCGGACGGGTTGCGTCTCCTGAACGCCGAGGACAAGGACGCGGAACGGGAGAGCGCGCCCGCAGAGAACCTCCTCATTGAACTCCTCGAGATCCCCGCCAAGAATGGTCTCGCGACCCTTGTCCTCATCGACGAGGTGCTCATGTACGCCCGCGAGAAGGTGGCGTTGGACCCCGCGTGGCGAATCAAGCTCGCCAACTTCTTCCAGTACCTCACCCAAGCCGCGGTGAAGGTCCGCACGTGCGCGGTGGTGGCCTCCCTTCTTGCCACGGACCCCAGGAAGAGCGACACGCTCGGCAGGGAAATCGCGCAGGAGTTCTACAACATCTTCCGCCGGGAGAAGGAAGAGGGCGTCCAGCCGGTGGTCAAGGAGGATGTCGCCGAGATCCTCCGCCGCCGCTTCTTCACCCCGGACTCCATCCGCGACCCCGACGCGTTCAAACCCCACGTCGTCGCCGCCCTCAAGGGGGTCGCGGACCTCGACGAGCACACCCGGAAGGACGCCAAAGCCGCAGAGGAACGTTTCCTCAAGAGCTACCCGTTCCACCCCGACCTCACCGAGGTCTTGTACTCGAAGTGGACGAACCTGGAAGGCTTCCAGCGCACCCGGGGTGTCCTCCGGACCTTCGCCTTGGCCCTCCGCGAGGCCGAGAAGTGGGACGCGTCCCCCCTCATCGGTCCGAACGTTTTCCTCACCCCGCCGGAGAAGGCGGGGGTCAGCGAAGCGGCGCGGGAACTCACCTCCGTCGCCTCGATAGAGGAGTTCGAGGGGAAGAAACCGGATTGGACGGCGATTCTGAACACCGAACTCGACAAGGCCCGAGCGGTCCAGGAGACCGCCCCCACCCTCCACTCGCGGGAACTCGAGCAGGCAGTGCTGGCCACCTTCCTGCACTCCCAGCCGGTTGGGCAGAAAGCCCTCACGCGGGAGCTGCTCGTCCTCCTAGGGCCGACACGCCCGGACCGGATTGACTTGGAGAAGGCGCTGATGGCGTGGTCCGACGTCTCCTGGTTCCTGGACGAGAGGGAGATCGCCGCCGCGGCCCGGCCGGGGGAACCCCGCCAGCTCCCGAAGGCGTGGCGCCTCGGCCCGGAGCCGAACCTCCATCGGATGCACCACGATGCCCGCCAAAAGATTGGGGCCGAGGCAGTCGAGGCGCGACTGCTCGAAGAGATTCCTAAGGTGAAGGCCCTGACCGCTGGCGCCAGCGGAGCGGGGGCTCACGTCCACGTCCTCCCGGAGCGACCCAGGGACGTCGACGATGACGGAGAATTCCACTACGTGGTCCTCGGACCGAAAGGCGCCTCCGACCCGGGCAAGCCCAGCGCCGAGGCGGCGCGGTTCCTGAGCGAGACGACCTCCGCGGATCGCCCGCGGGTCCATCGGAACGCCGTGGTCCTCGTCGTCCCTTCCCGGGACGCCCTGGAAGTGGCTCGAGACCGCGTGAAGGACCACATGGCGTGGCTCGACGTCCAGGCCCAACTGAGGGACCAGCAGGTCGACATCACTCGCCGGACGCTGGTGAAAATGAACGAGGAAGACGCGCGGAAGAGGGTGCCCGAGGCCCTGCAGCAGGCGTACTGCATCGTCGTCACTGTCTCCGAGAAGAACGAGGTCATCGCCTTCCGAGTGACCGTAGGGATGGACCCCCTGTTCGGCGTCGTGAAGGCGGACAAGCAGTCCCGCATGCACGACGCGCCGATCAACGCGGACGCGATCCTCCCCGGAGGCCCCTACGACCTCTGGCGGGAGGGGGAGACCTCGCGACGGGTGCGCGACCTGGCGAGCGCGTTTTCCCAGTTTCCGCACCTCCCCAAGATGCTCCGGCTCAAGAGCGTGGTGGATACGCTGGTCCTCGGGGCGAAGCAGGGGGTCTTCGTGCTCCGACTGACGAGGCCCGATCGCTCGATTCGGACGTTCTGGCGGGAGGAACCCTCGGAGGAGGAGAGAAAGGATCCCAGTCTTGAGGTCATCCTCCCCCAGTCCGCGGAACTCGCACGGATTCCTCCGGAACTACTCCCGCCGGGTCAGCTCCCCGACCTCTGGAAGGGCGCCCAGATTGAGCTTCGCAGTGTCCTGAAGTACTTTACAGGCGGGCGCCTCGTCCAAGTCAAGGGGGAGGGATACACGGAGACCGTGATGATTCCGAAGGCCCCGCGAAACGTCGTCGACGAAGCGGTCCGGGAAGCCGTCCGTGAGGGCGACCTTTGGCTCCTTGCCGGCGGGGCGAGCCTCTGCGGGGAGGATGTCCCGCCGGGGCTGCTCACCGAGGACGCCATCGTCCAAGGGCCCCCCGCTCCGATAGCCCCGACCGAGCTCCTCCCCTCGAACCTGCCGGAGGCCTGGGCCGACCATGAAACCACTCCCGCGGCGCTTGCTTCGGCTCTGTCGAAAAGGGCCGGCAAGGCACTTCCCTGGAGCACAGTCCGAACCGCCATCGACCATGCACTCCGGGCGCGATTGGTCCAGACCGCGGTAGGGGTCACTTGGACAGGTGACTTCGGCCAGGCCAACTCGGCCAAGCTTCGTGTACCAGCGGGCCCACCGCCACCCCCACCATCCAACGTGCGGGTCGCCAAGGGCCCTCTCCGCGCAAGTCAGTTCCAGGAGCTGGCGGACCGGCTTGGGGAGATCTCGAAGATAGCGGCGGACGACAACCTCAAGCTCGGCGTCCAAATCGAGATTGGCGGGGCGAAGCCTCCGGCCGCCGAAACGATATCCAAGGTGAACAAGGTTCTCAAGGATGTCGATCCGAACTTGGAGTTGAAGTCGGAATCCTAGGTCGGAGAAGACCCAATTACGCTCCAGGGTCCCCAAGACTTGAGCGATCGCCGTGGACCGGCGGACAGCCGAATGTCAACGACACTTGACAGGAGCCCCTTAGTGTCTGACCATTCGATGGGGGACAGACATCCAGCCCAATTGCCTAGGAGGGGAATCGGATAAGAGATGGACTGAATGTCGGGTCCAGACGCTCAATCGCAGTCTCAATCATACTGGCGCTGACCTCGTGCCTGGTGGCCGTTCGTCGAAGTCCACGGACGCCTCCCACGAGGTCCAAGCCGTACTTCAACACGGGAAGGGACAGAAGGAGCAGCGGATACAGGGTGCGGGTCAGGATTGCTGAGGCCACACCGCTTACGGCCGCTATCAGCAAGCCGAGCCTTGTAAACCGGACCCTGAGTCCTTGGGCGTCCAGGAGTGCCAACCAGTAATCGTATACCTCGGCTCTCTTCTTAATTAGGAGCGCGAGGTCTTGCTCGGCTCTGCAGAGGCGGGTCAGCTTCCGAACAAGATCAGTTCGCCTAATCTCCATGTCTTCCGAGGTGCGATAGAGAAGGTTGTTGATCTCTGCGGCGAGAATCTCTTTCTCCTCGACCTTAGGCGTCAGTCTCTCCTCACTCGCGGAGAGTGCTTCGTGCGTCTTCTGAGTCTCCTGATCCAACTTCCGATGTCGGTCGATCTTGACGGACTTGCCGAGTAGGACCCAATTCCGGATGACTTTGAACTTGGACTCTAGTGCACGTCGTGAGAGCTTCTGGAGAACAGCCGGACGTAGGTATGCCTCTTCCCAAGTAGCATAGGCCTTGAAGAAATCCGGGTAAATACCTACCTCGCGAATTGGCCGGCCCTTTTCGTCGAGGAGCAGGAATCCAGTGCAGTTTTCCCACACCCGCATGTACTTTCCGCCACGACGGTTGATGAATCGCCAACTGGCATAGGCTCCCGCGAGTCCTACCAGAACGACCCAGCCGACGGGGACGGAGAACTGAATCATCAGGGCGATAGCCAAGGTGAGTAGTATGACTGGCCGGAAGATGGCATTATTCGTAGCCCTGTTCCACACAGATGCTGGCATCCACAACACGAACCGCACGCGGCGACCCTTGTACCGGCAGACCTTTGTAACAATCGAATGCTCACCGAGCCTTCGCAGCTTCTCACCGACGTGCCAATATTCCTTGTCAAATGGCGGAGACCACTTCCCGCGACGGACATCTGGAACACTTGGAATCTTCTTCATCCTTGGCGATCCCGCTCGCCTGAAGTCACCAATCCAAGGCCCCCTTGGGATTACATGCTAGGCGATGGACGTGAATCACGGTGATTCCAGCAGGAACTCTCTCAGCACGGTGGGGCTCCAGGTTCTCTCGAAAGACTACAATCGATTTTGTCACCGAAAGTCCGAGCGACTGCAGCTTTCGCTCGGACTTCCGTTTCGGCGTGTAGGCGATTTCAAAGGCGTGGAATGGCCAATCGTTGAAACGCGGGCGAGTTGATTCGAAGAAGACGACGTCGATGTAACCGGATCCCTCCCTGTGAGGTACTTCAGTGCCCCGGACTTATAGATTGCGAAAGACAGTTCGGACGCCGGTGGATCAGAGGTCGGCCTCAGCCTGCCGTCGGTTTTTCGGGGTCTTGACCCTCCGATCAATCTACGCTCCTTTGCGGAGCCAGCCGCGGAGGCGCCGAAGAAGCGCACCTTTGGGAGTCTTCGCAACGGGAGATCGGGTTCCACCAGGCGGCGTCCCGTCTTGGTTCAACCAGGACAGAAATTCGTCAGGCGCGTTGATCAGAATTGTGTTGCCCTTCCTGTCCTTATTGAGACCGAGAGGCAGATTGCTCTCGTAGTACGAGACCTCGTCCCGCTGCATGTCGGGTTTGAATTCAATCCTGATTCGCGAGCCCTCCCGGACAATGCCCGCCTTACTCACGCCATAAAGTAGGTCGTGCCACTCAAGTCGTCCAGTGCTGAATTTCTGGTCGACCGGTTGCTCCAGGAAATACGTCGGGACCGGCCGAGCTGCGAAGGCGTACAGCTCCCGCATTACTTCTCGCGCGAGGGCAAGGTCGTCGCCGCTAGGCTCAGGATCCTTCGTCAGCTTCTCCAAGTATCGATACGCAAACCATTCGAAGATCGGGTTGTCCTCCAACAAGAGCTGATGCAATGCCTGTTTCTTCGCGGAGTCCGGCAGGAAGTAGACCGGGAACACGACTTTCTTAACCCGCGTGCGGGCCCAGTCACGCAGCGTGGGCGTGTTGGTAGAGAAAATGAGCTGAGGCACCGGGTTCGTCTCGACCCAACGCTTCTCCCAGTACGACCTGATGATCTCGCCGAACTTGCTGTCCGTAACGGAAATCACGTCGTCGAAAACGAGCGGGAAGACGGTCCCCATGGCCCGCGCCCGGTCGAGGGTTTTCGGCTTGAACTCCTTCCCAGGCAGCGGTGACACAGGCTCGCCCGCCAGGAGCTTCAGGGCGAACTGGAGGAACGTCGTTTTCCCGTTTGACGACCTGCCATAGATCATCAGGAAGAGGGGTCCGCGGCGGTCCACCAGGCCGAACCGTGCCCGGCGGATCTTCATCTGCTCGTGGAAGAAGGGTGACGATAGCACGTATAGGATGCCTTCGAACATCCCTGCCTTCTGCGCTTCGCGGTCCCATTCCGAAGCGGCTTCCATGTCTGCCGTCGCTAGGTAGCGCTCCACATGCTCAAGGGCTCTGTCGACCTCGCGGGGATCCCCTGGCAGGGGACTTGCTCGATTCCGGATTCTGCCGCCAATGACCAATCGGACCTGTAGCTCCTCCACGTCGACCGCCATCACGGGCAAGCCGATGGTCCTCTCCACGAGGCCTAGGTACTCCTGAGTGCGGACCATGATCTGGTTGCCTGTCTTGGTGGGGTTGAGGGTGGCCAGGACCCTTTCGATCTCCTTCTTGGCCGGGAGACCCTTGGGAAGTTCAATAGTCAGTAATTCGATCAATGGATTCTCAAGCGCCTGCCGTGTAGCCTCCTGCAGGACGATCTGAACGCTCGCCTCCTCTTCGGTTACTCCTCGCTGAAGGTATGCCTCGATCAATTCACGCCGCCTTTCCGGCTCTTTGCGCAACTGCTCGACGAGGTCCCCGAGGAACAGGTGGCAGCCCTCCAAGTGCTCTCCGTAGTGGTGCACGAACTGCCGTGCGACGGCGTCGCCCTCCTGGAGGTCGAAGACAGCCACGGAATCCCACGAACCGGTGGGGTACAGGTTACGGCTGCCATACACGACCCGCATGAGCCCGGGTTTCTCGAGGATGTACATCTTGCTGTGGATGGTCTTCTTCGGGACGAAGATACGGAGAGTGCCCTCACCCACCTTCGCGCACAACCGCTCCAGGACCTGCGGGTCCAAGGTGCTTTGGACGTCGGTGAAGCTCTCCCCGAGGATGATCTCGACGTCTGAACAGCCGAACTTCTCGTAGAAGTCCAACACGCTCCGCGCCTCAGCGACATAGGTTACGGCCCGGACCTTCTCGAACCCTTCAAGGAGCTTCTCGAAGCCCCGTACGCTGCGAATCAGCTCCAGCCTGAACGGCACCCCCGACACCCGAGCGAACGCGGGCATCTCGGCAACAAGGGGACCCCACTGCCCCGCAATCGACGGATTCTCCCGGCTGGATGGCTGCTGCTCGCTCATGCCCGAACCATCCTAGAGCCGGGTCGTCCCTTAAAAGCCGTCGCGTGGGGTATGCGAAAATACCCCTCCGCTCGAGACGTAGTACCCGCATGAGTGAAGTGCGTCACACCGACCCCCCGGGCCTTGCGTGACTCATGAGCCGTGTCCGGTGGTTGCCGGTTGAGAAGCGCTCCGACATCGTGTCGGACCGCCCGACGTATCGAACTCGACCGTCGGGGGGGTGATGCTGAGCTTGTAGACACCCGGTCGTCGCCATCACATATACTAGCGGACGGCCCCGGTCGCCCGGCACACATAGATCTGACATCCGGCGACCCCTACGCTGAATGGAAGCTCATTGTTCTGCGAAACAGTATGCAGAATCATGATGCGAATCCGGCGACTAGTGGGTGAGGCTGTCGACGTGCCTTGAGCTCGACTAAGAGACGGGGACGGACGGTGTCGACCGCATGCACCCGAAGCGCATCGCGA
>Ga0184623_10001199_pt1 | contig 11289 bp, 8 predicted proteins | sample PLM1_100_b1_FD_133138 | JGI IMG/M metagenome (GOLD analysis project Ga0184623, IMG submission 133138) | Groundwater sediment microbial communities from an aquifer in East River, Colorado, USA - PLM1_100_b1 | ecosystem: Environmental > Terrestrial > Soil > Riparian zone | place: USA: East River...
GAAGCCTCTCTCATCGGTTTGAGTCGTAGTTTCGCTAGGCCCTGCGTAGCAGGGCCATTGAGAAATAGACGCCTAGCGAGGCTGCGCCACTTGGGCAATGTCCCACTCGATGGTTTGAGCGCAGCATTGCTTGGATTAAAGAGCAACAAGTCTGTTCAGTCAGACTCGAGTCATACACATTTTTGTCGACATTCCATGGTGAGCCACGGCGATTCTTGCGGACGAGCCGCAACCGATCGACCAAATTGTCTCGCTCACGGTGAGTGATCGACAAGCCTGTCGATCCTCGATCGCGACCCCCACAATTTCCCTGAGATCTGAGTCAGTTGCTGCGGCCGAAACGTGGACCGTGGCTTGCACCACCTGCGCGAGCACGCACGTCCATCGTTGGTTTCACCCAACGGGAATTCGGACTCACAACATCGCGCCCCGCGCCTACACGAAGGGATCAACCATGCTCAGGACCTGGGTCCGCAGTGACTTCTCGTTCACTGCGCGACGTTCCACGCCCGCGTTCCTGGCGGGCCTCTTGCTGCTTCTCGCGCCGCCCGTCGGGGCGCAGGAGGTCAAACTGCCCCCTATCAGTGTGGGCGCCGGCGTACGAAGTTCCTTTGTGCACACCGAACCTGAAGGCACGGCCGACTCGAGCGATCGATTCCTGCTCGACAGTGTCCGCTTGTACGTCAGCGGCTCGGTCACCAGCAAGATCAAGGTCATGTTCAACACCGAGTACGACGGGGCCGGGAACGACGTGTCAGTGATGGATACCGTTGCGCGATTCGAGATGTCCCCGAAGTTCAACATCTGGTTCGGCCGGTTCCTTCCGCCGAGCGACCGCGCGAATCTCTACGGGCCGTACTACGCGCATCACTGGGCCATCTTCACGGACGGCGTCCAGGACGGCTACCCGTTCATCTTCCAGGGTCGCGACAACGGAGTGGCCTATTGGGGAGATTTCGGCAAGGTCAAGGTGTCGGGCGGCGCGTTCGACGGCTCCTCAGCGACCGGTGACGACACGCTCATCGGCGCCGGCCGGATCCAGGTGAACCTCTGGGATCTGGAGCCGGGTTATTACCTGAACGGCACCTTCTATGGCGACAAGAACATCCTCGCCATCGCCGCGGCGGGTCAGGTCCAGGGCAGCGACAAGAAGGCTTACAACGTCGACTTTCTCCTCGAGAGGAAGCTGGGCAATGTCGGGGCCTTCTCGGTTGAAGCCGAATGGGCCAAGTACGACCACCTCGGTGGCTACAACTCGCGGTACGGAACAGACGATGGGGGGTACGTGCTCGGCAGTTATCTGTTTCCGAGTGCGGTCGGCATGGGCAAGTTCGAAGTGCTCGGCAAGTTTGCCCACGCGAGATTCCGCGAAGGCATCACCTCACTCGATGCCGACTACAACCAGAAGACTACCGAGCTCAATCTCAACTACGTGATCTCGCAGTTCAACGCCCGCGTGATGTTTTTCTACCTGGACACCCGCTTCGACAACGTGCGCAGCGACCTGAAGCAGTTCGGGGTGGGCCTGCAGGTGCAGATCTAGCGGGCAGCCCAGGTCCCAGACGATTCCACACTCTTACGTTTGCTGGTCTGTCTACCGAGGAGGAGTCAATGATGAAACTGAAATACATCGGTCTCACCGCCTGCCTGCTGGCCGCCTGGTTCGCGTTATCGGCGGTTCCCGCGGCGCAGAGCACCATCAAGGTCGGCGTGCTGCATTCGCTCTCGGGCACCATGGCCATCAGCGAAACGACGCTGAAGGACACGGTCCTCATGCTCATCGACGAGCAGAACAAGAAGGGAGGCCTGCTCGGCAGGAAGTTAGAGGCGGTCGTGGTCGATCCCGCGTCGGACTGGCCGCTCTTTGCTGAAAAGGCGCGCGAGCTCCTCGAGAAGGACAAGGTCTCGGTCGTCTTCGGCTGCTGGACCTCCGTGTCCAGAAAATCGGTGCTGCCCGTGTTCGAAAAGAACAACGGCCTGCTGTTCTATCCCGTTCAGTACGAGGGTGAGGAGTCGTCCAAGAATGTCATCTACACGGGGGCCTCACCCAACCAGCAGGCGATTCCCGCCGTCGACTATCTGATGAAGGAAGTGGGTGTCACGCGCTGGGTGCTGGAAGGCACCGACTACGTGTATCCCCGCACCACCAACCGGATCCTGGAGGCGTACCTCAAGGCCAAAGGCGTCAGGCCGGAGGACATTTCCATCAACTACACCCCGTTCGGTCATTCCGACTGGCAGACACGCGTCGCCGCGATCAAGCGATTCGGCTCCGCCGGCAAGAAGACCGGCGTCGTCTCCACGATCAACGGCGACGCCAACGTGCCGTTCTACAAAGAGCTCGGCAACCAGAAAGTTTCCGCGGAGGACATCCCGGTTGTGGCCTTCTCGGTTGGCGAGGAAGAGCTGTCGGGACTCGACACGCAGCCCCTCGTCGGGCACCTCGCGGCGTGGAACTACTTCATGAGCATCAACACGCCCGCCAACAAGGAGTTCATCACCAAGTGGAAAGCGTACATCAAGAAGCCGGGGCGCACGACGAACGATCCGATGGAAGCGCACTACGTCGGGTTCAACCTGTGGGTCAAGGCGGTCGAGAAGGCGAAGTCGACTGATGTCGAGAAAGTACTCGCGGCGTTGCCCGGCCTCGAGACGCCGAACTTGACAGGAGGCGTCGCAAGGATGCTCCCCAATCACCACATCACCAAGCCGGTGTACATCGGCGAGGTGCGCGCGGATGGGCAGTTCGACATCGTGTGGCAGACCAAGGGCACGGTGCCGGGCGATGCGTGGTCCGACTACCTGCCTGTCAGTCAGGACACCGAGGCCGACTGGGTGAAGCTGAAGTGCGGCAACTACAACACCAAGACCAAAGCGTGTTCAGGACAGAACTACAAGTGAGGCTGAGGGCGCTCCTCGGTCGGCGGTGCTCGCACCGGCGACCCTCCGATCGAGGAGCGTGGGCCTGCCGATTCGGCGGGCGGTGGTTGCTTTCGCTGGTGCTCGCCGTCGGTGTCGTGCCGACCGCACTGCTCGCCCAGGCTGGAGATCAGGAGTTTCTCGCCGCGCTCGCCGCGTTGTCCGAGGCGAGCTTCCTCGACAAGGAAGCGATCGTCGAGCGTCTGGTCGCAACGGGTCACGCAAGCACACGCCCGACCCTCACCGCCTTCCTCGAAGACCGTCTCTTCGTCCGTCAGCAGGATCAGCAGGTCTTCGTCGTGAAGTCGACCGACGACACCCTCGAGGCGTTCGAGCTGGTCGATCCTCTTTCGTTGGAAGACGCGGGCTCGGCGCCGCCAACCGACCTGACGAAGATCGGCACGAACAACCGGCTGCGAAGATTTCTGAGAGTGACGGTGGCACGGTTCGCATTGTCGAACCCCAGTCCGGTGGTGAGGTTGGATGCGGTGAAAGAAATGATGCGGACGCTCGACGAGGGGACGATTTCGCTGTTGCAACAGCGGGTCGGCGTCGAAACGGATCCGGGCGTGAAGGGTGAGATCGAGACCGGGCTTGCGCTCGGCGCGCTCGACGGCGGCGATCCGACATCGCGCGTGGCGGCCATCGCCATGCTCGCACATCGGCTCAGGCCTGAGGTGCGCAATCGGCTGGCCGCGATGCTCGAGCGGTCCGCGGATGGACGCTTCGTCGAGAGCGACGAGGAGGTCCGGCGCGCCGCGGCCGATGCCGTGCGCCGGATCGATCGGTCGCGCATCTTCTATTCGGGCATCGAGACGCTGTTCTTCGGCCTGAGCCTGGGATCGGTGCTCGTTCTGGCGGCGACAGGCCTGGCAATCACCTTCGGCGTCATGGGCGTCATCAACATGGCGCACGGCGAGCTCATGATGCTCGGCGCCTACACGACATACGTCGTGCAGCTCGCGATGCCGAACCACATCGGGGCTTCGATTCTGGCCGCCATTCCGGCCGCCTTTGTTGTCGCCGGCCTTGCGGGAGTGGTTCTCGAGCGCACCATCATTCGCTTCCTCTACAGCAGGCCGCTCGAAACGCTGCTGGCCACCTTCGGCGTGAGCCTCGTGCTGCAGCAGCTCGTGCGGTCGATCTTTTCGGCGAACAACCGCGCGGTCGAGACGCCGGCGTGGATGAGCGGCACGCTCCAGCTCAACGAAGCGCTGTCCATTACGCTCAATCGCCTGTACATCGTGTTCTTCACTTTGATCGTGTTCGCCATCTTGCTGATGGTCCTCAAGCGTACCCGGCTGGGTCTCAACATTCGGGCGGTCTCGCAGAACCGTGCGATGGCGCAAGCGATGGGCATTCGCAGCGAATGGGTTGACGCGATGACGTTCGGCCTCGGCTCGGGCATTGCGGGAGTCGCCGGCGTCGCGCTCAGTCAGCTCACGAACGTGGGGCCGAATCTGGGGCAAGCTTACATCATCGACTCCTTCATGGTGGTCGTGTTCGGCGGCGTCGGCAACCTCTGGGGCACGCTGATCGGCGGCATGTCCCTGGGCATCGTCAACAAGCTGCTCGAGCCCTATGCCGGCGCGGTGCTGGGCAAGATCCTGGTGCTCGTCGTGCTGATCCTCTTCATCCAGCGTCGGCCGCGCGGACTGTTTCCGCAAGCCGGTCGCGCTGCGGAGAGTCAGTAATGACCGCCTCGTCCAGCGTACGGACGCTGCTCCGAAGCGATACAGGCGGGGCGCTGTTTCTCGCCTTGCTGGCGGGGGTGGCGATCGTCGTGCCGCTGCTCAACCTGGTGGTGCCGCCATCGTCGCCGCTGCACGTCTCGACGTTCGTGCTCACGCTCATCGGCAAGTACATGTGCTACGCGATGCTCGCGCTCGCCGTAGACCTCATCTGGGGCTACTGCGGAATCCTCAGCCTGGGTCACGCCGCGTTCTTTTCGCTCGGCGGCTACGCCATGGGCATGTACCTCATGCGTCAGATCGGACCGCGCGGCGTCTATGGGAACCCGATCCTGCCCGACTTCATGGTCTTCCTGAACTGGACGGAGCTGCCGTGGTTCTGGCTGGGATTCAACCACTTCTGGTTCGCGACGGTCATGATGGTGCTGGTGCCGGCGACAATGGCGGTCGCGTTCGGCTGGCTCGCGTTTCGGTCGCGCGTCACAGGAGTCTATCTCTCGATCATGACGCAGGCGCTCACTTATGCATTGATGCTCGCCTTCTTCCGCAACGATATGGGCTTTGGGGGCAACAACGGGTTCACCGACTTCAAGGACATTCTGGGCTTCGACCTGCAGCAGGATGCCACGCGCGTGGTGCTGGTGGTGGCGACCGCCGTCGCACTTGCGACGAGCTTTCTCGCCTCTCGCCTGATCGTCGCCTCGCGCGCCGGGCGCGTCATCCGCGCCATCCGAGATGCGGAAAGCCGGACCCGTTTCCTCGGCTACCGCGTCGAGTCTTACAAATTGTGGGTGTTCGTCTTCTCTGCCGTGATCGCCGGCATCGCGGGAGCGCTCTACGTGCCGCAGGTAGGTATCATCAACCCGAGCGAGTTCGCGCCCATCAACTCGATTGAAGTCGTCATCTGGGTAGCTGTGGGGGGACGCGGGACCCTCTATGGAGCCGCCGCTGGCGCCGCGCTCGTGAGTTACGCCAAGACATTTTTCACCGGCGCTCTTCCCGAAATGTGGCTCTATGCGCTGGGCGCGATCTTCGTGTTCGTGACGCTGTTCCTGCCGCGTGGGCTGATCGGTCTTCTGCCGACCTCGATCAGGGCGCGATGAGCGCGAGCAGCCTCGACATGCCGGATGTCTCCCTGCGGACCGACACGTTGCGCGAAATGCGCGACGCTGCAGTGCGTCGAGCGCCTGGACCGCTGCAGGGCAAGATTCTGTACCTCGAAGGGCTGACCGTGAGCTTCGATGGCTTCAAAGCGCTCGACGCGCTCACGCTCTACGTCGATCCAGGCGAGTTGCGGTGCGTCATCGGACCAAATGGCGCAGGCAAGACCACGATGATGGACGTCGTGACCGGAAAGACCCGCCCGGAGCATGGCTCGGCGTGGTTCGGTCGAAACGTCGATCTGCTGGCGCTCACGGAAGCGGAGATTGCTCAGGCAGGCATCGGGCGCAAATTTCAGAAGCCCACCGTGTTCGAGTTCTTGACGGTCTTCGAGAACCTCGAGCTCGCCCTGGCGGGCAACAAATCATTCTGGAGGATGCTGGTCGCGCGCCTGACGCCAGGCCAACGTGAGCGCATCGACGAAGTCCTCGAGATCATCGGGCTCACGGCGCAACGCTTCGTGCTGGCGCGCACGCTGTCGCACGGCCAGAAGCAGTGGCTCGAGATCGGCATGTTGCTCATGCAGGAGCCGGAGCTGCTGCTGGTGGACGAGCCTGTCGCCGGGATGACCCCGCAGGAAACCGAGCGCACCGCGGAGCTGCTCCTCTCGCTCGCAGGCAAGCACTCGGTGATCGTCGTCGAGCACGACATGGACTTCGTGCGATCGATCGCCAGACGCGTCACCGTTCTGCATGAGGGCCGGGTTCTTGCGGAAGGTGATATGGACCAAGTACAGAACGACCCGCGAGTCGTCGAAGTGTATCTCGGAGCATGAGCTCGCTCGCCATCACCGCCCTCAACCAGTTCTACGGCGGCAGCCATACACTGTGGGACGTTAATCTCGTCGTGCCGGCGGGATCGCGCACCTGCCTCATGGGCCGCAACGGCATGGGGAAGACCACACTGCTGAAGTGCATCATGGGGCTGGCGCCGGCGGCGTCCGGCGGCATTCAGTTCGGCGGGACCGATTTGCTCAGACTCCCTCCGGAGGCTCGCGCGCGGCTCGGCATCGGTTATGTGCCCCAGGGACGCGATATCTTCCCGCAGTTGACCGTAGAGGAAAACTTGCGTCTCGGCCTCTCGGTCCGCAAAAATGGCGCGCGCGCGATTCCGTCTCACGTCTTCGACCTGTTCCCGGTGCTGAAACACATGCTGCAGCGCCGCGGTGGAGACCTCTCTGGAGGCCAGCAGCAGCAGCTCGCGATCGGCCGCGCGCTCGTGCTCGAGCCGAAGCTGCTGATTCTCGACGAGCCCACCGAGGGAATTCAACCCAACATCGTGCGCGAGATCGGCGATATTATTCTCGGGCTGAACCAGGAGCAAGGGGTGACAGTCCTCCTGGTCGAACAGAAACTTCCGTTCGCGCGACGCGTGGCCAGTGCATTTCGTATTCTCGAGAAAGGTCGGTGCGTGGCCGGTGGCTCGATCGACGAGTTGACGGAAGAAGTCGTTCACGCGCATCTGAGCGTGTGATGCCGACTATGGGTTTCTCGCAGTCGAGGCGGTCGAGGGCGCGTCGGATGCACGCCCTGCCCCGGCACCTATGTTCCTCTCGATCCGCGCGATAAGAGACGCCATGAGCGGTCTTCCCTTGAAGACGCGCTGAAGCGGACGACTGCCCGGAGCTCCGTGCGTTGACGATCGCGCTGGCCCCCGTCCTCACCCCTCATGGCCGCCTGGTGCTCGCGCCGGTGGATGATGCGCCGGCGCTGCCGCCGGATCTGTCGCGCAGGCTCCAGGAGTCCTTCGCGCGCGGCTCGGGCCACGGCCTGCTGCAGCTCGGCGCGGCGGAAGTGGAAACCGCGCTGCCGCCGGTGTTCGCTTACTGGCGCGAGTTCGGCGCGCGCTACGTCACCGCCGTTTGTGCGCGGCCGCACATCGAGGGGCGAGAGCAGACGTCGATTCCCCCGTTACCGATCGAAGACCTCGAGCCGATCGCTTCCGCGGCGCCACCAACGACCGGCGCGGAGTATCTGACGCCCTCCGTGCTCCAGACGTTGTGGGACGCGATCGACGCCGCGTTTCGGTCGGAGCTCGCCGAATCGAAGGTGCCGATTCAGGACTTTCTGAAGCGCAAGAACCCAGCCTGGAACCTGGTCGGCCGCGTCCACTTCAATCTGGCCGAGAATCGCCACGACGACGAGGCGCCGTTCGCGTTCCTTGCGACCTACACAGTGCGGTTGTCGGCGTATGCGAAGGCCCAGCATCTGCCGCTGGGCCGGGCGCTCAGCGAATACGCGGGCGCGACAAATAGATCCCGGCTGTTGTCGCTTCTTTTGCCGGTGCAGCGCGCAGCCGAGCAGTGCCCGTGGCTCAAGACGATGGTCGACGCTGGCGAGATTTATCACCCCTTACGATGGACGCCGGCGGAAGCCTTCCAGCTCCTGACCGACCTTCCCCGCCTCGAATCATCGGGCGTCGTCGTTCGCGTGCCAGGCACGTGGCGAGCGAACCGTCCGCCGCGTCCTCAGGTCAGCGTGACCGTGGGCGGCAGGCCCCCATCCGGCCTCGGCAAAGATGCACTCCTCGATTTTCGGATGGAGGTCACGCTCGACGGCGGCGAGCGGCTGACGGCCGCCGAAATTGCGCAGTTGCTCGCGGCATCCGACGGCCTCCATCTCGTTCGCGGCCGCTGGGTCGAAGTGGATCGAGACAAGCTCAGCCGGATGCTCGACGAGTTTCGCGCGGTAGAGCAAGCCGCGAGGGAAACCGGCCTGACCTTCGCCGAAGCGATGCGCCTGCTCACCGGCGCCAGCCTCTCAGACGCCGAGCCAGCTCACGCCGCCGCGCCTGACTGGTCGCGCATCGTCGCTGGTCCGTGGCTGGCAAAGACGCTCGAAGGGCTTCGTCATCCGGAGGCGCTGGCGCGGGTCGATCCGGGCGACGCGCTCAAGACGACTCTGCGCCCGTACCAGCAGGCGGGCGTGCGGTGGCTGCACCTGCTGTCCACGCTTGGCCTCGGCGCCTGCCTCGCTGACGACATGGGACTGGGCAAAACGATGCAGGTGCTGGCGTTGCTGCTGATCCTGCTGAGGACTGACCGCGAGGATGGAAGACGGACGAGCCTTCTCGTCGCGCCGGCGTCGCTGCTTGCCAACTGGGCGTCGGAGATCGCGCGCTTCGCACCGAGCCTCCGCGCGCTCGTCGCGCATCCGTCGGCCCTGACCAGCGCGGAGCTGCAGGTGCTCGACGTGGATCGGCTCACGGGCGTCGATCTCGTGATTACGAGCTACGGCACGCTCTTGCGCGTCCCGGCACTGATGACCGCCAAGTGGCGGCTGGCGGTGCTGGACGAAGCGCAGTCCATCAAGAATCCAGGCGCCAAGCAAACGCGAGCGACCAAGCAGCTCGACGCGCAGGTGCGGATCGCGCTCACCGGCACGCCCGTAGAGAATCGGCTTGGCGACCTCTGGTCGATCTTCGATTTCATCAACCCGGGTCTCCTTGGCTCAGGCACGGAGTTCGCGCGCTTCACCAAGCGTCTCGCGGCGAGGCCGCACAATCCCTACGGTCCGCTTCGTGAGCTCGTGCGCCCCTACATTCTCCGGCGACTGAAGACGGACAAGTTGGTGATTGCCGATCTGCCGGACAAGACCGAGGTCAAGGCGTTCTGCTCGCTCACGCGCGCGCAGGCAGCACTCTACCAACGAGGCGTCACGGAGCTGGCTGCCGAACTGGCGACGGCTGACGGGATCAGACGGAAGGGCGTCGTGCTGGCGTTCCTGATGCGCTTCAAACAGATCTGCAATCACCCGTCGCAGTGGCTCGGCGACGACGTGTGGGCGGAGGCTGACAGCGGCAAACTCGCGCGCCTGCGAGAGATCAGCGAGGTCATCGCCGCACGGCAGGAAAAGGTGCTCGTCTTCACGCAATTCCGTGAGGCTACGCGCCCGCTCGCCGCCTTTCTTGGATCGCTGTTCGGTCGGCCCGGACTCGTCCTGCACGGCGAGACGGAGGTGAGGAAGCGCCAGGCGCTCGTACGGCAATTCCAGGAAGACGAGACCGTGCCGTTCTTCGTGCTGTCGCTCAAGGCGGGCGGATCAGGCTTGAATCTCACGGCGGCCGCGCACGTGATTCACTTCGACCGGTGGTGGAACCCGGCAGTGGAGAATCAGGCCACCGATCGCGCGTTCCGCATCGGCCAGACGAAGAACGTCCTCGTGCATAAGTTCTTGTGTCGGGGGACGGTCGAGGAGAAAATCGACCAGCTCATCGACTCGAAGCGGCAGCTCTCGGAGGATTTACTTGAAGGCAGCGCCGAGACGCTATTGACCGAGATGAAGGATGACGAACTGCTGAAGCTCGTGGCGCTCGACCTTCGCACTGCCTCGCAGGACTGAGGATGGCCTATTACGACTACGACTATTTCGACTGGAAACCCTACGTTCCCGTCGCCGAGCGTCGCCGGCAGACCGCGCACCAGCTGGCAACGCTTAAAAAGAAGGGGCACAAGCCCTTGCCGGTCGTCATCGACGGCCGCAAGATCGCTAGGACATTCTGGGGCCAGGCTTGGTGTGAGAACCTCGAGCGCTACAGTGACTTCGAGAACCGGTTGCCGCGCGGGCGAACCTACGTGCGCAATGGATCGGTGGTGGATCTGCGGATCGTACCCGGCACGGTGACCGCCCTTGTAAGCGGGTCCGAGATCTACGAAATCAAGATGAAGGTGGCGGCCGTCCCGCCTGCACGCTGGCGGACCATCTGCAAGGACTGCGCGGGCGCGATCGACTCGGTCGTCGAGCTGCTGGAGGGGAAGCTGTCGAAGGGCGTCATGGCGCGCATGTGTCAGCCAACGGGTCTGTTCCCGTCGCCGAAGGAGATCACGTTCGCGTGCAGCTGCCCGGACTGGGCGTCAATGTGCAAGCACATTGCGGCCGTACTCTACGGCATCGGCGCGCGGCTCGACGAGCAGCCCGAGCTGTTGTTTGTGCTGAGGAAAGTGAGCCAGCAAGATCTCGTCGCGAGAGCGGGTTCGGATCTCTCGCGGACCAGCAAGGTGCGCGTGGCAAAGGTGCTTGACACCGAAAATCTGTCTGAGATCTTCGGAATCGAGATGGTCAGCGACGCGCCGCCGGTACTGCCGAAGGTGGGCACGCCAAAGAGGCGGCGGGTCGCAAAGTAACTCCCGCCGGCTATCACGGTCCCGACGTCAGGCGATTTCTCAGAAGTCAATCTGGCCGGACAATCTGAACAATCGCGCCCCCATGACGCTCGTCGGGTGCAGCCACTCCGGACCGTACGTCGTGTTGACCTGCAGGATGCCGGCGCTATTAAGAACATTGAAGACGTCCAGGCTGCCGGTCACCCGGCGACTCCCGATTTGAAACAGCTTCGTGAAGCGCATGTCGAGCTTGTTGAACTGCTCGCCATAGAGCGTGCCCGGCTGCATCAGCGGCAGCGTGGCGGTACCCGTGACGCCCGACGACAGGTTGCGACCGAGAGACGGCAGAATCTCCGCGTTGCTGGCAGTGTAGGTCGTCGCTGAAAGTTCAGGCCCGGGCAGGCTCTGGAGGACGAC
>Ga0184623_10001200_pt1 | contig 11279 bp, 8 predicted proteins | sample PLM1_100_b1_FD_133138 | JGI IMG/M metagenome (GOLD analysis project Ga0184623, IMG submission 133138) | Groundwater sediment microbial communities from an aquifer in East River, Colorado, USA - PLM1_100_b1 | ecosystem: Environmental > Terrestrial > Soil > Riparian zone | place: USA: East River...
GCAGGCGCTCATACTTCCACTCGGCAGCCCGATGCTCGATCGCGATGTTCTGACCTTCGACGTAGCCCAGCTCGCGCAGCCCTTGCCGGAATGCTTCGTCGAGGAACGAAGGCACGTCGCCCAAAAACCCGATCCGGGCGGTCTTCCCGGGCGGTTGCTGCGCCTGGACGGCGGGCGGCGCAGGAGAGAGGCTGAGCGTGAGAACGACAACGAGCCCGATCAGCCGCATGGGGCACCTCGGTTGAGGACGGTTGCCGGGGAGTCTAGCCGACCGTTACGACGCGCACCAGCGCCCCGGCCTGGACGAGCACCGGGGCGCGGGTACCTCAGCGGGCGACGTTGGTCAGGGCTCGCGGGCCAGCACGCGCTATTCGATCACGTGATCCGCCCGCCCCAGGATGGCTTGGAGATCAGGAGCCCGGCTTGCGCACCGCATCGGAGACATTGATCGCCGTGGGAATGAGCCCGAGAGCCTTGAAGGTGTCGGCGATCTTCTGCTGTTCGGCGATCACCTGATTGCTGATCGGCAGGACGTCGAGGCTCTTACGGGAAAGCGTCACCTCGAGCACCGACGCTGGGAAGCCGGCCGCGGCGCTGAACGTCTTGGCGGTGCCCGGAATGTCCTTCGCCGCTTCGGCATAGACGTCGCGCGCCGCGCCGAGCACCACGTCGATTACCTGTGGATGCGCCGCAGCAAACGGCTTGGCTACGAAGTAGAATTCGTGGTTGGAGACGAGGCCGGTGCCATCGGCGAGGGTGCGTGCGCCCGACGACATCTCGGCGGCCGTGCGGTAGGGCTCCCAGATCACCCAAGCGTCGATGGCGCCCTTCTCGAACGCTGCGCGGCCGTCGGCCGGCGGCAGATGGACAACGTCGACGTCGGTGTATTTCAGGCCGGCCTTCTCGAGCGCGCGCACGAGCAGATAATGGACGTTCGAGCCCTTGTTCAGCGCGATCTTCTTGCCCTTCAGATCGGCCACCGTCTTGATCGGGCTGTCCTTCGGCACGAGGATCGCCTCGGTCTTCGGCGCGGCGGGCTCGTAACCGATATAGAGAAGCGGCGCGCCGGCAGCTTGCGCAATGATCGGCGGCGCTTCTCCAGTATGGGCGAAATCAACGGCGCCGCCCTTGAGCGCTTCGAGAAGCTGCGGCCCGCTCGGAAATTCCTTCCAGCTGACCGTGTAGCCGAGCGGCTTTAGTCGCTCTTCCAGAATCCCCCGCGGCTTCATAAGCGCGAAAGCGCCAACCCTCTGATGGCCGACGCGCACCACCTTTTCCTGCGCGACGGCGGCGCCCGGGGCGGCCGAGGCCAGCGCCATGCCTACCAAAGCGGAAAGGCCGACTATGCGACGTGTAATCCTGCTCATGACGATGGCCTCCGTGATTGGTGGTTGGGATCCACAGCCGCAGAAAGATGCCCAACCTAGTAGATTTTCTCCTCCGGCTGCGCCTTGGCGGCGAACGGCGCAAGGGTGAGGCTGAGAGTGAGAATGACCGAAAACCCGATCAGCCACATGCTGCCGGGGAGTCTAGCCGAACGCCAGGACGCGCACCAGCGCCCCCCGCCTGGACGAGCACCGGGGCGCGGGGCCAGCACGCGCTATTCGATCACTTTGTCCGCACGCAACAGCACTGACTGCGGAATCGTCAGCCTGAGCGCCTTCGCCGCCTTGAGGTTGATCACCAGCTCGAACGTCGTCGGCTGCTCGACCGGCAGCTCGCCGGGTTTTGCGCCTTTGAGAATCTTGTCCACATACGTGGCCGCCTGCCGCCACAAGTCGTCGAAATTCGCACCGTAGGACATCAGGCCGCCAGCATCCGGAAATTCCCGAATCCAGTAGATTGCGGGCAGCCGGTTCCGGGTCGACAGCTCGACGATTCTTTTCGCGTGAGTACCCAGCAGCGGATCCCCGATGACTATCAGGGCCCCGGCGCGTTCAGTCATGATGGCCACAAAGGCACGGTCGATTGCGTCAGCTCGTTTGGCCTCGAAGGCAAGAAGGGTCACCCCCAATGTTGCGGCGGCGGCTTGGGTCAGCTTCAGCTGAGGTGGGTTCGAGGGGTTCGTCGGATTCAGTAACACGGCGACGCGGGATACTGAGGGGACCACCTCTCTGAGGAGCTCCAGCCGTTTGGCGACCACGCCGGTATTGAAGTCCGACAGCCCGGTGATGCTGCCGCCTGGCCGCGCCAGGCTTGCTACGAGCCCCATCCCGACGGGATCCGCGACAGAGGTCATGACGATGGGAATGACACTACTCGCCTTCTTGGCCGCATGGGCTGCTGGGGCGCCCGCGATGACAAAGATATCAATCTTGAGACGGGCCAGCTCTGCTGCCAACTCGGGGAGCCTTTCAAACTCTCCTCCGGCATATCGCTGCTCGATGGAGATGCTTTTGCCTTCCAAGTAGCCTAACTCCCGCAACCCTTGCTGAAACGCGGCGAATCGCGTCCGCTCCCGCTCCGCTGAGGAGGATGAGAGGTAACCGACCCGCCAGACCTTCTCCGCCTGCTGGGCCTCGGCGGCGAGCGGCGCGAGAGTGAGGCCGACAGTGAGAATGACCGCAAGCCCGATCAGCCGCATGGGCACCTCGGTGGAGGATGGCTGGCGGGAGTCTAGCCGAACGCTGGGACGGGCACCAGCTTGCGGGACTCGGTTCAGCGGCGCGGAGTAAAGAGGTCCCGTTCGCGCCCAGACGCGTGCCACCGCTAAACGTGAGGCCACACGGCTATGTGAGGATTCAGCGGCGTGCCGCTGTTACGCGCTACTCAAGCGTGACCGGATCACCGCGACGGATCGTGCCGCCCCGCGCTACGACAGCATACACGCCGACGTTGACCTGGTTATATTGGGCTGCCGTGCGAAGGATTCCCGGATCCGCTGGAAGATCCCCCTGTGCAAGAGTAGTCATCACGCAACGCCCGCAAGGAATGGTGATGTTCAGGCGCACAGCTGACCCGATGGCGAGCGTGTGGCCGACCCAGGCGTTCTCCGCAAAGCCTTTCTCGGCTGAGCGCAGTTGCACGACGATGTTTGGACGAAACCGCCGGACCTCGAAGCGGCCTTGCGGATAGAGCTCGTGCAAGCGATCGAGCGTGGCCGTGGTCAATAGATGGACCATGCCAATGTCGAAGAACGTTCCTTCCGGTAGTGTGAAATCCGTGACGGTGTCTCGGTGGTCGAGGCCTTCCAGGTCTGGCCAGTATTCCTCGGCCTTGACCGCCCCGTGCTGGGCTGCCCGAAGTGTCACCTCACGGTTGAGCGCTTTCGAGAGGATCTGGTTCACGTCACCCTGGTCACTGGTTACAGTGGTGCCATCCGGGAGGACGATTCGGACTGAAGGCACTCTCGCAGCCGGGCGCACCGGCTCGGCGAAGGTGGCACGGAAATCGAACAGGCCCGGCCATTTGCGCGGGTTCTTGGCGGTTGCCGCCTTCCCGTCAGAGGTGTCGACGAGGGCGTAGGCGCGATCTCCAAGCAGTCCATGTTCCATAACGTCAGTGGCGTTCGTGGTCGATGGCCTCGAAAAACCCACGGATGTCGGCATCGAGCACCCAGTTCACCTTCCGCGTCAGGAGCCCGGCGTACAGCGCATCCAGCGCATGAGTTCCTCGCCCATCATGGACTTGACGGGATATCGCCAAAGCGAAACAACCGAACCCAGCGCGACCGCCACTGCATTTGACATGCTGCACCTCCCTTGATTGCGCAACCCCGGACTCGGCTCGGCTCTCAAGCCCCGACGTCGAACGGATGCGGGTCAGCCACGAGCGTGGGTCGAACCGCCGCCGCCCTTCCCGAGCATGTGATCCCGTCGACAGCGTAGAGTCTCGGGCGACTCCCGAAAGCGCGCTATTCGATGATCTCTTTCTTGAGACTCTGGACAAACGCAACCACATCGCGCTGCTCGGGCTCGGGCACCTTGAACTTCGCCAAGGTCGCCGCCGCGTGACCGAGGAAGACGCTCCAGTCGCTCTCGCTAATGCGCATCCCTCGATGGCAGAGCTCCATTCCCCTGCCGCGGTAGTACACCGGGCCGCCCGCGCTCGCGCAGAGGAAGTCGATGAGGAGCTGCTTCTCTCGCTGGACACCGTCATCCCCGCGATGCGCCCAGAATCGGCCGAGCTGCGGATCGGCCTGAAGGCGCGGCAGCAGATCATTCGCAACCGCTGCGATCGCATCGTACCCACCAAGGCGCTCGTAAAGGGTCTTCTTCTCGTCGCTCATCCGCAGTCTCCTCAAGTCTGGGAACAGTCCGAAACAGCCACCGCGGCAATTGACGGCAACCTAAGCGTGGCGGACCCCGGAGTCAAGTAGCGGCTCCGCTACGTAGCGGCTCCGCTACGAGGATTTACTAGCTTAGCCGCGCGCGGAGCGGAGCAGATCCAGCTCGGCTTCCTCGGGCGTGACCCAACGCTCAAATGTAACGCCGCACGGGCAGGCGACTGTGAGCAGGTAGCCGTTCCAGGCGGGCTCGGTGCCGTCGCCGGTCAGCGGGCCGTGCGGGCGGTGGTCGTGGGCGAACTCTTCAAGGTCGGCGAGCGGGTTCACGAGACCAACCCGCCCGGCCAATCACGGAGTTGCCCGAGGCCGCCGAGACCGGTCGGCACGGGCCTCATCTGCGAAATAAAGACCGCGGTTGGTTCAGGTTCATCGCACGCGCGTGCATCAAGATCTCAAATCGCTCGACACCATCGCGCACTCTAGCTCAGAGTCCAAGATCTGTGTCATGACTGGATACTCAGATGTAACGACTTCTAGGCGGCGCACCAGCTTGACTGACGAAAGCTCCCTTCCGTTCGCGGTAGCAAACAACGCCGGCTCTCGACCACGTTCCAACTCGGGCGCCAGGCGAGATGCGAGCCTTACGGCGGTCCGAAATCGAGGATGAGAGAGGTCGCGCTCGGCCGCGTCAAACGGGCCATTGTAACTGTTCGCGACCACGGCGCACTCGGCCAGCTGTGCTCTGATGTTCCCATACACCCATCCAAGAAATACTCCGCCCCGTGCGCGACGAGCTTCATACCACATCTGTGCCATCTGAAGTACTAAGCCGGTGAGGACTGCGAGTGCGCGGGAGACCGCCGCCTGGTCCGCAACCGAATCTTGAGGTGCGAAGTAGTCCCGACCTTCCTTCGCATGGAATAGAGGAAGACGGGCATCTCGGTAGATCGTGTCCAAGAGAGCCTCAACCAGGTCGTCTCCCGAGACGACTCCAAGACTATTGAGTTGCACAGTCGTAGCGGCAGCACCCAGCGCGCGACGCAGCCACACGATCTCCCTTTCGCCCTTGTCCATCGGATATCGACTGCTCAACAGGGCCTCAAAGGCAAGGTACATGTTTCGATAGGCATCGAAGAGATCATCGGTCGCCTGCGCTAGGCGGTAGTACCGGAAGGCGATGTGATGGCGGGGCCGGGCCGGTGTTGGGGGAATTACGTTTCCTTCTTTGTCGCGGACGATGGCGGTCACTGAACCCACTCCGAGTTTGAAGACGCTTGTTGATACAAGACGGAGAACCAAGCCACTTGGCTCAGTCCACCAAAGCAGGTGCTCATCCTCCGCGTCTTGAATCGCTGCATCCTGCTTTCCGAGGACCGACAACAGGTCGAGGCCTTGCTGAGCGAGCCTATGTCCTCGCTCGAAGGTCGTGTTCGCGTCTGCCGAATTGGTAAATCGAACCACGGCCGGACGCTGTCCCTCTTTAACCTCGATCTCCGCACTCCCATCGAGGGATAGGAAGGCATCGCTTGAAGCTGGAGATAAGAGTGTGAACGCGGCGCCTGCAGCTGCGACGGTGTCACTGGCAACCAAGGGGATGGTCCCTAGTCGCGGCATTGAACTTCCTGGGACAAGTGGATCACCACCCGCAGCATTGCCGGCAACCTAAAGCGGACGGGGGCTGACGTCAATGGCGACGTTTTGATACAGATGCCGAGTCGCTGTGACCTGGTGAACAGGGAATGGGGTTGAGAGGGTGGGCGAGGTGGCGGGGTTGGGGACTACTTCCTATACACCATCAACCTCTTACTCCCAGACAGAGAGAGAAAGTATCCCACCTGGCCCACCTCGGTCACCTTGGCCTCGGGAAGTAAGCGCTCATAGGCGGGCAGATTTCCCGTTTATCGGGCACGTCGCCCACCTCGGGTGTCACGGGCAATCGTGTCCAACTCGAAGAACCGCGGACTTGCGCGAGGTCGGCTTTTGGCATCCTCGTTGCCTACCCGCTCGGATGAGACAGGACGAGGGGGGGACGGCGATGGCCAGAATCATTGGCGCGCTGATCACAGCCATCTTCGTCGCGGTTGCTCTACTCGGCTGGATAACGATGCGCATGTGATCGCTCGCAGAATTCGGTGCGGCATCAGCTGATCTCAGCCTCCGCTCCCTGGCAGAACACCGATCTGACGGAGTAGGTGTGCGTTGTCGAAGTAGACCCAGGTGTGAGCCGCCTTCGAGTTCCTCACTTCCATGACCGTGCAACCGTGATTGCTCGCCTTGCGTCCGGTGGCCGGAATGTCGCCCAGCGGGCCGAGATGGGTTCCGCGAGAGCGCCAACGAACCAATACATGGCTGTCGCCAGCGGCAAGGATCTGCTCGATGTCGAGATGCAAATCAGGAAACGCTGTCAGATAGACCTTGAAGAACTGGCGCGCGCCTTCGTGTCCCGAGAACGGCGCAGGGAAGGCATCCGATTCCCACGTCGTCTTCGTATCTAGCCGCTTAACGAAGCCTTCCACGTCGTGCGCGTTCCACGCAGCGCAAATCTCGCGAGCGATATGGAGGTTGTCTTGTCCAGTCATGGTGTCCTCCTTTGGTTCGCAGACTCAGGAAAGAGCTTGTGACTCCGCCTCCGCCCTCTCCAGCCAGAACCGCATATCCATCTCGCGGTACATCGTCGCCGCGGTCGTGAGGTGCTCCTGCGCCTGCTCGCGCTTGCCCGTGCGGCGATCGAGCTTACCGAGGCCGAGGTGGCAGTGGGCGACGAGGGGACGCATGCCAAGCTCCTGGGCGAGCGCGAGCGCGTCACGGTAGTGGCCCCGAGCGAGCGCCTGGGGATCGCGGCGGGCGGCGACCTCGCCGAGGACCCGGTAGGCATGCGCCTCATAGCCGCGTCCGGTTTGGGTACGGGACAGTTCGAGGAGGCGTTCAGCGAGCGCACGCGCCTCGTCCACGCGGCCGACGAGGAGCAGGGCCTCGCTCAGCTCGGTGAGGGCGAGCGCATGGCAAGTTATGCGGTTCCCAGAGGCTATGCGCTCCAGCACCTGGTCCAGGAGCGGGAGAGCCTCAGCGACGCGCCCGGCGAGGGCATACGCCGTCCCCAAGCTGGAGGCGGTGAGGGGAAAGAAGAGGAGGATGTTGACTCTTTGGCAGAGCCCCAGGCCACGTTCGAGCATAGGGATCGCCGTGTGGAGTGACCCCTGACGCCGATAGACAACACCCACAAACATCAGCGCAGAGGCAAGACTGTAGGGCTGTGCAATCGTTTCGGCAATCCGCACCGCTTCCTCTCCCACGCCGCGCCCCTCGGCAAAGTCTCCCAGTTCGGCTAGACACCCGGCGAGCCTGTTACGGGAGGCTACGGCAGGCGGATTGACCTGCCCGAAGCGCGCATAGCAGAAATCGCCCGTGAGCAACGCCCTCGCCCCCTGTAAGAAGTTTCGGGCCTGCTGAAAGTCCCCCATGTCATGGTGTGCCAGGCCCAGATAAGTCTGGGCGACGACCTGGACGTCGAACGTACCGCTCGTCGTCGCCAGGGCGAGAGCCCGCTCGCCCGCCGCAATGGCACGCTCATGATCGTCCACACCCGAAAAGAAAATGCACAGATAGCCGGCGACCCGTCCGAGTCGCTTGTCGTCACCCAATCGCTCGGCAAGGGCCTCAGCGTCGCGCAAGTGGTTGAAGATGCCCGCCTGTTCACCGAGCGGCAGCAAGGCGTTGCGCAGCTCGCACCGCAGGTCGATGGCCTGCTCGAGCGTGTCACGGCACTCGGGGAGTTGCGCCAGGGCTGCCAATGCGTGCTCGAAACACGCGACGGCTTCGTGGTACGCGGAGCGCGCGGCCGCCCGGGCCCCGGCCTGCCGGCCGTAGACGAGGGCCTTGTCCCACAGCTCACCCCGCACTGCGTGATGGGCGAGGCGGTCCACCTGCTCGGCCACACGATCCGCGTGGAGCCCTTCGAGCACCCTGACAATGCACGCGTGCAGCGCTCGCCGCCGCACCTGGAGCAGGCCGTGGTAGGCCACCTCGTGAGTCAGGGCGTGCTTGAACGTGAAGGCGCGCTCGGGAAACAGCCGTGTCTCGTAGAGAAACTCGGCCGCCTGCAGATGAGCGACGCCACGCTGCAGGTCGGTCTCCGGCAGCTCGGCGATCGCTTGCAACAGGGGCAAAGGCACTTCTGTGCCAATGACTGCCGCGGTCTGGAGCACGCGTTTCTCCTCCGGCGGCAGCCGGTCGATGCGCGCTGCCAGCACCGCCTGTACCGTAGCCGGCATCTGCAAGCCGGCCAGAGGCTGCGCCAGCCGATAAGCACTCCGCGTGCCAACGAGCATCCCCGTCTCGACCAGGGTGCGCACGCTCTCCTCCAGAAAGAACGGATTGCCCCCGGTGCGTGCGATCAGGAGTGGCCTGAGCGGTCCCACGCTGCGGTCGTTCCCCAGGAGCGCCTGGAGGAATTCGTCAGCACTTGCTGGCGGCAACGGGTCGAGCCGGAGCTGGCGGTAGTAAGTCTTGCTGCCCCAGCCATGCCGGTACTCAGGGCGGTAGCTGACCAGCAACAATAGCCGGGCCGCCGGCAGGCTCTCCACCATGCTGTCGAGGAGGGCCTGGGTCTCGCGATCGATCCAGTGCAGATCTTCACATACCAGCAGCAGCGGCTGCACCTGGCTTTCGCGCATGAGAAGGCGCTTGAGTCCGTCGAGCGTGCGTTGGCGCCGCTGCGGTGGATCGAGCGTGTGGAACTGGCTTTCCACTGGCAGGGCGTCCAGGAGGGCGAGCAGCGCCGGGATTGTCGCTTCCAGCGTCTCATCCAGAGTGAGGATCTGCCCGGTCACCTTGGCTCGAATGGTGCGGGGTTCGTCGCGCTCCTCGATGTGGCAGTAGCGCTTGAGGAGATCGACGACGGGGAAATACGGCGTTGCCTTGCCATACGACACCGAGGCGCTTTCCAGCACCAACCATCCCTGAGTGTGGCGGGAGTGACCAACCTCAGAGAGCAGTCGCGACTTCCCGACGCCGGCCTCGCCCACCAGCGCCACGACCTGGCCGCGCCCAGCCTGCGCCTGGATCACGGCCTGCTGCAGGGTCTCCAACTCGGGCTGCCGCCCCACGAAGCGGGTGAGGCCGCGGATCGCACCCGCCTGCAGGCGGGTGCGCGCGGGGCCCGCCCCCGTCACCTCGTAGACCTCCACGGCGTCGGCGAGCCCCTTCACGGGCACGAGACCCAGCGACTTCACTTCGACGTAGCCCTCGGCCAGTGCCAGCGTCTCGGGCGTGATCACGATGGCGCCCGGATCGGCGAGCTGCTCCATCCGCGCGGCAAGGTGCGTCGTCTGGCCGACGGCCGTGTAGTCCATGTGGAGATCGTTGCCGATGGCACGCACGACGACCTCCCCGGAGTTCAACCCGACGCGGATCTTGACCACGGCCGCGTGAAGGCGTCGCACCTCATCCGCGTACTTCCTCACGCTCTCCTGCATCCTGAGCGCCGCGTAGCAGGCCCGCACGGCATGGTCCTCGTGCGCTAGCGGCGCGCCGAAGAGCGCCATGATGCCGTCGCCCATGACCTGATTGACGGTGCCCTCGTAACGGTGGACGGCCTCCATCATCCGTTCGAGCACGGGATCGAGCAGCTTGCGCGCCTCCTCGGGATCGCGGTCGGCGAGCAACTCCATCGAGCCCTTGAGGTCGGCGAAGAGGACCGTGACCTGTTTGCGCTCGCCCTCGAGCGCGGCCTTGGACGTGAGGATCTTCTCGGCGAGGTGCTTGGGGGTGTAGGCCTCGGGTGAGGCAAAGCGCGGTTGTGTTGGCGCTTCCGTCGCCACCGGTGTCCCGCACTTGTTGCAGAACTTGGAACCGGCTGGCAGTTCCGCTCCACAGGAAGCGCAGGCCGAGGCCAGACGCCCTCCGCATTCCAGGCAGAAGGCTGAGCCTGGCGGGTTTTCGTGCTGGCACCGGGGACACTTCATCACGGGCTCCCAACCGTCGGCCGGTGAGGGTCGGAACGGTGGGCCGAGAGTAGCGGTGGGGGCCCGAATGGTCAAGGATGCCGCGCCCCCGGAAGGCGTCAGGATCCTCTGGAAATTGCTGACAAGCGTTCCACAAGATAATGGTGCCCCAGGGGTAGCACGCCTGCGGGACACGACGTGCTCCGCACCCTCCGCGCGCTCCCGGCGATCGCCTCCGCGGCCTCAGTACGCGCTGAGCCGACGTCATGCGATAGGAGTCGCGGCGTAGGGCTGCGCATCGGCTAATCTGATCTCGTGGCGATAGGGCCTGCAGCCCGCAAGGCCGCGCCTGAACGGCCTTCGCCACGAGCCACCTTCGAGGCGCTCAACGAGGGAGAGCGATGGCAACGGAACAAGGGCTTCCGCAGGTCGGGACTAAGTCTGGGAGGATCAGCCTCGACGAACGGCGTCAGTATCGGCGTGAGCGCGACGCCCACGTCGCGCGGTGCCCGATCTGCAAGGCCGACCGCCTGCCGGCAGCTAACGTAGCACGGGCCGCGTGCAAGCTGATTCACACGGACCCGGCCAAGATCGCTTACACAGCGGCTGAACTGAGCGCCGACGAGCCCGAGCACTACCAGATCGTCGCCGCGCAGGCCATGACGCTCGTGCTCGGGTGCCGGGTTCGCGGGCGTGCCGCGAATGCCGTCTACATGGACGCGCTCGGCGCGGCGTTCTCAACCTGGTATCGGCATCTCGTCGCGCCGCACGGCGTCGCGCGCTCGATCCGGCAGTTGACCGAGGCCCACGCGAAGATGGTTCTGCGGGAGCTTCAACTCGCAGGACTCCACCTCGGAACGATCTGCGCCGGCCCTACCCCGCAAGGCTCGGTCAAGACCGACCTCTACACGATCACCAGAAGCACCACGATGGGTGTGGGCGGCCAGCGCCTCACCCCGGTGCCGGCGCCGCTGGTTGCCACAAATCTGCCACAAGAGATCGAGTTCGTCGGTACGCCCGCCTCGGTAGGTAGTAGAATCAACTAGTTCCCCGGTAGCTCAGTTGGTAGAGCGCCTGACTGTTAATCAGGAAGTCGCTGGTTCGAGCCCAGC
>Ga0184623_10001201_pt1 | contig 11273 bp, 11 predicted proteins | sample PLM1_100_b1_FD_133138 | JGI IMG/M metagenome (GOLD analysis project Ga0184623, IMG submission 133138) | Groundwater sediment microbial communities from an aquifer in East River, Colorado, USA - PLM1_100_b1 | ecosystem: Environmental > Terrestrial > Soil > Riparian zone | place: USA: East River...
ATCGAGGACATCGCCGACCGGGTCGAGACGCAGAAACGGATCCTGGCGGCGTTCACCGAGAAGACCGGCGTCCAGACCGAGCTCGTCGCCGTCGCCGAGGACCAGTTCGACCAGCTGCTCACCTCCGCCGCGGCGGCCGACGACCTCCCCGACGTAGTCGCGGCCCTGCCCCTGGCTGGAGTGCGCACCCTGCAGGGGAACGACCTGCTCAATACCGAGGTGCCGGCGGCGGTCGTCGACTCGCTCGGGCGCGACACGTTCACCGGCGCCGCGCTTGACCTCGTCAGCGAAGGCGACACCCTCCTCGGCGTGCCCAGCGACGCCTGGACGCAGCTGCTGTTCTACCGGAAGGACCTGTTCGACGCGGCGGGCCTGCCTGCGCCGGACACCTACGACAAGATCGCTCAGGCGGCGGCGGCGCTCGACAAAGGCAACGTGGCCGGCTTCGTCGCGGGCACCGACCCTGGGAGCGCGTTCACACAGCAGTCGTTCGAGCACTTCGCGCTGGCCAACGCCTGTGAGCTCGCAGACGACAGCGGAAACGTCACGCTCGACAGCCCGAACTGCGCCCAGGCCTTCGGCGCCTACGCCAACATCATCCGGGAGCACTCGGTGGCGGGCAACCAGACCGACGACACGACGCGGGCGACGTACTTCGCCGGCCGGTCCGCGATGCTCCTGTGGTCTTCGTTCCTGCTCGACGAGATGGCCGGGCTGCGCAAGGATGCCCTGCCCGCGTGCCCCGAGTGCCGTCAGGACCCCGCGTTCCTGGCGAAGAACAGCGGGATCGTCACCGGCCTGACCGGGCCGTCGGGCAGCAAGCCCGCGTCCTACGGCGAGGTGGTGTCCTGGGTAGTCACCGCGGGCGCCGCCACCGACGAGTCGCGCCAGTTGATCGAGTACATGATGAGCGACGGCTACGAGAAGTGGCTCGGCATCGCACCGGAGGGCAAGGTCCCGACCCGGTCCGGCACCAAGGACGAGCCGCAGCGTTACGCCGAGGCGTGGCGCGGCCTCAAAGCAGGCGTCGACACCAAGGCGCCGCTGTCGGAGTTCTACGACGCGAGCGTGCTCGAAGCCGTGGCCGCCAGCCCGGACACGTTCGACCGCTGGGGGCTGCGCCAGGGTCAGGGGAAGCTCGTCGGCGCGATCTCGGGGCAGTTGCCGGTGGCGAAGACGCTCAACAAGCTCATCGCGTCCGGCGGCGATCCGGCTGCGGCCGCCCGTGATGCCGACAAGGCGGTGGAGACGATCAAGCAAGAGCTGGGCTAGGCGTGAGCGAGCGAAGCGAGCGAACCAGCAAGCAGAGGGCTTGGGCTCACGTCGCCGCCGAGCGAAGCGAGGCCGAAGCGTGAGCGAGCGAAGCGAGCGAACCAGCAAGCAGAGGGCTTGGGCTCACGTCGCCGCCGAGCGAAGCGAGGCCGAAGCGTGAGCGAAGGTCCCCGGCGGTCGCCACGGACGCTCGCGCAGCGCGATGCGCGCACCGGGCTCGCGCTCATCAGCCCGACGCTGATCATCGTCCTCGCTGTCGTCGTGGTGCCGATGGCATGGACGTTCCTCATGGCGTTTCAGCGGCTGAAGCTCCTCAACATCCGGCGCAGCTCGATATTCGGCGACTACACCCTCGACAACTTTCGCCTGGTCCTGACGTCGAGGGAAACGTGGGACAGCCTCACGACGACGCTGACATACACGATCGGGTCGACGTTCTTCTCGATCGTGGTCGGCCTGGTCGCCGCGCTCGTGGTGCGCCGGCCGTTCCGTGGCCGGACGCTCGTGCGCGCGGCCATGCTGCTGCCGTACATCACGCCGGTCGTCGCGGCCACGTTCGTATGGTCGATCCTGCTCGATCCGCAGTTCGGGCTGGTCAACAACTGGGGTGCGCGCTTCCTCGGCTGGGACAAGGGGGTGGCGTTCCTGTCGCAGGAGAGCGGCGAGATATCCGTGCTAGGGCTGGATATCCCGGTGCCGACCGCCCTCCTGGCTGTCATCGTGTTCGAGGTCTGGCGGTATTTCCCGTTCGCGTTCCTCTTCCTGCTCGCGCGGCTGCAGGCGGTGCCCGGCGATATCGAGGAGGCCGCGCGCGTCGACGGCGCGTCGCCGCTGCAGTCGTTCCGGTATATCCTCCTGCCGCAGCTCACGTCGGTCATCGCGGTGCTCGCGGTGCTGCGGCTGATCTGGACGTTCAACGAGTTCGACGACATCTACCTGCTCACCGGCGGCGGCGCCGGCACCGAGGTAGTGAGCATCAGGGTCTACCAACTGCTCATCCCGCAGCGCAACATCGGGGCTTCGGCCGCGCAGGCGGTCGTGCTCGCGGTCATCCTGCTCGTCCTCGTCGGCATCTACCTGCGGTTCCTGCACCGCCGGAGCGCGGAGTCATGACCGCCGTGGGTGAGCGGGGCGCAGAGTCGCGGGCGGCGGCGCAGCCCCAGCCGGCGCGGCGCCCGTGGACGAGGGACCGGGTCGAGCGCTCGGTGCTGGGCGTGCTGCGCTGGGTCTTCATCGCGTTCTTCCTGGTCGTGACGCTGTTCCCGTTCTACTACATGCTGCTGCTGTCGATCCGGCCCATCGAGGACCTAATCCTCCGCCCGGGGTCGCTCGACTTCGGCCAGTTCACCGTTGACACCTACCGCGAGGTGCTTTCCCCCGTCAGCAAGGGCGGGCAAGGCTTCGTGCGGTTCCTCATCAACAGCGCGATCGTCGCGTTCGCGTCGATGCTGGTCGCGTTGGCCGTGTCGATACCCGGCGCCTACGCCATCAGCCGGCTGTCGTTCTTCGGCCACCGCCGGATCAGCGCGCTGTTCCTCGCGGTCTACCTGTTCCCGGCCATCGTGCTCGCGATCCCGCTGTACGTGCTGTTCACCCGGGTGGGGCTGCGCGGCTCGCTGCTCGGCCTCATCCTGGTCTACATCTCCCAGACCGTGCCCGTGGCGATCTACATGCTGCGCAACTACTTCGAGACGGTCCCGGAGAGCCTGGAGGAGGCGGGCCTGCTCGACGGGCTCAGCCGCATCGGCGTCATCCGGCGCATCACCATCCCGCTCGCTGCGCCGTCCATCATGGCGACGGGGTTGTTCGTGTTCATGATCGCCTGGAACGAGTTCCTCTTCGCCTTGCTGTTCCTCGTCGATCGGCGGGAGCGCTGGACCGTCTCCCTCGGCCTCTCCCAGCTGTCCGGCAGCATCGAAGTGCCGACGACCGTGCTCATGGCCGGCTCTGTCGTGATCACCGTGCCGATCGTGGTGCTCTTCTTCCTCTCCGAGCGGCTGCTCACCGAAGGGCTCACGGCCGGCGGCGAGAAGGGCTAGTGGTCGGATGGCGCGACCACTTAGAGCCGCGCAATACCGAGGATCTCGAGCGCCGAAATGCCGGCAGTTCGTCGGCCCGAGCTGGCCCGCCGGACAAACAGCGACCGGCCCATGAAAGGCCACCGTGCGACATTCTTGATGTGGCGACGTAGACTCCTGATTTATGGCACAGCGAACAATCGTCAGCATCGTCGACGATCTCGATGGCGGCAAGGCCACCCAGACTGTCAAGTTCGGCCTCGACGGCGCTGAGTACGAGATAGACCTCTCCGACAAGAACGCCACCAAACTCCGCAAGACTCTCACGGCCTACACCGAGTACGGCCGCAAGCTCAGCCGCTCGGGCCGGCCGTACCGCCGGGTCAAGGTCGCCCCGTCCGCGCGTGATGTCCGCGCCTGGGCGAAGACCAATGGCTATGACGTTCCCCAGCGCGGCCGCGTGCCTCGCGCGGTCGTCGAGGCCTACGACAGCGCCCACGCGGCGTAGCGCCGAACGCACCCGACAATCCCAATAGCCAATATCGCAACCGGACGGCCCTACCCGGCATAGGGGCCGTCCGGTGAAGTGTGGGATGGTGGTCCCGCCATGGCCGACGGCCCCGTCCCCGGTCACTCGCCCACGCCTCCGCCCGCGATCGCCCGGCCGGAGCCGGGTTCGCGGGCGCTTGCCTGGGTGGCGCTCGCGCTTCTTCTGCTGGTCGCAACGACGATGGTGATCCTGCTCGTCGTGAGCGAGGGCATGCTGGTGCTCCTCGTCGCGGGGGTCGGCGTCGCCGTCGTCGTGGTCGCCGCCACCGGGTGGTGGGCGTTCACGACCAGGCGACGGTGGAAGCGCTGGCTCAATGTTGTCATTGCCGGCCTCGCGGCCGGCATCCTCGCTTTGATCGTCACGATCTTCAGCATGAGGTTCGCCGCCGCCCTGGTGTCACTCGCCGTCTTCGCCGTCGCCTACGCGGAGGCGGCGCGCCGCGCACTGGTGAGCGGACCGGCGGCGGGCGAGGTCGCGCCGCTCCTCCGACCCTGGTTGCTGGTGAATCCGCGCTCGGGCGGAGGCAAGGCGGAGCGCTTCAAGCTGGTCGCGGCGGCCCGTCAGCGCGGCCTCGACGTGCACCTGCTGACATCCGGTGAGGACGCGCAGGCGTTGGCGAGCGCCGCGGTGGCAGCAGGCGCTGACGCCCTCGGGGTGGCCGGCGGCGACGGGTCGCTGGGCGCGGTTGCCGCTGTCGCAGTGCGCAGCCAACTGCCGTTCGTCTGCGTCCCGGTCGGCACGCGCAACCATTTCGCCGCCGACCTAGGCCTTGACTGGGCCCGGCCGCGCGCCGCCCTTGATGCATTGGACGGGCATGAGCGCCGGGTCGACGTGGGCACGATCAACGGGCGGGCATTCCTCAACAACGTCTCGATCGGGGCGTACGCCGACCTCGTCCACGAGTCCACCTACCGGGCGAACAGGCTCGGCACGGCCCACGCGGTGCTGCCGGAGATGCTGCGTAGCGACCAGGCCCGGCTTGACATCAACTTCGAGCTGCCCGACGGCCAGCCGTGCGCCGACGCGCTCGTGCTTCTCGTGGCGAACAACCCGTACGGGACGAGGCCCCTCGAGCCCGCCGGCCGCGCGCGGCTCGACACCGGCCTGCTGCAGATATCGGTCCTGCGCGCCCGCACGGGAGCCAAGATTGCCGCGGCTCTCGCCCGGGTGCGCGCGCGCGGCCACGACCAGGACGATTGGTCGGAGTGGACGACGTCCGCCTTCCGCGTCGAATCTCCGTCAGGTGAGATCCGCGCCGCCGTCGACGGTGAGGCTGCGGTGCTCGTCGCGCCGCTGGACTTCCGCGTGTGGCCCGGCGCGCTGCGGGTTCTCGTGCCGACCGGACGGCGCCGCCTCCGGCTCGGCGATCTGCTCGCGCCGTTGCGCTGGGGCACCGTCACCCGACTCTGGACAGCGGCGCGGACCGGCGAGTCACGATGAGCGACAACGAAGCACAGACAACCGTGCGGCAGCGCATGCGGCATCCGTGGTCCGCGCTCGGGATCGGCGCGGCGGGAGCAGCGGTGGTCGTCGCCAGCGCCCTCATCGCTCGCAACGGGCGGGTCGGCCCGGTCGAGAGAAACATCTTCGAGGTCATAAACGGCCTTCCGGACGCGCTCAAATGGCCGATGTGGTCTTTTCAGCTCGTCGGCTTGCTGCTGACCCCGCTAGCTGTCGCGCTGGTCGCGCTCGTCCTTCGCCGGTGGCGGCTCGCCCTCGCGGCGGTCTTGCTCATGCCACTCAAGCTCTACGTCGAGAAGGGCGTGCTCAAAGAACTGGTCCATCGGGAGCGACCGGGAGTGACCGAGGTCGATCCGATCCTGCGTGACGCGCCCGCGAGCGGCCCCAGCTTCCCGTCCGGCCATGCGATCATCGCGTTCGGCCTTGCCACGCTTCTGACGCCCTTTCTGTCGCGCCGGTGGCAGGTGGTCGTCTGGACGTTGGCGGTCCTCAACGGAGTCGCCCGGATCTACCTCGGCGCGCACAACCCGCTCGACATCGTGGGGGGCGCCGGCGCTGGCGTCGCTATTGGCGGTGTCCTCATCTTCGTCAGCGGCGTCCCCGCCCGCGCAAATCGGCGATCTTGAGCCTCGAGATCGCGGACGGTGGGCGCCGCGGCGGCGGTCAGCTGAGCAGGGCCTCGCCCTCGAAGATCCCCAGTTCCTCGCAGTACAACTCCAGGCCGACGCCGTTCGGGTCACGGAAGTAGAGGCTGTCCTCCACCCCGCGGTCCGGCCCGAGGTATTCGTTGCCGGCCTGGTCGAACTTCTTCTTCGCCGCCTCGAAATGCTCGGCCGACACCGAGATCGCGATGTGCTGCACCCCGCCGATCGTCTCCATGAACGCCGGATGGTCGTGTCCGGGAAAGTCGAAGAAGCCGAGCAGGTTGCGGTTGCCGATGTCGAAGAAGAAGTGGCTCGACCCGGGATAGTCGCGGTTCTCAACCAGCTCAACCAGCGGGAACCCGAGGAAATCCTGATAGAAGCGGATAGTCTCCTCGACATCACGGCAGATCAGCGCGACATGGTGCGCACCCCGCGCCGTTGTCGCCGGGCGCTCGCCTGTCGGCCGCAGATGCCGCTCCCGCACCTGCTCACGGCGGGCGCGAATCTCCGCCAACTCCACTCCTTGCGGCTGGGGCATGACCAAGTCCTCCCAGTTCTTCAGCCTCTGGCGCCACGCCCGAGTCTGCCGGAATGCGGGCCCGCGGTCCGTTCCCCCTGACGAAAAACTCGTCGGTCGAGCGATGAGTTTCCGTCCGCCGCCTGGTCCATACCGGTGAAAGGGCCTCCACCAGCCAGGCCCATCAAGCAACGGAAGCCAGAGAGGCGATCATGTTCGGAACCACGAAGGCGTTCAGCGGCTTCTCCGTGAACGACATTCCAGCGGCCAAGGCGTTCTACAGCGAGACGCTCGGCCTCAGCGTGTCCGAGGAGGATGGCATGCTGACACTGCACGTCACCGGCGACCGGGACATCCTGGTCTACCCCAAAGCCGACCACACGCCGGCGACGTATACGATCCTCAACTTCCCCGTGGACGACATCGACAAGGCCGTCGACCAACTGACTGAGCGAGGAGTGCGCTTCGAGCGGTACGACCAGATCGAGATGGACGAGAAGGGCATCTTTCGCGGCGGTGGCCCGCTGATAGCGTGGTTCACCGACCCGGCCGGAAACGTGCTGTCCGTGCTCCAGGAGCAGTAGGGTCGCGGCAAGGCAGCCGACGTCGGTCGGCTTAGCCCAGGTCGGCGGCGTGGTGGACCACCTCGACGATGGCGGGGCCGGGGAAGCCGGTGATGACCGTGATGGCGTCGTCGGCGATGGTCAGCACCATAACCCCGTACGGCTTGTAACAGCCGTCACCGTCGGCCTCGTACGCGGCCAGCGCCGGTTGGCCGTTGGCCCGTACGGCCACCAGCCGGATCGTCTCCAGCCGCCCCTGCGCAGGCACGGTGGCGAAGAACGCCGTGACAGCCGCCCGGCCGTACATGTCGACCGACTCCGGCGGCATCCTCATGATCACGTCTTCGCGCAGCAGCGCCGCCAGCCCGTCGACGTCACGGCGGTGCCAGGCGCGCACGAACCCGGCGACGATCTGCCGTTCCCGGTCGGGCAACGGCCGGGTCGACGCCAGCGGTGTCGCCGACCGCAGCGTGGCGCGGGCGCGTTGCAGGGCGCTGTTGACTGCCGCCACGCTGGTGTCCAGCAGGTCCGCCACCTCGGCGCTGCTCCAGGCCAGCACGTCGCGCAGGATCAGCACCGCGGACTGGGTGGCGGGCAGAAGCTGCAGCGCGGTCACGAACGCCAGGGACACCGACTCGCGACGTTCGACCTCGGCGGCCGGGTCGCCGCCGTCGGCGGGCAGCCGGTCGAGCAACCGGTCCGGGTACGGCTCCAGGTAGGTCAGGTCCTCGACCGTGGCGGGCTGGCGGGCCCGGCCCTCCCGCGTCTTCAAGCAAGTGGTCGTGGCGATCCGGTAGAGCCAATGGCGCAGCGGCGCCCGCCCCTGGTAGGTGTCGAATCCCCGCCAGGCCCGCAGCAGCGTCTCCTGCATGGCCTCCTCGGCGTCGTGGAACGACCCCAGCATCCGGTAGCAGTGCACCTGCAACGCGGGCAGGTGCGGCGCCACCAGCATCTGGAACGCCTCACCGTCACCGGCGCGCGCCGAGGTCAGCAAGCCACCCTCGCCCGCCCCGGCGGCCGTGATCGCGCTCATCCGGCCAGGCTACGCCGACGCGATTCCGGCCGGACCGATGAGTTCGCGCTCTGCCCGGGATCAGACAGGGGGTGAGTGGCCGCGTCCGCGGCCCGAACCGGGAGGTCCCATGAATCCGCGACAGATCGCCAACGCCTACTCCAGCGACATCACCGGCCTGTTGGAGCGGTGCTACCACGACACCGCCACCCTGCTGGCCGCCGTAACACCGGCCGGCCTCGCCGCATCCAGCCCCTGCACTGAGTGGACCGTCCGGCAGGTCGGCAACCACCTCGTCGGCTCGCTCACCCTGCTCACCCGCATCGCCGAAGGCGAGACGGTCGCACCGGCCGACTTCGACGCCCAGGCCATGGCCGACACCGACCACCTCGGCGCCGACCCGGCCGCCGCGTTCCACGCCGCAGCGCAGCGGTCGACCGCGGTGTTCAAACTGCCCGAAACCCTCGAACGCCGCTTCCCGTTCCCACCCGGACCCACCCCCGGCATCGTGCTGGCCAAACTCAGCCTGCTCGAATCGCTCGTCCACGGCTGGGACCTCGCCCGCGGCGCCGGCCTGCCCTACCCGACCGACGAGACCGTCGTCGCCGCCGTCCAGGCGTTCGCCACCCAGGCCATCGGCGAGGAGCAACGCCAAGCCCGACTGTTCGCCGCCCCGTACCCCACCGACGCCGACACCGAACCCTTCACCGCACTGCTGGCCCACCTCGGGCGGCGCCGCTAGCAGCCCCTGAACAGCGCGCGACCGCCGGATCACCTCGGCCGGCGGTCACCCGCCGCGCACGCGATCCAGCTCACCCGCAATCCACCGGCCCATCCCAACCCACCACGGGAGTCGTCACTCAGCCGTACTGGTAGGCGGGCAGCGCCCGCGTTTCGGATGGGTCGGCCCGGGATCGGGCGTGCATGGCGTACAGCGCCGATTGGGCTTGCTGCAGGGGGTTTTCACGCTCTGCGTACTGACGGATTCCGGCACCGGCGTCGGGGTCTCCACACTGCCGGGGGTCTGCACGAACTCGGCGGTGGGCAGCGGGGTCGTCGGCTCAGCAGACGGCGAGACGGTGCGCGCGCCAGTCGGCGGCACGGTCGGGGTGTCGCTGTCGACACCGCTCGACATGCCAGGCGGCAAGGGAAAGGGCCGCAACGCCTCCTCGTCACGGCTCGTCAGCCCGATGACGGCGACCGCCGTGAGCAGCACCACGAGTCCGAAGGTCTGCCGGAGAGTAGGCCACCGCATGCGGCGCCGGTGCCGAGGGCGTCCCGGCTGTTGAGGGAAGTCGCTCAGGATTGTCGCCTTTCCTGCTGGGCAGGGTGCCGACGTTAGCGGTCGCTGGTGCGAACTCGCCAGCCTCTGTCGTTAACCTACGTCCGCGACCTCAGCGGGCCCATCCAAACTGCCGCTGAGAGGGCGCACCGAACATGACGGAAACGGCATGCGTGTCGCGTCCACGCTAGGCCGCCGACCTGTGGCTTCACCGGCCGAGCACGAGCTAGTGACGGTCCTCCGTGCCCGTCGCCCGCTGCTGCTCCCATTCCTCGCGGTCGAGCGCGTACTGGACGTCGCCGTGCTCGTCACCGGGGATCCGCTCCGGCCAGTCCGCGTGAAACACCCGTACCAGCCGCAGGCCGGACTTCTCCATCACGCGTCGCGAGGCGGTGTGTACGACCATGGCCTCGGCCAACACCCGCCGGACGCCTTGCTCAGCGAACCCCTTGTCGATCAACGCCCGGCAGCCCTCCGTGGCGTACCCCTTGCCCCAGGCCGACCGGCGAAGGCGGTACCCCAGCTCCGGCTCGTCGGCCGGATGCCCCTCACCCGGCCGGAAGTGGAACCAGCCGAGGAACTCCCCGGTCGCCTTCTCCTCGGCAGCCCAGAACCCTAATCCCGGCGACTCCACGTAGTACCTCAGCCACCTCGGCAGGATCACTTGCTCGACGTACTCCCGCGGCGTCGGTCGTCCGCCATTGATGAAATGCATGACATCGGGGTCGGCGTCGAGCTCAACAAGGTTCTCGACATCCCCCTCCGTGAACTCACGAAGCACCAGACGCTCGGTCTCGAGGTAGTAGACACCCACCACGCCATCATCCCGCGCCAACGACGAGCGCCGCGTCCGGCTATACGAGCGTTGACGCGGGTAGATCGACTCGAACGCCGCAGCTCATCTCAGCATGACGGCGCGACGGCCGCCCCCTTCGCGGCATGACAGGATGCGTGAGGCTGCGTTTGGCCACGTACCTCGCGTGCCGCCCCTGGGGCAAGATCGACGTATGACACATGATCGCAGCATCGGGCTGCACGGATGGGTACGGGCGCCTGGCAGTCGAATCATCGCGCGGTTCCACGCCGCTGACCCCTCGGTGGAATGTGGATCCCTTGACGTGCTGCTCATCGCTGATAGCCGGTCGGAGGCCGTCCGGACAGCCAAGGGTCTTGGCCTGCACAGTATTCATCTGAAGACGAACCCGTCCCCACCGACCGAGCAGGAGGCCGGTACGGCTGGAAGAAGGTGAGCCACCAGTCCTCATCGAAGGCGCCGGTGGCCTCCTGCGGGCCGCCGGGACCGTGGTAAATCGAGTCGCCGAGCCCGACGACGAAACTCACGTCGAACGCGTCCGCCAGCCGCTGCATCGTGCGGGCCACCGCGAGCTGGCGCGCCCCGTCGGCGCCGCAGGCGATCCCGACGCCGAAGTCACCGAGGGCGAGGAAGGTCACCGGATCCGGGTCCGACCCGGCGGCGTGCGTCCGCAGCCGCTGGTCCAGCAGTCGCCAGGCGGCGCCCAGGGCGCCCGGCGCCCAGTCGAAGCGCTCCCCCGCGGCCCACGGCTCGCCGTCCACGAGCACCCGGTACCGGTACGTGGTCGCCGGACGCAACCCCTCCACCCAGGCGTGGTTGGCCTCGTCCGTGACGGTCCGGCCGATGATCCTCCCGTCGCGGTCGACCACCTCGACCGCCGCCCGCCCGCGCGGCTCCGACCGGACCCCGAAGGTCTCCCCAGCCCGCTCCGCCCGCCACCTGCCGTCGTGCCCACCGAGCTGGAAGCCGCCCCAGGCGATCAGCGCCGCCCCGTCGGTGACGTCGACGAGTTGCACGTAAGAGCCTGTTGGCAAACCCCTCGCCGGCTCGCGACGCCCCGCATCCCGCCTGGCGGCGTTGTCGTCAGTCGACGCACAAAACCAGTGCGCCTCCTTCCTCCGCCTTGCCAGCCGGGCGCGG
>Ga0184623_10001202_pt1 | contig 11272 bp, 14 predicted proteins | sample PLM1_100_b1_FD_133138 | JGI IMG/M metagenome (GOLD analysis project Ga0184623, IMG submission 133138) | Groundwater sediment microbial communities from an aquifer in East River, Colorado, USA - PLM1_100_b1 | ecosystem: Environmental > Terrestrial > Soil > Riparian zone | place: USA: East River...
CCTCGGTAGTGGCGACCAGGATCGGGACCGGAGTGGTGACGATGCCCGCATAGCGGGTGCCGGAAGCGTCGAAGGCATCCGGTCCGAGCGGGAGGCAAAGCGCCGTCCCGACGCTGGCGCCCAGGACGGTCGCCGCGTTGACTGCCTGGTTGAGGGGTAGTCCGTCGCGGACGACGAAGACGACCTTGAGGTTGCGAGATCCACCGCTCACGCCCCCGGTGCCCTTTGTCGCGACGATGTCTCCGTACGGCGTGCCGTGGTCGGTCATCGGCAGGCCGCCTGGTTGCTCTCGGCGGCAACCGCTCGGGCGGCCTGCAATGTCGTGGTGCCGTGGTCGCGGGCGACCTCGAGGATCCGGGTGACCTTGTCGCCGATAGCGTCGACTCTCGCGTTCGTCGCGGCCTCGTCCAGGTCGAGCTCCTCGCGGCAGACGGCGTGGATGATCCCGCCGGCGCTCGCGATCACGTCGGGGACCCAGGTGATGCCCCGCTCCTGCAGCAGGGTCACGACACTCTCGTCGGCCACCTGGTTGTTGGCCGGCCCGACGATCACCGGCGCCTGGCAGGATGCCGCGGCCGCGGGCGTCAAGAGGCCGCCCGTCGCGGCTGGCACCAGGACGTCGAGCTCTTCGCGGATGATGTCGGACACTGTCCAGGCGAGTCCAAGACGCTCGGCTTCGGGGCGAAGGCTGCCGTTGACATCTGATACGACCACCTCGGCGTCGGCGCCTGCCAACATCGACGCGACGAGCCGGCCCACACTCCCGAATCCGACGACGCCGATTCGCAGGCCGGAGAGGCCTCGATCCCGATGCCTGTGAGCAACCGCCGCGGTCAGGGCCGCCACGACACCGCGGGCGGTGGCCGGGCTCGAGTCGCCACTTCCGCCTTGGTCCTCGGGTCGGCAGAACGCCCAGCCATGGGCGCGGCTGTGGATGACCGCCATGTCGGCCGGCCCGGACCCGATGTCGGGTCCGGTGAGGTAGCGGCCCTCCAGCTGCGCGATCCGCTCGGCGATGTCCACGATGAGCTCCCGACGTCTGGCCGGGGCCAGCGGACCCTCGGGGACGATGGCGACCGTCTTGCCGCCGCCGTGCGGGAGATCGGCCAGAGCGCACTTCAGCGTCATCGCACGCGAGAGGCGCAGCACGTCGGCCAGGCCCTCGTGCCAGGTCGAGTAGGGCTTGATGCGGCAACCTCCGATCGCGGGACCCCGCTTCGTTGAGTGGATGCCGATGACGATCGGGACGCCAGTCCGCGACCCGCGGACGACGCGCACCTCCTCGTGGTCTGGGTGTCCTTGATCCGAGTCTGCGAAGCGATCTGTTCGGGGCATGCCTAGATGCTGCGTGATCGCACAGTGCACCAGGTAACGAACAGCGATATGTTCGGAGAATGGTGGAAATTCCGTCACTTGATCGAATCGACAGCCAGATAGTTCGAGAACTTCAGCGAGACGCCCGGCTCCCGCTGCGTGACCTCGCAGAGCTCGTCGGTGTGGCCGCATCGACGTGCTCGGAACGCATCCGGCGCCTCCAGTCGCGAGGCGTGATCTCCGGCTTTCACGCCGAGGTTGACCTCCCCGCCCTCGGACGGTCCGTTCAGGCACTCGTCTTCGCCCAGGTACGACCACTCAGCCGAGACATCATCGAGCGTTTCCACCACGACGCCTTGGCCATGCCAGAGGTGATGGCAGTGTTCGTCCTGGCAGGCGGTGATGACTTCCTGCTCCATGTCGGCGTCGGTGACGTCGCGCAACTGCACTCGTTCCTGGTCGACAAGCTCAGCAGCCGCAAAGAGATCGTGCAGTTCAGAAGCTCCATCATCTTCACCCACAGCCGCAAGCAGGCCCTCGAGAATCTGAGGCCGCCGGCCACATAACGGCCGAGCCGGTTGTCGGCGCAATGTTGACCCCCTGTACCTGCTGCTCAACGAACTCGACCAAACTCTCGCCAAGTACGCGGTGAACCGGAACCGCCCCGGGATGTCCGGAGACCGCATCGGTCGCCGGGCGGGCTCGTGGTGAAGCCTGTGGGGAAGACTTGACCCTCGTTGAGGACTTCCCCCGCGCCTACCCCTGTCAGGGCCACGGAGGCTCGACTCGCTCGCAGTGGGACGGAATGAGTTCGTCGGCTTATCGCTTCGGATACGCGACAAAGCCGACGCTCCTTCCAGATGTGTCCGTTGGCTGACCGGTGATCACACTCAGAGCCAGCCCGACCGCGCGGACCTCCAGCCCGATCACCTGGGTGAAGTAGACCGCGGTAGTGGCCATGAACACGCCACGGCCTGCGCTGCTGACGGCTTGGCCCAGCAGCAGCGCTCGCACCGACAGGCCACTCCCACATGGACGTGAACCCCGGCGGCGGCGGATCGGCACCGCCCGGGCCACTGCGTCCGGGTTCATGGTGCCGGGGGGCTGTTCACTCTCCTCCGGGGTCCACCGCGACGCGGTTCCATCCGGCGAGCGCGGCTGCCCGGAGCCGTTGGGTCTTGCTACCTGTCTCGTCGGCCCCGAATCCGTACGACGCCAGCTCGGGTAGCGTCAGGATCTCACCGAACCCGGCCCAGTGTCCGTCGGCGATCGAGCGCAGGTGCACCCACACCCGGTAGGCCTCGGTGGTGGTGGGCTCCGTGCCCTCGGCGGTCAGCACCGCCCGGGTCACCCTCTCGACGAGGAGCGCCCGGCCGCGGGCAGCCAGTGGGCCGAACAAGCCCGGAGAGCCGTCGGGAATGGTCACGGTGACCCGGTAGAGGGGATTTTCGGGGGGCTGGCCACCGGCGAAGATGTCCTGCTCGTTGAGGAAGCACCAGGCGAGGGCCTGCATGTGCGGCATCTCCTCGAAATGCACGCCGGGACTGGCCTCCAGTTCGAGAGCAATGGAGCCGAGTTCGGCTGCCAGACGCTGTTTGATGTGCTCGTCGGCCAGGGCGCCTTTGCTGGCGGTGACTTCGATCATGGGCATGTGGACCTCCACGGAGCGACTCGACGGGACTGGAAGGGTGCTGTCATTGACAGGACGGCGAGATCTGGTTCCTTGTGACATGACGAGCCGATGTCACAACACGACGGCCGATGGTGTCTCATCGTCAAGACCATGGGCGAGCGGGAGGAGTGGCGTCGATGTCAGCCGATGAGGTCTTCGAGCGGTTGCGCCCTGGCCTGACCGGTGCCTCCTACCAGATCCTGGGATCATGGGCCGATGCCGAGGACGTGGTCCAAGGCACCTGGCTGAAGTGGCAGCGCCACCACGAGAGCGTGGAGTCACCGCGGGCCTGGCTCACCAAGGTGGCGGTGCGCGCCTCGATCGATGGGCTCCGCGCCCGGCAGGCCCGACGCGAGACCTACCCCGGCGAGTGGCTGCCCGAGCCGGTGAGCCTCGCGCCCACTCCCGAGGACCTCCTCAGCGGCCGGGCTGCGCTCTCCCTCGGTGTGCTGGTGATGATGGAGTCCCTCTCCCCGCTGGAGCGGGCGGTGTTCGTGCTGCGTCGCGGGTTCAGCTGGCCGTATGAGGAGATCGCGGAGATCCTGGACCGGTCACCGGAGGCGATCCGTCAGCTCGACCACCGCGCCCGAGCGCACCTGCAGGAACGACCCGAGCGGTTCGAGCCGGACCCCGAGGAGGTCCAGTCGGCGACCGAACGGTTCCTCGCCGCCTGCGTCGGCGGCAGCATCGAAGCGCTGATGGAGGTACTGGCCCCCGATGTCGTGCTGCACAGCGACGGCGGTGGCGAGGCCAAGGCGCCGCCCCGGCAGATCCACGGACCCGAGAAGGTCGCCCGGTTCTTCATCGCGGTTGTGCAGTCGGCGCTGGCCACCAGCGAGGCCCACATCATCGACATCAACGGCCAGCCGGGCCTGCTCACCCTCACCGACGGCGACATGGTCTCGGCGCTGGCGTTCGATCTCGAGCAGGGCAGGATCACCGACCTCTACCTGATGGCTGCCCCCTCAAAACTCGGGGCGCTGCGGACACCCGCCTGAACCCCACATCATTGCTTTTCCTGGTCTGGGACGGGCCGGACCGACGTGGGAATCCGCGCGACGGGTCTGGAGGTCCGCTCGGCGCTGGCGATGGTGTGGGCTTGGGCGGGATCGAGAGGTTGGTGCGGCTCGACGTATCCACCGCTCGCGGTGCGCATGATGATGCCGGTCTCCCTGCCGTGCGAAAGCACCATGTCGTCGGCGTGCTGGAGGCCCCGGCACCAGGCGCGGGTGATGACGAACGCCATCACGGGCAGCACGAACACGCCGACGCGGGCGGCATAGGTGATCTGGTTAAGGCTCAGGTGCAGTAGGGGGGCCAGGATGTCGTTGCCGCCGGCAGCCCACAAGACCCCGTAGAAGGTGACGCAGGCGGCCAGGAACGCGGTGCGGGTGGGCGCATTGCGGGGTCGTTGCAGCAAGTGGTGTTCGGTCTGGTGGCCGCCGATCCGGGCCTCGAGGAAGGGCCAGCCCAGGAAGACCACCATGAGCACCACTGGCATCACTTGGGCCGGGATCACGATGTTCCAGGCGATCGGGTGGCCGAACACGGTGCTCTCCCAGCCGGGCATGATCCGCAAGGCGCCCTCGGTGAAGCCCAGGTACCAGTCGGGTTGGGACCCGGCCGTCACCTTCGCCGGATCATAGGGCCCGTACTTCCACAGTGGGTTGATCGAGAGCAGTCCTCCCATCGTGGCGATGACCCCGGCGACGATGAAGAGGAACCCGGTCGCCTTGGCGATGTAGACGGGGAAGAACGGGAAGCCGACCACGTTGCGCTGGGTGCGGCCGGGGCCGGGCCACTGGGTGTGCTTGTGATAGACGATCAGGGTCAGGTGCGTGGCGATCAGGGCGAGCAGCAGGCCGGGGATGAGCAGCACGTGGACGATGTAGAGACGCGAGATGATGGCCGTTCCGGGGAACTCGCCGCCGAAGAGGAAGAACGACAGGTAGGTGCCGACGACCGGGGTGGCCTTGATGATGCCGTCGGCGATCCGCAGCCCGGTGCCGGAGAGCAGGTCGTCGGGCAGGGAGTAGCCGGCAAACCCCTCGAGCACCCCCAGCAGCAGCATCAAAGCTCCGATGAGCCAGGTGACCTCGCGGGGCTTGCGGAACGCGCCAGTGACGAAGACCCGCATCATGTGGATGAACATTGCCGCGATGAACACCATCGCCGCCCAGTGGTGCATCTGGCGCATCAACAGGCCGCCGCGCACGTCGAAGGAGATATTCAGCGTCGAGGCGTAGGCCCGCGACATGGTCACCCCACGTAGGGGGTCGTAGCTGCCCTGGTAGGTGACCTCGCCCATCGAGGGGTCGAACCACAGGGTGAGGAAGACGCCGCTGAGGAGTAGCACCACGAAGCTCCACAGGGCAATCTCGCCGAACATGAACGACCAGTGTTCGGGGAAGACCTTCCGGACGAAAGGTCGAGCGGCCTTGGCCAGACCGAGGCGGGAATCGGCCCAGCCGGCCACCTTGCCCGCGGTGGAGGGTCGGCGGGGCGGGGTCGCGGCGCGTGTGCCGTTGGTGCGGGCCACCCGTTCCGAGAGTTCCATGACCATGAGACACCGCCGCGACCCGATTTGTGACATGGGCAGTCGGGACCAGGGGTCAGGTCCAGATCGCGTCGAACGCGGCGACGTCGAGCGGCAACAACCAGCAGCGCCGGATCCGGCCGCCCTCGATGTCGTAGAGGCCCACGGTCTCCCAGGTGTGCACGCTGCCGGAGCGAAGTGCGACCCCGTCTGTGAGCGCGGCGATGCGGTGCCCTCGCCCCACGAGGACGTCGCGGCGGACCAGCCGTAAGGTGCACCCGGCGAGCCGCCGCCGGCGACGCATGTAACCCAGGACGTCTTCGATGCCGTCGTAGACACCGGCGAGCGGGTTGTCGCCGGGCACCGACCACTGCACGTCGGGCGTGAGAAGAATCTCGAGGCGGTGCTCGTCACCGCCGGCGTAGTACTCGTTCTGCGCCAGGTGCCACTGGTCCAGCAGGTCTTGGGCGTCGCGACGCTCCATGGCTAGCCGCGCGCCGGACGGCGGCTGACACGGCCCTGCCCGACCGCGCACAACTCGGCCTGCCCGTCGGCGTCGACGGCGTGCACGTCGCACCGCAGTACGGCCAGGGCTGCGCCCGCCTTGATCACGGTCGCGTGGGCGGCGAGCCGGACCCCGCGCGCCGGCCGCACGTAGTCCACCGTGAAGCCGGCCGTGACCAGGTCCGCACCCAGCGCCACCCCGGCGGCGAACGTGATGGCGTTGTCGATCAGATAGGACACAACGCCGCCGTGGACGAAGCCGTGCTGCTGGGTCAGGTGCTCGCGCACGTCGAGTTCCAGGACCGCACCATCGGCGCCGAAACTGGTCAGGTGGGTGCCGAGCAGGAGGCTGAACGGTTGCGCGGCCAGCACCGCGCGGGCATGGTCCAGGGTCGGTGTCTGGGTGGTTTCCACGAGGCATGGACGCGGCGGAAGGTTCGGCTGTGACATGGCTTACCCGGCGTGGAGGATCGCGAGTCCGCCGACCACGGTCACGGCCGCCAGCATCCGGCGCAAACCCCAGCCCTCACCGAAGAGGTAGACCCCGATCACGGTCGCGAAGACGACGCTGGTCTCCCGCAGGGCGGCGACCACGGCGACCGATCCGTGGGCTTGGGCCCAGATGACCAGGCCGTAGCCTCCCGAGCTCAGGCACGCGCCGACGGCGGCCCGTGGCCACAGGTCCGGTGTGGCGCGGATCCGGCGGCGTACGTCGGCACGGGAGCTGAGCAGCCCGGCGGTGCCCAGGCTCAGGCCGAGTGAGAGCCAGCCGAAGTAACCCAGCACCGAACCGGCCCGACGTACCCCGGCGCCGTCCACGAGCGTGTACGAGGAGATCGCGGCCGCAATCGCCACCGCAGTGAGGACCGCGCCGGCCTGCCAGGCCTCGGTGTGCACCCGGGTGGATGCGAGCAGCAGCAGTCCGATGAGGACCACCGCGACCGCGAGAACCTGACGTGCCGAGAGGTCCTCCTCGACACCGGGCCAGCCGCCCAGGACGACCACCGCCACGAGCACGGGCGCCAGCCCGCGCGAGATCGGGTACAGCTGGCTGAACTGCGCCACCTGATTCGCGCGCACCAGCCCCAGCGTGTACGCGATGTGCAACACCACCGACGCCACCAGGTAGGGCACGCTGGCGGGGTCGGGACGCGGCGCGAGCACGACCAGAGCCACCGCGCTCGGGACACTGGCCCACAACAGCATCGCGAAGCCGGCGGCCTGGTCTGAGAACCGGTACGCCAGGGCGCTCCAGGTGGCATGCATCAGGGCGGCCAGCAGCACCAGAGCGGTCAGCTGGCCGCTCACCGGCCAGCCGTAGAGTCCGCCGCGGCGTCGAGCTGGACCCACCACCCGACCAGGTCACTGACGTCGAACGGATACATCCGAGATTCCACGATGAGGCCGTCGCGGAAACGGTAGTGGCTCAGGAAGGGGAAGCAACGCCCGGCCACCCGCAACGTCCACCGCACGTAGGCGTGGTCGGGCACGGCGTCGATGACCGCGTCCATGGACTCCTCACCCGGCCCGCGGTGTGGCGCCCAGGTGCCCATGAACGCCAGCGCATGCTCGGCCGCCCCGCCGAGCCCCTGGTAGACGCCGCCGTAGGGGAGGCTCGGCGCCTCGTGGATGACGATGTCGCGGTGGTAGGTGCGGTCGAAGTAGCCGGCCGCGTCCGATTCCTCTACGGCACGGAAGAGCCGGACCACGACGTCGAGCACCTCGTGCGCCTCAGTGGGGTTCTCAGGAGAGTTCATGTACCTCCGACGGCTGAGGCTGCCCCGGGGTGACATTCCCCCCGGGGGCAGCACCATGTCACGTCTGGAGCGGCGGGTACGTCCCAACAGCACCGTCACCCGATCGAAGGAGCCCTGCCGTGAACATCGCCCTGTGGGTGACCCAGATCCTGCTCGTGATCGTGTTCGGCTTCAGTGCGCTGGTCAAAGGCACCCAGTCGACCGAGCGGGCCGTGGAGCTGGGCATGACCGGAGTCGTCAACGTGCCGCTGCGGGTGATGCGGTTCACGGCGTTCAGTGAGGTGTTGGGCGTTGTCGGCCTCATCGCCCCCTACGCCACCGGGATCTGGACGATCCTGACCCCACTGGCTGCGATCGGCCTGGGACTGATCATGGTGCCGGCCGCACGAATCCACCTGGGTCTGGGCGAGCCAGGCACCGCGGCTGCCAACCTGGTGCTGTTGGCGATGTGTGTGTTCGTGGCGTGGGGCCGGTGGCCGGGATGAGCAGCTCGCAGCGCCGGGTCGTCGCCGCCATTTTGGTGCGCGAGGACCGCGTGCTGCTGTGCTATCGACGCGACGACCGATCCTGGTACCCGGCCGTGTGGGACCTTCCGGGCGGGCACGTGGAACCAACCGAGACTCTCCATGAGGCGCTGGCGCGTGAGTGTCGTGAGGAGCTCGGCATTGAGGTGCGGGACCTTGTCGACCCTGTCACGGCGAGGACGGGCGACGCGGTGCTGAGGGTGTTTGCGGTCCGGTCCTGGGAGGGCGAACCCACCAACACTTCCCCCGAGGAGCACCAAGCGATCGGCTGGTTTGCCGCCGCGGATCTGGCTGGCCTGCCGTTGGCCGACCCACGTCTCGGCCCGCTTCTGGAAGACACGCTTCGCCGGGGTGTCACAGACGCGACCTCGCCGCCGTCTGGTCCGCCTCAGCAACGCACAGATGGGAGAAGTCGATGAAGGTGCTGGTCGTGGGCGCCACCGGCGCGGTGGGTCGACCCCTGCTTCCCCGACTTCTCGCGGCTGGCCATGAGGTGGTGGCCACGGCACGCCACCGGCCACCGGAGCTCCCGCGAGGGGTCGAGTTCCGGACGCTCGACCTCCTCGAGGACGGGGCTGCCGCGGCCACGGTCCGCGACGTTCGGCCGGCGGCCATCGTTCACCAGGCCACGGCACTCACCGGGCTGGGCAACAACCTGCGCGCGTTCGACCGCTCTTTCGCCACCACCAACCGTCTCCGCGTGGAGGGCACCCGGTCCCTCATCGAGGCCACCGAGGACCTGGAAGTCCCACCCCCCCTGGTCGTCCAGAGTTTCTGCGGGTGGCCATGGGCCCCTACCGGCGCGGCAGCCAAGTCGGAAGCAGACGCATGGGACCCCCGGCCGGCGCCCGCGTTCCGGCGCACGTTGGCTGCCCTGCAGGAACTGGAGGAGCTGGTCACCGGCTACCCGAACGGTGTCGTGCTGCGCTACGCCGCCCTCTACGGGCCCGGCACCTCGCTCGGCCGCGGCGCCCAGATCGAGGCCATCCGCAAACGGGCCTTCCCGCTCGTCGGTGACGCCGGTGCGACGTGGTCGTTCCTCCACGTCGAGGACGCCGCAGCCGCGGCCGTGGCCGCGCTCACCCACGATAGCGGGATCTACAACATCGCCGACGACCACCCGGTGCTGATCGGGGAGTGGCTGATCCACGTCGCCCGGCTCACCGGCTCAGCGCCGCCGCGCCGGATCCCGGTTTGGTTGGCCCGACTCGCCGGCGGCGAGGGCCTGGTCCACCTGATGACCCGGGCCCGCGGCTCCTCCAACGCCAAGGCCCGCCGCGCCCTGGGCTGGGCACCTGCCCATCCCGACTGGCATAACGGCTTCGCCGCTGAACTCACCCACGAGACGGCGACGACGTGACTGCCTCCGGCTCCGGGGCGGCCGGCGACGTCCGGGTCCGAACGGCCGGGCCAGCCGATCTCGACGCCGTCGCCAGCCTCCATGCCTTGTCCCAGCGCACCACCTACCGCACGATGCTGCCGCCCGGCGGCACCGTCGACATCGATGAAGACCGGTCCCGCGCCACCTGGCGGGCCCGACTGGCATCACCCGGGACGCGCCGCCTGCTCCTCGCCGAATCCAGCACGGCGGACATCTGGGGCTTTGGCCTCATCACCGCTGAACCCCCTCCGTGGGCAGCCCTCAACGCGCTGCACGTGCGTCCAAACCTGCGCGGGCTCGGCGTGGGCAGTGCCCTGCTGAAGGCGCTGCTGGCCGCGGCCCGGGGATGGGGTAGAACCGGAGTGCACCTCTCGGTCCTTGCCGAAAACCACCAGGCGCGCGGCTTCTACCTCCACCACGGCTGGACGCTGGCCGGCGAAGGATCCGACCACGTGATCGCCGGCCACCCCGTGGACACGCTGCGCTACACCTTGTCCCTGCACTGACATACCGCCAGGAGGCACCTTCCATGGAACCGTTCACCCCCGTCACCACGGTCGAGGAGCTCGAAACCTTCGGTGTGCCGGCACCGATGATCCGAGACAAGGTCCTCGACACCCTCCAGGACGTGCACCGCGAGTGGCTCGAGGCGTCGACGCTGGTGTTCGTGGCCACCTCGTCCCTCGACGGGCGCTGCGACGTCTCACCCAAGGGGGATCCTCCCGGCTTTGTCCGGGTCCTCGGTCCCACCCGGCTCGCCATCCCCGAGCGCCCCGGCAACCGACGGCTGGACGGCTTCCACAACATCCTGCAGAACCCCCACGTAGGCCTCGTCTGCCTGATCCCCGGACGCGGAGACACCCTGCGCGTCAACGGCCGAGCCCAGCTTGTCAGCGACCTTCCAGACCTCGACTCGATGACCGTCCAGGGCCACCGTCCATCGTTGGCGCTGCTCATCGACGTCGAGGAGGTCTTCTTCCACTGCCCCAAGGCATTCAGGCGTTCCCGCACCTGGCAACCCGAGACCTGGCAACCCACGGCCGCCCGGCCGTACCCCGACATCGCCCTGGCCCTGTGGCGCAAGGGCCAATCCGAGGACGACGTACGTCGGCACTACGCCACGAACGTCGACAACGAGGACCTCTACCCCCACGTCGGCCCGGACCAGCACAGGCCAGCACGATGAGACTGCCGGACAGCGAGCACACCACCCGACCCTGGCGCATCCACGAGATCGCCCCGGACTTCCGGCTCTACGACGTGTGGGCGCTCCCGACGCCGGGCGGACCCGACGACTTCGGTCTCGTCCACCAGTTCGCCACCGGTGACACCGACGACAACCCGTCCCGACTGGCCAGGATCCTCTTCGCGATCCGCTGGAAGCTCGGCGCACAGCTCGGCTGGGACAAGCCCTCCGCCGGGGTGGGCGCCCGGGTGGACACCCTGCGGGACCGGTTACCGGCCGACCCACGCGCGGGTTCACCCGGTCCGGTGTTCGACACCCCGCCGCTCTCCTCGGTCTTCCGCACCGAGAACGAGTGGGCAGCAGAGATGTCGAACCGCACCGTGCACGCCATCCTGCAC
>Ga0184623_10001205_pt1 | contig 11260 bp, 10 predicted proteins | sample PLM1_100_b1_FD_133138 | JGI IMG/M metagenome (GOLD analysis project Ga0184623, IMG submission 133138) | Groundwater sediment microbial communities from an aquifer in East River, Colorado, USA - PLM1_100_b1 | ecosystem: Environmental > Terrestrial > Soil > Riparian zone | place: USA: East River...
GCGACCGGCCGGCGCAGCTGCCGGATCATCCGCTCGACGATGTCGTCTTCTTGCTCAAACATGCTCCGCCTCTCTCAGAAACCTCTGCAGCTGTTCGCGCGCCCGCATCACCCGCATCTTCAGAGCCGATATGCCGGCGCCGGTGAGCTGTGCGATCTCCTCGTACTCGAGATCCTCGACATGCTTGAGGAGAAACGCTTCGCGGTACTCGGGAGCGAGCCGCGCCAGTGCGCGCTCGACCGTGTCCGTCCACTCGAGCCGTTCCATCTGATCAGGATGCGACGCGCCGTTCAATGCGTCGGCATCACGTACGAACATCCGGCGGCGGCGCGCCGCGCGCGCGCCCGTGGTGCGGCAGCGGTTGACCAGAATCCCGTACAGCCACGCCCCGAACCGCGCGGGGTCGTTGCAGCGCGCGAGCGAGCGGTAGGCGCGCACGAAGCTGTCCTGCAGCGCTTCCTCCGCATCTTCCCGGTCGCCGATCATGTGGACTGCGTAGCGACCCAAGCGATCACGATAGCGCGCGACCAGCGCGCCATACGCGCCGATGTCGCCGGCCCGGACCCGGCGCACCAGCTCTGCGTCGCCTGCTTCCACTCTGTCTATACCCATGGATCCAGTTGCCAAGTCACAAGTTGCAAGTTGCGAGAATAGAGCAGCGCCGTGACGCCGCGCAGGGGCATAAGGGTATTTCATTGCAAGAGCCACGACTGCGCAACACCCTCTGGGGGAATTTGACGATGTCGAGACTGAATCTGGCCCTGCTTGCCGTCGCCACGCTCGCCCTTGCTTGCTACAAAGATGATACCGGCGGCGGACCTGCAGGTCTGCCTAACCAGCCGATGACCAACATCCTGCTCACCGACGCTCCTTTCCCGTTCGACTCGGTGCAGCGCGTCGATGTGTACATCATCAGTGTCAGCGTTTCAACGCAGCCCGACACTGGGGGCTCCGCCGACAGCATGTCCTGGGTGACCGTCGCCGAGCCGCACCGGCAAATCAACTTGCTGGACCTGCAACAGGGCGATACCGCGTTGCTCGGTGGGAAGGACATCCCGGCCGATCAGTACCGCGCGGTACGAGTCATCATCAACACTGACTCTTCGGCAGGAATCCGTTGGGCGAACGGCACGCAGGCCGTCGTGCATTGGTACGGCGCCGGCCGGCAGGCGATTCACGCGTTCGTGGAAGCCGCCGTTGATGTCCCCGAAGAAGGCACCGACATCGTGATCGATTTCGATGTGGGCCGGAGCTTCCGTTACAATGAGCTGGGCGACGGAGCGTTCGAATTCTTCGGCTGGATTCGCGCGGTCAACCGAGCGGCGACCGGCTGGATCGCAGGCACAGTGATGAAAGACTCGAGTGGCGGCGCTGCCGGCCCGGTTAATCGCGCGACGGTGAGTGTCTGGGGCGGCGGGCCGAACAACTGGTACATCTATTCCACCGGAACGACCGACGCCGCCGGGCACTACAAGCTCGCCTTCCTGTTGCCAGGGACTTACATCGTCGGCGTGGATCCCCCATCCGGAAGCTCGCTCGGATCGACGCTCGATTCGAACGTCGTGGTGAGCCGCGGAGTGGAGACGACGCACAACGTGACGCTGTCAGTATTCAACGGCTCGATCTTCATTCAGGGTGCCAGCTCTATGCTGGTGGGCCGTACCAACTCTTTCGAGGCCATCGTCGTGAACGCGCAGCATCAGCAAGACACCCTTGCAGCGGTTTCGTGGTTTAACCTCGATACGACGGTCCTTGGGCTCGTTCCCAATGGACGGCTTGCTTCCGTCACGTCAAAACAGGTGGGGACCGGCCGCATCATGGCGACGAGCGGATCGTTGGTTGATACGCTTTCGATCATCGTAGCGCCGGACTCGAGCCAATGAGCCCCAGGAGTGTCCAGATGTCGAGACTCATGATGGTCATGCTTGCTGCCGCCGGTGTGGTTGCGGCGTGCTCGAATACGGACACGAGCGGCCCCCTCAACAGGAAGACAATCGGGCAAGACACGATCGCGGGGCCCGATACGACCGTCGATTCCCTGAACCTGCCCGGCACTATCGCCGGCCTGGTCTTCTCGGAGAACGAAACCGGAGGGATAACGATCCCCGGCGCGAATGTCTGGCTGTACACCGGCGACCCGAGCCAGCCCCGCGAGACGTGGTCGCGCATCGCCATCACAACCAGTCAGGCCTCCGAGGGGTACGCCGGCTATTATCGTTTTGATTCCGTCCGGGTTGGCGCGTACATCGTTCGCGCGGAAGCGGGAGACGGCTCGCTGCTTGCGCCCGGCCTCACTGTCAATGTTCATGTGGCCTCGGGCCAAATGGTGAGTCCCGGCGTGTTCCTCTCCGCAGTCAGTGCACGGGGGATCGCCTATCTCCGCATCTGGCTCCGAACCAACCGAAATTTTGGCGTGTGCGGCGATCTCTTTCTGAACGCAGCGGTCGGTGACGCAAACGGGGAGCCGCTCGGGAATCCTGGCGTGACCTGGACGAGCAGCAACACCGCCGTGGCGACGATCGCCGATACCGCCTACGGTCAACCGTGGGCGAAGACGGTGGCCATTCACGGCAAGAGTCCGGGCCTGACGACGATCACGGCGTCGAGCGGCGGTCTCCGCGATACCGTCACCGTCCAGGTGTTCGGAAACGGCGCCTGTCCGCGTCCCGGGCCCGTCGCGACGGTCACCGTTTCTCTCGACAGCGCCCGGATCGCCGTTGGAGACTCGCTCGGCGCCTCTGCCTCTCCCCGGGACACGGCGGGCACCCTCGTTACGGGTCGGCCGGTTTCCTGGACCACGAGCGACAGCTCGGTATTCGTGATCGAGGTCAGCGCCGGCACCTCCGCGGTAATTCGGGGTCGTGGCCGAGGGACTGCGCTGCTCCGTGCAACAGTGGACAGCAAGACCGGCCAGGCGACGGTCACCGTACACTGATCTAATGGCGGTTCGGCGGCAGGCTGTGCCTCCCACGGCCTGCCGCTATTTTCTTGTCCTGTGACTCCGGCACATCACCGCCCCGGCGGCGGTTTTCGCAATCCCTGGGTGAGCCAGGCGGTACCGGGGTTCGGCAGCCTCCTCAAGTGGATGCTCGTGCATCGCACTACGAGGCCGCGGCCCAAGGATCCCGATCGATCCGTCTTCACCCGCGTGCGGCCCGCGTTTGTGACGCCGCGCGCTTCCCCTTCGCAGCTCACCGTGACCTGGGTCGGACACGCCAGCCTGCTCGTCCAGTTGGGCGGCCGCAACATCCTCACCGATCCGATGTGGAGCGAACGCGCGTCGCCGGCACAGTTCGCCGGCCCGCGCAGGTGGGTTCCTCCCGGTATCGTGTTCGAGGATTTGCCGCCGCTCGATATCGTGCTGCAGTCGCACAATCACTACGACCATCTCGATGACCACACGGTGCGCCGGCTGGCGCAAAGCCACCCGAAAGCATCGTGGGTTCTGCCACTGGGTCTCGCGCCGTTCGTTCGCAAACGCGGCGTTCCTGCCGAGACGGTCTTCGAGCTGGACTGGTGGCAGGAACGCACCGTCGCGTCACTGCGCATTGCGGCAACGCCGGCGATGCATTTCAGCAGCCGTGGCATCGGTGATCGCGGCGACACGTTGTGGTGCGGTTTTGCTGTCAGCACTGAGAGCGATCGCCGCGTCTACTTCGCTGGCGACACGGGCTTCCACCCCGAGTTTGGCGCGATCGGCAAGCGGTACGGGCCCTTCGATCTCGCGCTGCTACCGATCGGCGCCTACGAGCCCCGTTGGTTCATGCGTTACCTCCACATGAACCCTGAAGAAGCAGTCGAAGCGTTTCGCGCGGTGAACGCCCGCGCCATGGTGCCCATTCACTGGGGTACATTCAAGCTCACCGACGAGGCAATGGATGAACCGCCCGCACGCGCCCGCGCCGCGTGGCTCGCCGCGGGATTGCCCAGCGATGCGTATCGGCAGCTTGCGCATGGCGAGACTCTGACGCTCTAGCGGAGGGATTCGAGCAATGCACCGCTTCAGGATCGTCGCTTTGGCTGTACTCCTCGTTGGCTGCGCGGGCCGGCGGCCCATTCCGCCACTCGCGGGCCCCTCGTCCGCACCGGTGATGGAGACGCCCGCTCGTGTCTCGCTCATCGCGGCACCGGTCGAAGGCGACTGGAGAGCGCTCGGCGACGAAGCGACGGCCCTGCTCTCGCAATACCTGCGTATCAACACGACGAACCCGCCGGGCAATGAGATCGTTGCCGCGCGCTGGCTGGCGGAAGTGCTGCGGCGCGAGGGGATCGAAGTGCGCATCTTCGAGCCGGCGCCGGGCAAAGCCAATCTTTATGCCCGGCTTTCGGGCGATGGAAGTGCTCGGCCGATAATTCTGCTGAACCACATGGACGTCGTTTTGGCGTCGCCCGAGTTCTGGACCGTGGATCCCTTCAGCGGCGTGATCAGGGACGGTTATGTGTGGGGTCGTGGCGCGCTCGACATGAAGGGCGAGGCGGTCGCGCAGCTGATGACGCTGTTGATCCTGAAGCGCGCCCGCGTGCCTCTCAAGCGCGACATCATCTTTCTGGCGACCGCCGACGAGGAGATCGGCGCCGGCGTCGGCGCCGCCTGGATCGCCGAGCATCAGGCCGATCTGTTCCGCAATGCCGAGTTCCTGCTGAATGAAGGCGGGCTGACACGCGCCAGGCCGCTGGGCGGTGTCGAGTTTTACGGAATCGGCACGACCGAGAAATCGCCATTTTGGCTCGACATGACGGCACGCGGCACCCCCGGCCATGGCTCGCGCCCGTCACCGGACAATCCTGTGCACCGCTTGATCCGGGCGCTCAACCGGATCGCCGACTGGCGGACACCCCTCACGGTGACCGCCACCGTGGAGCGCTCGTTCCGCGATCTTGCGACGATCGAGCGGGATTCGACCGTGCGCCGTTGGCTCGCCGACATTCGCACGGCGCTGCGCGACTCGACCGCCGTCCGCGCGATCACGGCCGATCTCACTTACAACGCGCTGCTGCGCAACACGATATCGATCACGGGACTCAAAGGCAGCGACAAGACCAACGTGATTCCGCCGATCGCGACGGCCGCGATCGACATCAGGCTGCTTCCCGGTGAGGATCCGGCGGCATTCCTGGCGGATCTCGTCCGCATCGTGGGCGACACGGCCGTCACGTTCCGGCCCCAAAGCCAGACGTGGCCAGCGACCGAGAGCTCGACGGAGACGGAAATGTTTCGGGCGATTACGGCGGTGGCGCGCGCTCGGCACCCTGGGGCGCTCGTCACGACGATCATGCTGCCGGGATTCACCGACAGTCACTACTTCCGGCGCATGGGGATCGCGAGTTACGGTCTGGGGCCGTTTCCACTCACGCAGAGCGATTCACGCGGCGTGCATGGGAACGACGAACGCGTCAGCGTCGAAGCGCTGCGCTTCGGCGTGCGGTTCTACTACGACGTGGTTTTGCGCGTCGCAGCAAAATGAGCGGTCAGCGGCACACTTTCGGATTCGAGACCGGCTCCAGCTGACCTGACCATTCCACCCATCGGCGCAGACGTCTTGGCACGCCGCAGTCGAACACCCACTCGCAGACCTGCGACGCTTGGCCATTCTTGGGAGGAGAAGGGCGACTCAGCGGCTGCCCGACGTCACCCTTCCCGACGGCGCGTTCTTCACGTAGCGGTCGAACCAGTCGATCATCTCGGCGAGCGTGTGCAGCACGGATTCCCGAGCCGCGTAGCCGTGCGCCTCATTCGGCAGCATCACCAGCCGGGCCGTGCCGCCAAGTCCCTTTATCGCCGCGAACAGCCGTTCCGATTGAATCGGAAACGTCCCCGAGTTGTTGTCCGCCTCGCCATGAAGCATGAGGAGTGGTTCGTTGATACTGTCGGCCGAGACGAACGGCGACATCGCGAGGTACACCGTGCGCGCGTCCCAGAACGACCGATCCTCGTTCTGAAAGCCAAACGGCGTCAACGTGCGGTTATACGCCCCGCTACGCGCGATGCCGGCGCGAAACAGGTCGGAGTGCGCCAGCAGATTGGCCGCCATGAATGCCCCATAGCTGTGGCCGCCGATCCCCACGCGACTGGAATCCGCGACGCCAAGATTCACGACCGCCTGCACGGCCGCGCGGGCGCTCGCGACGAGCTGTTCGACGTAGTGGTTATTCGCCGTGTCGCCGCCGATGATCGGCATCTTGGGATCGTCCAGCACGGCGTAACCTTGCGACAGGAAAAACAGGTGCGACGCCCCACGAATCAGGTTGAACCTGTTGGGAGCGGCAAACACCTGACCGGCGGCCGCTGCCGAGGCAAACTCCGTTGGATATGCCCACAGCACAGCGGGCAACCGTGTCCCCGACGTGTATCCCGGCGGCAGGTACAGGGTCCCGGATAACGGCACGCCGTCGGCGCGCGTGTAGGTGATCAGACGCTTCTGAATTCCCGTCAACTGCGGCGCGGGGTCCTTGAATGCCGTCAGCGGCCGCAGTGTGCCGCGGCTCACGTCGCGAACGAAATAGTTGGGCGGCTCGGTGCGCGACTCGCGCCGCGTAATGATTCGTGTTCCGGCATCGTCCAGGAGGGCGACCACCGCCTCGTAATGGACCGTGTCCGCGCGCCACAAGCGCTCTGACTTGAGCGTGCGCAGGTTGAAGCGATCGAGGAATGGCCGGTCACCCTGGGGTGACGCGCCGTTGCTGGTCAGAAAGGCCCAATCGCCGCTCCGCTGTACAACCTGATCGCCCGCGGCGGTTGGCCGGGTCAGCGGAAAGCCGGGGTCGCCATAGCGGTCCTCCGCGCTCCGATCCCATACGATGCGCGGCGCCGCGTTGGGGCGTGCGGCATCAGCCAGCCACGTCTTGGCCCAGCGCCGCTCGCGGTCGTATTCGACGACGAGCACACGTCCGCCGGTATCCCACTGCAGTGCGGTATGGCGCTTTTCCAGCTTGATTAGCTCGACGGGCTCGCCCGCGAACGGCGCCGCGAGCGTCACCACGCGATCCTGATGCGCGACCTTGCTCTTCGGATCGCCGCCATCGAGCGCTTCGGCCCAGGCGAGCGTAGCCGGCACGTCCGGCCGCCAGTTCACCCCGCGCGGCCCCACGCGCACGCCGCGGATCGGAATGTTTTCCGCGAGCGGCTGTTGCGCGATGCGGCGCGCCACTTCGCCGCTGAGATTCCAAACCTCGATTTCCTTGGGAAAGCGTCCCGCCGGAACGAGGTACGAGTAGGGGCGCAGGGTGCGCGCGACCAGCACATACTCGCCGCCCGGCGCCACGTCTGCATCGTCGAAGACCGCGGGGCGGCCGAGGGGAGTGCGCTGCCCGCTCGCCGCGGCGACGATCGCCAGCTGGGCGGTGAAGTAATGCGTGTAGAGCGCTTCATCGTATGCATTGTCGAGCAAGTCCTGGAACGTGGCCGCGGGCGCGGCGCGCCCAGTCGCATCCTGCGTCGTGGGCCCGACTGGTGTGCGGGGCGCCTCCGGCGGGGAGCCGTGGCCGTCCGGGACGAAGCGGCAAAGAAGACGCGCGCTGTCCGGCATCCATTCACACGGCGACCCGTCGGTGGCGTTGAGCGTCGGGCCGGTGAGCGCTCGCGTCTGGCCGGTGGCGACATCCGCAATCCACAAGGCAAGACCGGAATCTCGCGTCTGCACGAACGCGATGGACCGTCCATTCGGTGCCCAGGTCACGAACGAGAGGGCGGCTGGTGTGGGAACCGGAATGCGTCGCTCGGAGCCATCGGTGATGCTCTTCAACAGCAAGCCGGTGATCGGACCGGGGAGTTGCGGGCCGGATGTCCGCGGATTTATGCGGCTCCCCGCGAGCCGCAGCACGGGCTGCGCCATCTCGCTGATGGTCGGCATGCTGCGCTGCTCGAGCAGCAGCAGCCACCGCCGATCGGGCGAAATACTCGCCGCGGGCAGCGGCGGTGCGTCCAGAATGTCAACGATTACTTGTGGCGGTGTCCTGTACGGCGTTTGCGCGGCAACACGGGTGGTGCTCAGCAAGGCGAGGCAGAAGAGAATGACGCGGCGCATAGGGGTATCGCTCTATCGCGGGAACCGGAAACCTCACCCGGCATTGCGCGTCACGCAACTAGCTACTTGAGCGGCACGACAAAGCGCACGGTGAGCTGCTCGGCGGTCTGGGGACTGACGCTGCAGGAGCAATCTCGTCCAATGATCTGCTTTACCCCCAGCAGCTCGGCGTCCGCGATGCCGGCGACATCGCGATAGGTGATCTCGAGCATTCGACCATCGATCACTCGAAACCGCACCGGGCGTCCGAGCAGCCGGTGATGGGGATCGATCCTCGCGAGACCGTCCGCCAGTTTGCGCTGCAGGTCGGTGATGGCTTCAGCCGACGTCATACATCGTCCCCCCTCTCCACCTGGAGAGGGGGATAGGGGGTGAGGAGAGCGGCAGCGGCATTGCGCCGCATGCCCCTAGCTCCCGGCCGCGTGAAGGGCGTCTCGCCGTAGCGGCGCTCGAAGTCGCTCTCCGCCATCGTGGTGAGCGCACCGACATCGGGCACGGCCACATCCGGGCGCACTGCGAAACCGGGATCCGCCGTCTCGCGCGCGAAGCTCACATTCCAGGGACAGACGTCCTGGCACACGTCGCAACCGAACACCCACTCCCCGACCTGCGCACGCTGTGTCTCCGAAAACTCGCCGCGGTGCTCGATCGTGAGATACGAGATGCACGCGCGCGCATCGAGATTGTGCGGCCCGACGAACGCCTGCGTGGGGCACGCATCGAGGCAACGCGTACATGTGCCACAGCGATCGGCTTCAAAAGGCAGGTCCGGAATAAGATCCGCATCGGTCAGGACAACACCGATGAAAGTGAACGAGCCGATCTCGGGATGAATCAGCATCATGTTCTTCCCGATCCATCCGAGTCCGGCCAGCTGCGCCAACTCCCGCTCCGGCACCGGGCCCGCGTCCACGTAGCATCGCGTCGTCGCGCCGGGGACGAGCTCACGGATTGCGGTTGCCAGCTGTTCCAGTCGCGCGCCCAGGACGTCGTGGTAATCGGACGACCATGCATACTGCGCGACGCGTCCAGGGTCGTGCGCCCCGCGGCCATGCTGCGGGGAACCATGGAAATAGTTCGTCAGTGTTACCACTGCCGCCTTCGCCCCCGGCATGACTGTGCGCGGATCCTTCCGCTTCGCCGCCTGGCGGTGCAGATACGTCATCGTGCCGGCGTGTCCGTCCGCGAGCCAGCGGTCGAGCTCCGCGGCGTGCGGATTGCGCTCCAGCAGCGCGATGCCGGTCGCCGCGAAGCCCAGCTCCGCGGCGCGGCGTTTGATCTCGATCACAGGCCCATCGTCTCGCGCCGCCAGCGCGCGAAATTGGCGACGTCATTGACGGGCGGGATCGCCTGCTCGTCGCCATAGGCAGTAAACATTCGCCATTGCATGTAATCGCGCGGGGGGAGCGGCAGGAACGGCGGCCGGCGGTACCAGTCGCGGGCGCGAAAACTCCAGGCGAGCCGCAACAAATCGACGGCGAGTCGCGGACGCACCAGTGCCTTCAGTGCCAAACGCAAATAGAATGCGGGCCAACTCGCGATACGCTGCATTCCTTCTGTATATTCCCGGCCTATGACGCTCGCAAGCAGCGGAACAGCGCGCGCGCTTGGACTCGCCAGATATCGCGGCGAGTTTCCCATCTTCAGGGACCGCGTCTACCTCAACACCTGCTCGCTGGGCGCGCTAGGCGAGCGCGCTCGCCGCAAGGTAGCCGAATTCCTCGACCTGTGGCAGAGCCGCGGCGCGTCCGCGTGGTACGACGTGTGGTGGGAAGCGTTGGGGGACCTGCGCGCGCGCTATGGGCGCATCGTGAATGCCGCCCCGAATGAGATCGCGCTCGCGCCGAGCACCTCGGTGGCGCTGAGTGCGGTGGCGGAGTCCATCGACTATAGTCGCCGCCCCAAAGTCGTCATCACCTCGCTCGATTTCCCTACCGTCGCCTATCAATGGCTCGCGAAAGCGAAACGGGGTGTCGAGCTCGTCGTCGTCGAGAGTCCGGACCGGATCAGCGTGCCGGTGGAAGCGATCGCACGCGCCATCGACGACCGCACGGCGCTCGTGGTGACGTCGCATGTGTATTTCACGAGCGGAGCCATTCAGGACATCAAGCGCATCGCCGAGGCCGCGCATGCGCACGGCGCGCTCTGCCTGATCGATGCGTACCAGTCAGTGGGGCAGATTCCCGTGGACGTGCGGGAAGCCGGCGTCGACGCGCTCGTTGCCGGAGGCCTGAAGTGGCTGCTCGGTGGGCCGGGCATCGTGTTCCTCTACGTGCGTGAAGCCGTGGCCCGCCGGCTCGAGCCGAAGATCTCGGGGTGGTTTGGGCAGCGCGATCAATTCGCGTTCGACCCCCGGGCGTTGACGTTCCACGACGACGCGCGCCGTTTCGAGCTGGGCACACCGTCCCTCGCCGCCGTGTATGCCCAGCGTGGGGGTCTCGAGTACATCGAGGAGATCGGCATCCCCGCAATTCGTGAGGTGACGGCCGCGTTGACCGAGGACCTGATCGCGACGGCGCGCGCGGCCGGCTTCAAGCCGAAAGTCGCGTCGGACCCGAAGCAACGCTCGGCGATCGTCATGATACCCATGCCGGATCCCGCGGCGTCGGTGCAGCACCTGGCGGCGGGCGGCGTGATCGCCGACACGCGGCCCGGGCACGTCCGGTTCTCGCCTTTCTTCTATAACGTGCAGGATGACCATGCCAGAGCAACCGAGCGCCTCGCCTCGCAGCCCGCTCACTGAGGACGAGCAACTCCTCACCCCGCCGCAGGTCGTTCCGGTCGAGCGGCGGGCCTCCTTTACGAGCACCGACCCCTGGCGCGTGCTGCGCATCATGGGCGAATTCGTCGAGGGGTTCGATACACTTTCCGACGTGCGGAATGCCGTGACGGTCTTCGGCTCGGCGCGCACGCCGGAAACCGATCCGTATTACGCGGCGGCACTCGAAACCTCCCGCCTACTCGCGCAGCAGGGTTTCGCGATCATCACGGGTGGCGGGCCGGGTATCATGGAGGCGGCGAACCGCGGCGCGAAGGAAGGCGGCGGCCTGTCGATCGGCTGCAACATCGAGCTGCCGTTCGAGCAGGGAACAAACAAGTGGGTGGAGCGCTCCATCAATTTCCGCTACTTCTTCGTCCGCAAGACGATGTTCGTGAAGTATTCGACCGCATTCATCACCTTCCCCGGAGGCTACGGCACGATGGACGAGCTGTTCGAGGCGCTGACCCTCGTGCAA
>Ga0184623_10001207_pt1 | contig 11254 bp, 11 predicted proteins | sample PLM1_100_b1_FD_133138 | JGI IMG/M metagenome (GOLD analysis project Ga0184623, IMG submission 133138) | Groundwater sediment microbial communities from an aquifer in East River, Colorado, USA - PLM1_100_b1 | ecosystem: Environmental > Terrestrial > Soil > Riparian zone | place: USA: East River...
ATCGGCGATCCGCGGCGGGACGTGAACATCGACTCGTGCCCGCACCCGCATCCGGGAATCCTGATCGCCGATGTCGCGGACCCGGCCAGCCCGACGGTCGTCGGGGAGTTCGGCGACGAGTTCTCGACCGGCGTCAACCAGGGTCAGACGTCGCGGGAGCTCCGCGTATGGCCGCAGCAGAAGCTGCTGATGGCCATGTACTTCCGCTGCAGCACGGCGATCCACGCCTGCCCGCCCAGCCCGGACACCTGGCGGATCCGCTTCTTCGACCTGACCGACCCGGTGCACCCCACGCTCGTGGCAACCTACGTCCCGTCGCGGAAGCCGCACGAGATGTACCTCTGGCTCGACCCGAAGAACCCGGCGCGGGCGCTGCTGTGGCTGTCGACGCCGACGACCTCGGCCAACCCCGCGAGCGCGAACCTGGTCATCACCGACATCAGCCGGGCGCGTGAGGGCGTCTTCACCGAGATCGCCAAGGGGAACTGGAACCAGCTCTTCCCCGGCGCGTCGAACCCGGCGACCTACGACTTCGACCTCGCGCTCCACTCGATGACGCCGTCGGTCGACGGGACGCGGACCTACCTGGCCTACCTGCGCGGGGGCTTCGGCGTGCTCGACACCAGCAAGGTCGCCAACGACCAGGTCCCGGCCGGGACGGTGGAGTCGCTGAACGACGACCTGCTGACGGCAGCACCGTTCCCGACGTGGGGGACCGGGCCGCACTGTGCGGGCCATACGCCCGCCGGCTGTGCGGAGAGCCACTCGGCGGTGCCGCTCCCCGGCCGGCCGTTCGCGATCACGATCGACGAGGTCTACGGGACGTTCACGGCGTCGTCCTTCGGCTGGCCGTGGGGCTGGATGCGGACCTGGAACGTCGCCCAGCCGCGCCAGCCACGCCTGCTCGGCGAGTACAAGCTCCTCCAGAACACCACGGCGTACACGCCCGCGCCGGGCGAGAACGAGTTCACGTCGTACTCGTCGCACAACCCGACGCCGACGCGGAACCTCGTCGTCGACTCGTGGCACTCGGGCGGCCTGCAGGTGATCGACGTGTCCGACCCGGGGCTGCCGGTGCAGGCCGGCTGGTTCTCGCCGGCGCCGCTGCCAGCCGTCGCCAACGAGGACCCGGCCCTGTCACGCGGGCCGAACAAGGTGGTGATGTGGAGCTTCCCGATCGTCAGGGACGGCCTGATCTACGTCGTCGACATCCGCAACGGGCTCTTCGTCCTCCGCTACACGGGGCCCCGCGCAACCGAGATCGACGCGATCCGTTTCCTCGAGGGGAACTCCAACCTCGGCGACGCGCTTCGCATCGCAACCAGCGCGAGGTAAAGGAGCCGACCCGGCGGGAGGCCGGCAGCCGGCGCCGGCCTCCCGCTTCCTCCGTCACCTGCCGCCAGGCCACCGCGACCGCGGCGTCCCCGACGAACGGCGGGTCCCGGTGAGCAGCTCGGAGCCGCCCGTTGGCGAGAGCATCGCGGCAGCATCGTCGTCTTCGGGCGTTCGCTGGTGCCTGGGCTTCGATCGGGCGGTGCCGCGTTCAGGGCCGCGCGCGGGCGAAGCGGCGCAGGCGCAGCGAGTTGCCCACCACGCTGACGCTCGAGAACGCCATCGCCGCGCCGGCGATCATCGGGTTCAGGAGGCCGAGGGCGGCGAGCGGGAGGGCGGCCAGGTTGTACCCGAACGCCCAGCCCAGGTTCTGCAGGATCGTCCGGTAGGTCCGTCGGGACAGCTCGATGGCGGTGGGCACGCCGGCAAGGTCGCCGCGGAGCAGGGTGAGGTCGCTCGACTCGATGGCCACGTCGGTGCCGGTGCCGATCGCGATCCCCAGGTCGGCCTGCACCAGCGCGGGCGCGTCGTTGACGCCGTCGCCGACCATGGCCACGACCCTCCCCTGGGCCTGCAGCCGGGCAACCTCGCCCGCCTTGTCCTGGGGGAGGACCTCGGCCAGGACCCGGTCGATGCCGAGCCGCTCGGCGATCGCGCGCGCGGTGCGGGTGTTGTCGCCGGTGATCATCGCGGTCTCAAGGCCCATGCGGTGCAGGCGGGCGACGAGCTCGGGCGCGTCCGGCCTGGCCGTGTCGGCGACGGCGAGCACGCCGCGCACCTCACCGTCCCAGCCGACCAGCACGGCCGTCCTGCCCTCACCCTCCAGCCGGTCGACGGCGTCGTCCAGGGCCTCGGGCAGCAGCAGACCAGCGTCGCCCATGAGCTTGCGCCGGCCGGCCCACACGGTCGTCCCGTCGACCTGGGCACGCGCCCCGTGCCCGGCCAGCGCCTCGAACGCGGTCGCGGGGGGCAGCACCCCGACCCGCGTGCCCGCCGCGGCGGCGACCGCCCGCCCGATCGGGTGCTCGCTGTCGGCCTCGACGGCGCCGGCGCGGCGCAGCAGCTCAGCCTCGCTGACCCCGGCGCGGGTGACGACGTCCACGAGGGCCATCTCGCCCCGGGTCAGGGTCCCGGTCTTGTCGAGCACCACCGTGGTGATACGGCGGGTGCGCTCGAGCGCCTCGACGCTCTTGATGAGCACCCCGAGGTCGGCGCCGCGCCCGGTGCCGACCATGATCGCGGTCGGCGTTGCCAGCCCGAGCGCGCACGGGCAGGCGATGATCAGCACGGTGACCGCGGCGGTCAGGCCCTGCCGTGGGTCGTGGCCGACGGCCGCCCAGGCGGCGAAGGTCACCAGCGCGAGCGCGATGACGGCCGGGACGAACACGGCCGACACCCGGTCGGCGAGCCGCTGGACCCGGCCCTTGGACGCCTGCGCGTCCTCGACGAGCCGGACGATCTGGGCGAGCGCGGTCTCGGCGCCGACCCGGGTCGCCCGCACCGTGAGCACGCCACTGGTATTGACGGTCGCCCCGGCGACCGGGTCCCCGACGGTCTTCTCGACCGGCACCGACTCGCCGGTCAGCATGGACTCGTCGACCGCGCTGGCGCCGGCCACCACCGCACCGTCGGCCGGCACCTTCTCACCGGGCCGGACCCGCAGCAGGTCACCCACGGCGACCTGCTCCACCGGCACGAGCACCTCCGTGTCGTCGCGCAGCACGCGCGCCTGCTTGGCGCCGAGCTCGAGCAGGGCGCGGATCGCCTGCCCGGCCCGGCCCTTGGCGCGGGCCTCGAAGTACCGGCCGAGCACCAGGAACGCGATGATCACAGCCGCGGACTCGAAGTAGAGGTCCTGGCCGCCGGTGACGAGCTGTGCGACCGAGTACCCGTAGGCCGCGAGCGTGCCCAGCGCGATCAGGGTGTCCATGTTGGCCGTGCGGCGCCGGGCCCGCCGCGCCGCCTCGTGGAGGAACGGCCAGCCGACCCAGAACTGCACCGGTGTGGTGAGCGCGAACGCGGCCCGCCTCGCCCAGGGCTCGTGCTTGAGCCCGCCGGGCAGCATCGCGACGGCGACCGTGGCCAGTGCCAGCGGCCAGGCGACCAGCAGCCGCCGGCGCCAGCCGGCCTCGGCCCGCTCCTCGACGCTGGCCGTCCCCTCGGCGGGGGCCCCGGCGGCGGGAGTGATCCGGTAGCCGATGCGCTCGACCGCGCCCTGCAGGTCCTCCACGCGGGCGGGGCCGTCGTAGGCGACCCGGGCCTTGCCGGTGGCGAAGTTCACCTCGGCACGCGCCACCCCGGGCTGCCTGCCGAGCACCCGCTGGATCCGGGCCGCACACGACCCGCAGGTCATGCCCTCGACGTCGAAGTCGACCAGGGCCGGCTGCAGCGCGTCCGCCTTCTCGTGACGGTCGGTGTCGGTCATCGTCGGTCAGCCTCGAGATCCCGGGGGTGGGTCGCGCTGCTCACTGGGCCGGCACCTCGTAGCCCTGCGCTTCGATCACCTTGACCAGCTGCGCGCGGTCGACCGACGTCTCGTCGTAGGTCACCGTCACCGTCCTGGTGGCGACGTCCACCGTGGCGCGCTCGATGCCGACCGGCGCCAGCGCCCCCTCGATCGAGGTCTTGCAGTGGTCGCAGTGGATCTCGGGGACGGAGATGGTCTCGGTCACCATGGTGGCTGCTCCCCTCACGCGTGTGGCTCGTCCCGGGCGGGCGAGGTGCTCGTCGTCTGGTGTCTCGCCGAGACTACACTATACCCCCGGAGGGTATTACCAACCAGTTTATCGAGGGGGGTTTCGACCGGCCGTCAGGATCAGGGCGGAACGGGTTGGCGGGGAGCAGGCTCAGACCCGGCCGTCGCCGAGCAGGTTCTTCTCGACGAGCCGGATCTGGTGGTCGTAGGTCGGCGCGCTCTGGTCCCACAGGCTGCGGGTTCGCTCGGTCTCGTCGTGGGCGGGTCGACCGGCGGGTGCGGCCGCGACAGCGGAACCGGGAGGCAGGGCAGGTCATGACCGTACGAGTCGGGCGATGGCGGCCGATGCCTCGGCCACCTTGGCCTCGGCGTCCGGGCCGCCGGCCGAGATCGCCTCGCGCACGCAGTGGCCGAGATGGTCGTCGAGCAGCTCGAGGGCGACCGATTGCAGCGCCTTGGTGGCGGCCGAGATCTGGGTCAGCACGTCGATGCAGTAGCGGTCCTCGTCGATCATCCGCTGCAGGCCCTGGACCTGGCCCTCGATCCGGCGGAGCCGTCGCTGCACGTCATCCTTGTGGTCGGTGTACCCGCGCATCCCTTGATCCCCTCGCTGTCCTGCCCTGGTATACCCCTCTAGGGTAGCAGCGGCGGCGTGCCCGCCAACGGGCCTCACGACCTCGCGCGGGTCTGAGGAACCGGCGCCCATACCGCGAGGGCGCTTGCCACATACCCCTGGGGATTGCTCTCGCAAGCCAGAGACGTAGCCCTCGCAAACCACAGGACCTCGACGGAGCGCGAGGGCATCGACGTGGGCCTGCTGGCCGAGCGCCGCGCCGAGCTGGCCGCCGGGTGACGCACGGCGGTGTTCGTGGCGGCGGTGGGTCGCAGTGGGGCTAGGGCAGCGGGAAGGTGAAGGCGGCCGTGTGGACGTGCCCCTCGCGCTGGAACTGCAGGAACAGGCGGTAGCGCCCTGAGCCAGGGAACGTGACCTGGAACCCGATGAGGTTGCCCGAGCGGGCGCTGCTCGAGGACTCGTGCGCGTGCCCGGGACTGCCCGGCTGGTCCTGCGGGTGCACGTGGGAATAGGCCAGATCACCGGCGCGCAGCGCGACGAGATGCCCCTTGGCCCCCAGGTAGGGCTCGAGGACCACCGGCCTGCCGTTTCGTTCGACCTGGAACCGGAGCTGGGCTGCCCAGACGGCGCCTTCGACCCTCGCATGCGCCTCCAACGTCACCGTGTACCCGTCGACCCTGGCGATCCCGTGGGGGGACGCGAGCCTGGTCGGGGCATACCGGCCCGCGGCCAGCAAGTCGACGCTGAGCGCGTAGGCGCCCTTCGGGGTCGCGAAGTCCGCGAACGCCCGGTACTGCCCGGGCTTCGGCAGGGTGAGAGGGACGGTCCAGACCCCTCTGGCACCCAACCCGGGATGGACGTGCTGGTAACCGGTCAGGTCGTGGCGAACCACGATGAGATGGAGGAGCTTTTCGTGGGTCCGCTCGAACCGCGTCACGGGACGGCCGGCGGCATCGACGATCTGGAAGGCGAGGGTCTGCATCCGGCCAGGGCTGAAGCGCGTGTCGCGAGGCTCGATGATGTAGCCGTCCGATGCCGACGGCTGGTCACCGATGCCTTCATTGGGAGGCGCGCTCTCGTGATGGCCCTGGCCCTGACCCGACAGCATGACCGACGGGGCTGCGGCGTCCGTCTCGGCCGGAGCCGCCCCATGATGGGGGCGCGGGACCAGCATCGCGGCGGCCAGCGTCGCCAGCATCGTTCCGAGCAGGACGACTCGTCGAACGTTGCTCATAGGTCCTCTCAGCACTGGCGGGCACCGTCCACATCTGGGGGTAATGGTGTAGCGACAACCCCTAACGAGTGGCCAACGACGGGCGGTAGTAGGAAACGCCTCGGCACCCGGTCCCTCCTCTGCCCGGCCGTGTCTGAAGCTCATACCCCAGCATGAACGGGCTGCGGTTCAACGACCTGAGCGCTGGCGAGCCCCACGCGCTCCGCCAGCTCCACATGACCGTCCCGCGGGCCGAGCTGCGCCGGCGGCTCTCCGCTCGCATCAACGCCGAGCTCCTGGAGTGGCTGGACAGGCCGCCGCGTTCCCAAGCGACCACACGGTTTCCATAGTCCCAGATCGAAGGGTTGGGGACCTGGCTGTCGGCTGGAGTTCCTCCTGGACGCGGCCACAACTCTGCATGTGATGACGCGGGTCCCCCGTCACTGGAACTGGCTGCGTAAGGGAGGGGTCAAAATAAACAACCTGTCATCGACCGATGCACCCGTCCTTTTCAAGTTCGATGGTCGCGGCCAGGAGTTCTGGCCGGTAGCGTTAGCGGATGAGGCCGGCGGTGTTCGCGACCCTGTCAGCCGCTCGACGCCGTGCAGCGACACGACCAAGTCATGCTCCACGGCTCCCCGGGGCCGGTGTTCACCTCGCCCAGCGCCCGCCCTGGGCGAGCAACTTGTCCAGTCGGGCTGTCAAGATCGCGACGGTGGTCTTGCCGGTCAGCCGGTAGGCGACCACCCCGTCACGGTCGAGGATGAACGTGGTCGGCAGCGCGAACGCTCCCAGCTTCGACGCGGTGGTGGAGGCGGGGTCGAACAACGACGGGTAGGGCACCTGGAACTCGCCGGCGTAGGCTCTGGCCGCGGCCTTGTTGTCGCGGATGTTGACGCCGATGACCTGCACGCCCTTGGTCCGGTAGGCGCGCGCGACCGCGGTTAGGCTGGGCTGCTCGGCCCGGCAGGGGCCGCACCAGCTCGCCCACAAGTTGACCACCAGCACCGAGCCCCGCGCGGAAGTCGAAGACCACGGTGCACCGTCGGCCAAGAGCCGCCCTTCGAACACCACCACTCGGTGGGCGACGTCGGCCTCGACCGCTTCCTGGCCGGCCACCGTGAAGCTCTGCTCCTCGGCGCCGCCGGGGCGTTGCTGGTTGAGCAGGTGGTGCAGCAGCACCGCCGCCAGCAGGCCGAGCAGGACGAGGCTTGGCAGCAGCCGCCGAGCCATGCGACCACGGCCCGACAACACGGGTTCTTGGACGGGAGGTGTCTCCGACATGGTATAGGAGACAATCTACGACTCGATGCCGAGGCGCCGCCAGAAGGCCGACGGACGCTACCCGCTCCCGCTTCCGCGGGCGATGCGTCCTGTGTCACCGCCGTCTCGCCACAGCTGTGGTCAAGACAAACCAACCCGACCGGCCATTCGGGCGGCGTCAACGCTGTGCCTCCGTCTGGATTGCGACAACACGTCGTAGAATCTCCCTCCACACAATGTCGAGCGAGAGCAGCGGACCGCTCCGGGGTCAGGCCTTGGTGTCTGTCGGCCTGGGGTCATGACCGGCGTCCACGATGGAGGGGGTTCGTGAAAAAGCTCCTGGTCGGCATGGTGCTCATCCCGCTGTTCATCCTGGGCATGGTTGTTGGCGGCCTGTCCACCGGCATCCTGGGCGGGAGCACGCCCAGCGCTGGCGCTCTGGCTGACATCCCGCCCGGCCATCTTGCCCTCTACCAGGCGGCCGCCGACACCTGCCCTGGCCTGCCCTGGTCGATCCTTGCAGCCATCGGCAAGGTGGAGACCGACCACGGCCGCCTGTCCGCGCCCGGCGTCACCTCGGGAGCCAACTTCGCGGGGGCGGCCGGGCCCATGCAGTTCGGGATCGGCGGCAAAGCGGGCAACACCTGGGGCGGGGCGCCGGTCCGGGCCGTCCCTCCCAGCGTCGGTTCCGGGGTCGACGGCAACGGTGACGGGATCGCCAGCGTCTACGACCCGGCCGACGCGACCCTCGCCGCGGCCGGGTACCTGTGCCGCAACGGCGCGGAGCGGGGCGCCGACCTCAACCGGGCGATCTTCGCCTACAACCACGCCGACTGGTACGTGACCAAGGTCCTGGCGGTCGCCTCCGGCTACGCCGCCTCCCCGACCAGCGGGGCCGCCGGGCCGCCGTCCGGACCGGCTGTGGAGCACGCGGTGGCGTTCGCCTACAGCCAACTCGGCAAGCCGTACCTGTGGGGCGCGGAGGGCGACGACTTCTACGACTGCTCCGGGCTGATGCTGCGTGCCTACCGGGAGGCCGGGGTGAACCTGCCGCGGACGTCGCGGGAGCAGTGGTACGCGGGCGCCCGCGTCCCCAACCCGGCCGACCTGCAGCCCGGCGACCTGGTGTTCGGCGCCCGTGACCTGGGCGACCCTTCGACCATCTACCACGTCGGCATGTACATCGGCGCCGGCAACATGATCGTGGCGCCCCACAAGGGCGCCGTCGTGCGGATCCAGCCGGCGATCCGCGGCGACTACATCGGCGCTGTCCGGCCGACTGCCGCGGCTCGCTGACTGATCAAGTGCAACGGGTGCCTTCTCACCTGTCGAAGGCCGGCTGTGCCGTGCGCGTCATCTATCCCTACTGGAGGGAGATCTGGCTCGAGCGTGTGCGGTGAGGAGCCGTGCAGGGCTGCCGGCTTCGCGGTCGTGGGTAGCGCATCTCGCCAGTCGCGAGACGGCCGCCGCCACACGCTCGCCCACCCCAGGCGGGTCGGTGCACCCATGCGCATGATTCTACGACAGAGCGTAGTGTGAGGGAGCCTCGACCAGCTACGGCGGCCGGCACGGGCCGACTACCCCGATCTGGAGGCTCGAACCGGCGTTGCGGTTAGCGAGGGCTGCGAACGAGCGCGTCCCGCCAGGGGCTGGGCGCCGCTGCGCCCAGTGTGCCCAGGACCGCGGCGAGCCACAGCCAGGCCGCCAGCAGCGGCCAGCGCTCCAGCCGGGGTAGACGGCAAAGCAGCGCGGGCGCCCGACCGCCAGGGCGACGCCCGACACCGCGACGGCAAGAGCGGCGTCACCGCTTGCGCCCGGGATCCTGCCCGCCAGCCTCCAGGGCATGGCGCAGCGCGTCGGCCTGGTCGGCGGGCAGCTCCTCGGCGAAGCGCAGCAGCACCGCGGGGGCGTCGCTGGCGGTGCCGAGCACCGCGGCCATCAGGGCGGCCGTGTAGGCCTCGCGGGAGCGGACCGCGCGGAAGGTGGCGGCCCGCCCGTGGCGCTGCTTGGTGAGCATGCCCTTTTTGACCAGCCGGTTCATCACGGTCACGACGGTGGTGTAGGCCAGCGGTCGCTGGCGGGCGAGTGCGTCGGCTACTTCTCGCGCGGTGACCGGGCGGTCATGGGCCCAGATCTGCTCCATCACCGCTGTTTCCAGCTCCCGCAGGCCTCGCACGTACACGCTCGTCCTCCTGGGGCGCCGGCCTACCGGCGACCTCCCCGCCCGGCCTCGGTGGCCGGGCGGTCACCGCTGGATGGGTGCCCCGTCGGGTGACCCGATCGGGTCGCGGCGCCGGATGCGCGACCCATCCATTTCCTCCTTGTGTGGCCGTGTGCGGCATGGGGGCTTGGACCCGGTGACAGGGCGCTGCGTCGAGCCCGTCGTGGCGGGCCGCGCATGCTGATCTTCTACATCGCGTCGTAGTATAGCTTGGTGGACGAGCATGGGCGAGCTGCCCGCGCGACCGGCCCGGCCCGGGCGGTGCTGCACCTGAGCCTGGCCGGCCTGGTCGCCTTGGCGTTGCTGGCCGCGGCCGTGACGACCGTGCAGCGTCGGCTGGAGCGGCCCGTGCCCGGCGACCTGCTTGCCGCCGCCGACCAGCCGGCCGGTGAGGTCGCGGTCGAGCACCGGGTTACCGTGGTCAGCGGTGCCCGGCTGGCCGCCGACCCGCCAGGGGAGGCGTTTCGCTCTCTGGGCGGCTTCGGGTGCCCATGACCCTGTCCATCTCGGCCGACGGGGTGCTGCGGGGCCGCCGGGTCGGCGCCACGACGGCCACCCAGCTGCGGACCGCCATACCACCCACCGCGATGTGCCGGCAGGTGAGGGTGCCAGGCCCATCCCGCCAGCCCGCCGTTTGCTACGCTGTGTAGAAGATGAGCCGGCGGTCCCGTCGCCGGAGGAACCAGACGGACGGGGGCGGCTCAGGGATCCGGTGGGAACGGCATGGAGGATGCAGGCATGATGGGCGGCGGCATGATGGGCGGAATGGCCGCGGTGGTGTGGCTGTGGGTCGTGGTCGCCCTGATCGTGCTCGTGCTGGTGGTCGTCACGTCCGTGTGGCTGCTGCGCACCGGGCGCGGCCCCGCTGGCGGCGCTGTTCCCGACGCCCGCCGCCATGTGGACCTTCGTTACGCGCGCGGTGAGGTCGACCGTGACGACTACCTGCAACGCCGGGCGGACCTGGAGGGGAGCCGCAGATGAGCAAGGGCAGGACGCGCGGGGGCCCGGCCAGGCCGGCCCAGCGCACCAGCGCGAAGGCCAAGGGCAGCACCGGCGCCAAGGCCCAACCCACGCCGCGGCGCCCGACCAGGCGGCCGGCCCGCCGCCGCGCACCTGTGGGCCCGCTGCTCGCGGTCGGCCTGGTCGCCGTCGGGCTGGTCGCCTGGCTCGTCCTGCGCGGCGGTGGTGGCGGTGACCCGGGACGGCCGGTGGTCGGTGGCGACCTGCACTCGATCGCGGTCAGCCCGACCGACCCCAACCGCATCTGGGTCGGCGGCCACCAGGCCGCCGCCGCCTCCACCGATGGCGGCGTGACCTGGGCCGAGGTGCCATCGTTGGCCGGCGCGGACCCGATGGGCTGGGTCATCGACCCGGCCGACCCGGCCCGCCAGTACGTCGGCGGCCACCCCGGCTTCAAGGTCAGCACCGACGGCGGCCGCACGTTCACCGCCCGCAACGACGGGCTGCCCGCCACCGACGTCCACGGTCTTGGCCGCGACCCCAGCAGCGGGCGGCTGTATGCGGCCGTGGTCGGCAAGGGTCTGCTGGCCAGCGACGACCAGGGCAGCACCTGGACCACGGTCAACCCGGCCGTGCAGACGATGGGCCCGATCCTGGTCGACCCCAACGATCCCAAGCGGCTGTACCTGTCGGACATGCAGAACCTGCTGGGCTCCGAGGACGGCGGACGCTCCTGGCAGCGCCTGGGCGCCATCCCCGGGGCCATGTCGCTGGCCCAGACGGGTGACGGGAGCCTGTTTGCGGCGGCCAACGGGGCGGTGCTGAAAAGCACCGACCGGGGTGCTAGCTTCGCCCCGCTCGGCGCCCTGCCGGTCCAGGTTTCGGCGGTGGCGGTCACCCCCGACGGGCGGCGGCTGTATGCCGCCGGGCTCGACGGCAACCAGGCCGTGGTGGTACGAAGCGACGACGCCGGCGCCACCTGGCAGCTGGCCACCA
>Ga0184623_10001208_pt1 | contig 11253 bp, 10 predicted proteins | sample PLM1_100_b1_FD_133138 | JGI IMG/M metagenome (GOLD analysis project Ga0184623, IMG submission 133138) | Groundwater sediment microbial communities from an aquifer in East River, Colorado, USA - PLM1_100_b1 | ecosystem: Environmental > Terrestrial > Soil > Riparian zone | place: USA: East River...
GAGCACGGCATGGGTCGCGCCAGCATACACGCGCCGTGCCCCGGCACGCCGCAGCGCTGTCGTCGCTTCGACCAACGTCCCCGCGGTATCGACCATATCATCGACCACGAGCACATCGCGTCCGGTCACATCGCCTACGATATGCATCACTTTGGCAACGTTTTTCTTCTCACGATCCCGGCGCTTATCGATGATGCCCAGCGACACATCTAAACGCTTGGCAAACGCCCCGGCCCGTTCCACCCCACCGGCATCCGGCGAGATCACACTCAAGCTCTGGTAGGATTGGCGCTGAAAATAGTCGGTCAACACCGGCGCGGCAAAGAGATGATCCACGGGAATATTAAAATAGCCCTGCAATTGCCCGGCATGCAGGTCAAGCGCTAAGACACGATTCACCCCAGCGGCCGTGATCAGATCGGCCACCAGTTTGGCGGTGATTGGTACCCGTGGCTTGTCCTTCCGATCCTGCCGACCATAGCCGAAATACGGCAGCACCGCAGTAATGCGCGCCGCGGAAGCCCGTCGACAGGCATCGGTCATAATCAGCAACTCCATGAGGTGCTGATTCACAGGGTGGCAGGTCGGCTGCAGCAAAAAAACGTCTTTCCCACGGATATTCTCGCGAATCTGGACAAAAATCTCCCCATCACTAAAATCGGAGACATCGATACAGCCCAGCTCGATGTCCAGATATTGGCAGATCCCCCAGGCCAGTTGGGGATTCGCACGCCCTGTGAAGAGTCGCAAGTCCCTCATGATTGGTTACCTTACATACACAGCGGTTAACGTCCCGGAAGCCGCCACACTGGGACAGAGAGGCTGGGGAAGGGGCATAGAAGACTGGGGCGGGAGGATTCGAACCTCCGAATGCAGGTGCCAAAGACCTGTGTCTTACCGCTTGACGACGCCCCATCTATGGACAGGTATCGGGAAGCGCTGAACAGGCGGCTTGTCAATGCCTGGATATCCACTACCACGGTGCCCAGCGCTGACTGGATGAGCTAGGCGAGTTTTGGAGTGACGTTCTGCCAGGGACGGCACACCCATACACCCCACTCTCTTTGCCGTACCACAGAAGCGACCTCGTGCGCTACGTCCCACGATGGGCAGAGAGCATACACCGTTGGTCCGCTGCCCGACATACACACCCCATACACCCCTGGCTGTGCCAAAGCGCGCTTGACGTCTTGCACAACAGGGAAATGTCGTAAGACGACTGCTTCAAGATCGTTGAAGCACGCCGCTCCTAAACCCTCAATATCCCCAGATTCAAGGCATTGTTTGAGGATGTTAGTATCCTTTGGGGACGCTGTCAACTCAAATCTGAGTTGCTGGTAGACCCAGGCCGTGGACACGGCAATCGGGGGCTTGACCAGGACCAGATAAAATGTCCGGGGGCACGCCACTGATTCAAGCTCGTCACCACGCCCATACCCCATAGCCGCCACTGTCGGCGTGAGAAACAGCGGCACATCAGCCCCCAAGCGTGCCGCATACGGGGCCAACTCCGCCGCCGAGAGACCCAACTGCCATAAGGTATTCAGGCCGAGGAGCGTGGCCGCAGCGTCACTGCTGCCCCCTCCCAGCCCCGCCGCGACTGGGATGGTTTTCTGGAGTGCGAGATGGACGCCTTGCCCCGGTGCTGCATAAGGCTGCAGTGCGGCCGCGGCACGATGCATGAGATTCCGTGCATCGCTGGGCACGTCAGGATGCTCGCAGTGCACGACGATATCCCGGGGTTGGGCCGTCAGACGCACCACATCGACGAGGGAAATTTTGAGAAAGAGCGTGGAGATGTCATGGTAACCATCAGGTCGGCGTCGATGCACGGCCAAACCGAGGTTCACTTTGGCTGGAGCCGGCACAATCAGCATACGCGACTTTACCAGATACGCGGCAGCGCATCAGCTTCTGATTTAGACAGATCCTCAATAGCCAAGCGCGTCGTGCCCACAGGCACACGCATGCGAAAGAGCGCCGGGGTTACGCCGGCATTCAGCTGGACTTCTTTGTACTGCCACACCACACGAAGCCCAACCACGGGTTGTACCAGGGTAATACGATATGGCACCATGAACCCGTTGATACGCTGAAACGCCTCATACCGTACCTGGAGGACGAGCTGTCCCCCGGCGTCTTCCATCTCAAAACGGACGGGGTGCAAATCATAGGGCTCAAACCAGATCCGATACGACTGGGGCTGGGAGGGCACCTGTCCTTTCCAGAGGTACAGGTTATCGCGCGGCCGATAGACAAAGTCTCCGGTGGTCGGGAGTGTCGCAAGGGGAACATCCCCCACCAGGACGTATTGCAAGGCCGTAGGCGTGACCGCGATGCCAAAGAGGCGCATCAGGTTCTCGGCTGAAGCAGCGCCTGTCAACAGACGCCCATCCTGGGGCGCGTAGAGGGAAAGCTGTTGCGCGTCAGCGATCAACAGAAACAGCGGCTGGCCAACGGGCCCAATGCCCTCCAAGCGGATAGCCTCAAAACGCTGTAGCACGACGACGGCATCGTCGAGGGTAGCATTACGCATCGCCACTCGCAAACGCACGTGTGCCAAACCTTTCAGGTTGTCCAGGGCCTGGCGACGTGCGGCCAGATGCTCCCATACTGGTTGTGCACTAGAAAGCGGTGTGGGCGGGTGAGGCAGTCTCTGCCAGGGATTCGGGATACTCTGACAGCCAGCCAGCCACAACAGCATGATGCCAAGACTAAGGGCGCCGCGGATCAGGCGCACCATGTAACGCTTCCTCCATCAGGGAACGTACATTACGGAGTTTCTGCTCCACAGTAGGATTGTCAGGCTTTGAGACAAGCGATTTTTCCCACGCTTGGCGCGCCTCTGGCAGACGGCGGAGATGAAAGTACGCATCCCCAAGGTGGTCTTGCATGATGGGATCGTCTGGGACCACAGCCACAGCCCGTTCAAGTTCCGAAAGTGCCTTTTCGTACCATCCCTTTTTAAAAAAGGCCCACCCCAGACTATCCAGAAAATAACCGTTGTTGGGCTCAATGACTAGCGCACGCTGAATCACCTCGATCGATTCTTCGAGTCGAATACCGCGTTCAGCGTACATGTATCCCAGGTAATTTAACGCACTGGCATGCTTGGGGTCGAGTTCGATGGTGCGTTGCATCTGCGCCACAGAGGCCTCGAAATCCCCGAGCTTTTCATAGACCACACCCAGGTTAAAATGGTAGGTGGCGTTGTTATCATCAAGCTCAACGGCTTTCCGCAAGCTGGCAGCAGCCTCCGCGTAGGTTTTGTTTTCGGATTGTGCCAACCCCAGATAAAAATGCGCGCCAGCGTGCCCCGGGTCCAATTCCACCGCCCGGGTCAGAGCGCTAAGAGCCTGCGACAAATTGCCTAAACGTTCGTAGATATGACCGAGGTGCAGATGCAGTTCGAGCGATTGCGGACGCAAGGCGAGGGCACGCTGGATCTCCTGCAGCGCATCCTCATAACGCTTCATCTCTTCATACGTCAGGGCCAGGTAATAGCGCACATCCGCATTGTTCGGCTCCACCACTTCGACGGCCTGAAAGGTTTCGAGCGCTTTCTCCACCTCCCGCTGTTCGAGATAAATCAGGCCGAGGCGCAAGCGCAGACGGAGGTCCTGAGGTTCGAGCTGGCGTAACTGTTCATACGTGCTCAGCGCCTCAGCCAGATTATTTTGCTGCAGATACACCTCGCCAAGCCGACGACGTATCGCATTGTTGTGTGGATTCACCCCCAGCACACGGCGATACAGCTCGGCAGCCTCCTCATAACGCTTCTGCACCTCATACACCGTTCCCAGGACGCTTAAGGCACGCTCAAACTGCGGTTGCTGTGCCACCGCACGTTTCAGCAAGTCTTCGGCCTGGGCATAGTCGCCCTTTTCGGCATACAAGCGCCCAAGTTCATAGAGACCGCGAAGTGAGGTGGCCTGGACCCGCAGCAACTCCTGGAAGACCGCGATGGCGTCTGTCTGCTGTCCCGTGGCCAGATGGAGTACTCCCAGATACACATACCCGTCTTCATCGAGTGGTGCCAGCCCGATGGCTTTCCGGAAGGCCGTCTGCGCCTCCTCCTTGTGTTGCAAATTGGCGTGAATCTGGCCCAGCACAAGGTACGTTAGCTGATAGTTCGGATCCAGACGTAGCGCTTTTTGGCATGCCTGCAAGGCCGCTGGCATGTCCCCGCGGCGCATCTGGAGGCGGGCTAACTCCGTGTGCAAAAAGACCGTCTCCGGCTGGACTTGGAGTGCCTCACGGAGCTCGGCGATAGCCTCATCAAGCTGATTCTCCTCCGTACTGCCCCGCAGGGAGGCGTAGCTCCGCATGAAATGATAGTACGCCTCACCACGCCGCAGGATGTCTTCAGGACCTAGAGCCCCTGTCTCACTGCCTGACACCATATCATCCACCGCGACGGTACGCGGCATGTGGGCCACCGCACAACTGCTGCACAGCAGTAGAAAACTCACACCGCCAAGCCATAATCCAAGGCGGGACGACACCCTACCTACCATGGCCAACGAACCCGTGCATGTGTTCATACCCCTGACCTTCTCACTCGCCATCCCCGCTGCCATGCTCGCCTGACCGCCTCGCGCAGATCAGGATCAGCGATGCCGGCTGTGCTTTCCTGCATCTGCTGTTCTTCCACCGCGGTGAGTGGTAAGAGCTCCAGTCCTTCCTCAGGAGGGGAGAGAACTGGCTGCCGGGAAGAAGACATCGCTAACATGAAATGGAGTCTGGTAATTGGCACATCGCCAAGGACGCTCCGGATATTCTCCAGCAACTGTGCTTGGTAAAAGGTGATTTGCTGCAGCCAGATCGCGTCGCTCACGGTGACAAACAGGACGCGCGTACGAATGCTTTCAGGCTGCGTCACGACAGCGAGTTGCGGCCCGGCGATGGTGCGCCAGTGTTGGACAATCCGTCCGAGGAGCACCAGATGTCCCAAGCCGCGCCGGCGCAGCGCCTGCGCTAAGACAGGGGCAATCGACTGCAAGACGCCAACATGAGGGGGTGGACTATCCATCGCGCCTCCCCTGAGCGCGTGCCTGCCTGTGCATCACAGGGCTCGTCTCTACCGGTTGTGGGGCATTATACAACAGTAACGCAATCGCGCTCATTATTTCCTGCACAATGGCCACCGCGGTCTCCTTGGTGTCCGGAAGTGCATAATAGTGCTGTAAGTCTACAGGTTTCCCGTAGTGTACACACACCGGGGCACGGCCATGGAAGAGCGACTTGAGATGCGGTAGGATGCGCTTCGTCCCGCTGATTGCGGCCGGAATCACTACGGGTCGCGCCGCATAGATGAGCTTCCCAACTGTACGCTTCCCATCTTGCAAGCGACCATCGTGACTGCGTGTCCCTTCTGGAAACAACATCACTTTGTCTGTGCGCATGTGGGCCATCATCCGGCGCATCGCCTGCCTGTCATGCTGCCCACGCCGGACAGGAAACACCCCCAAGGAGGTGAGCAAACAGCCAATAAGGCGGGTGCGGAACAATTCTGCTTTGGCCGGTGCCCAGATAATCTGCATCCCCTGTATGGCCAGAACAGAATAGGGCAGGAGGAGCGTATCAAACGCCGAGATATGGTTGCTGACCAACACCACACCCCCCTGGGAGGGAATGTGTTCACTCCCCTCGATCCGCACGTGACAGCACAGGCGGAAAAAGAGTTTGACCACCATGTAGGCCAGGCATAGCCAGAGGTGTCCTATCCAGGGATGTTTGACCAAGGGATGCAAGGGTAAGGATGATTGCACAGTCAAATCGAGATACAAGTAATCAGAAACACCACAGAGAAGACGGCTTAATATACTCGTGAGTATAGCCTTCTCGGGCAAGATATGCAATCCCAAGCGCGTGCGGCCCCCTGGTGTCTCGACTACCCCATTGACTTTCCCACATGCTTTGCTTATCATGCGGGTCTCTAGATTGGTCTCTCTTTCACACGTAATGGTATGCATCTCTACGCAATCATTCTCGCTGGCGGTAGTGGGACACGCTTCTGGCCCGTAAGCCGGGTCCATTTTCCGAAGCAGTTCTTGGTGCTGCAGGGCACACAGTCGCTGTTGCAAGCGACTGCCAGCCGGATTACTCCGCTCATTTCTCCAAGTCGTATCTATGTCGTCACCGCCGCCCATCTGCAAGCGCAGACTGTGTCCCAACTGCCCGAGGTACCCGCGGTCAATATTCTCGCTGAGCCTCTAGGGCGCAATACTGCTGCGGCTGTAGGCTTAGCAGCCTGGCATCTGATGACATTGGATCCTGAGGCGACGCTGGTGGTCTTGCCAGCAGATCATGCCATTGCTGACAGCGCGGCGTTTTGTGAAAGTCTACAACAGGCCGCTCGCGCTGCGGAGCACGCTAATCTGCTCATGACGCTTGGGGTGCAGCCCACGTTTCCTGCCACGGGCTTAGGCTACATTCAAGTGGGCGACGCCCTGGCGATCCCCACAGCCCCTCTCGTCCATCAGGCGACACAGTTTACTGAGAAACCTCCAGCAGAGGTCGCAGCTCAGTTCGTGGCTTCTCAACAATACCTCTGGAATTGCGGCATCTTCGTGTGGCGCGCTGCGACCATCGTGGAAGAACTCAGCATTCATATGCCCGAGCTCGCGCACAAACTCAACGCGTACGTGCCTGCCTGGCAGGCTGGCGCTCCCGCGGAGATGCTCTATGCGTCCTACGCACAGCTCCCCAATGTCCCTATTGATATTGGCGTCCTCGAGAAGTCATCACGGGTGGGGGTCTTACCGGTGACGTGGGCTTGGAGTGATGTGGGCAGTTGGCGTGCTCTCACAGAGCTACATCCCCAGGATGAGGCGGGCAATGTCACGGTTGGCCAACACATTGGCCGAGAGAGCACCGGCCTGATTGTCTATAGCCCGGAGCGGCTCGTGGCCACACTTGGCGTGTCAGATCTGATTATTGTGCAGACTGACGATGTGCTCCTCATCTGCGCCAAGGACCGTGACCAGGAGGTCCGCGATATCGTGCAGTTCCTCCAACAACGTGGCCACACCACCTACCTCTAACCCTGCCCTCACTCTGGTGCCGCCTCCGTGCTCCGGGAGGCGCGAGACTCCTGCTGCTGGAGCCAGTGACACGCGGCTTGCAGCGCCAACATGTAGCTGTGCGGGCCGAAGCCGGCCACCTGCCCAAGCGCGATATCAGCGAGATACGACTGCCGGCGAAACGGCTCGCGGCGGTAGATGTTGGACAGATGCACTTCAATCACGGGCACGCCTACGGCAAGAATCGCATCACGGATAGCGATGCTAGTATGCGTGTAGGCCCCAGGATTGATGATGAGCAGCGCCGCCTGCATACCCCGTTGCTGAATACAATCGACCAGAGCACCTTCATGGTTGGACTGAAATGTCTCCAACTCATGCCCGGCAGCTATCGCACGCTGCCGCAGTTCCTGGTCAATCTCTGCCAGTAACGTCTGGCCATAGACCTGCGGTTCGCGTGTGCCCAGGAGATTCAGATTCGGACCATGCATCACGAGAATACGAGCCATTACCCCTCTTCATCTCTAGCGCGTTACGTGTGCTCTCGCTGCCGACACTGGCGCTGGAGATAGTGCAACCAGCGTTCGAGCTGTACGACCACGTGGTGCTCCTGACGGCGTGTCGCCCTCGTTGCCGTGTCTACAGCTGCATCAGAAACAGCACGCTGCACCACGGTGTCTCGCCCGAGCCCACCAAGCGCCAGCTCCTGCTCCAAGGTGCGCAGACGCTCGTGGAGTTGATGATTACCTGGCTGCTCTTGGGCTAAACGACGATAGATAGCCAGAGCGCGCTCCACAAACCCTTGTTTGAGATAGAGACGCGCGAGTGTTTCAGTATAAATGCTGGCCTCAGAGTCACGTGGTTGAGACGCCTCGCCTTCCGCCTCAGCCATGTCGCCTCCTTGCTGTCCGCACGTCACCGGCTAGGCATACGCAGCGAGGAGCGTCTGCAACGCCTCCAGAGGCACCTGCTGATGAAACGCGACTTCACCAATATCTTTCAGGAGGACAAAACGGACCACACCATTGAGGGACTTTTTGTCGTGGGTCATCACCTCTAAGAGGCGCTGCGGAGGCAGATCAGTATACGTTGTTGGCAATCCCAGCGCCTCGATCAGCCCACACAAGCGTGAGCGCACCGCAGCACGACAATAGCCCAGACGCTCCGACAGAATCGCCACCAGGGCCATCCCCACGGCCACCGCCTCGCCATGCGAGTATTGCTCGTACAGCGTGGCGGCTTCCAACGCATGCCCCAGGGTATGGCCAAAGTTCAGAATGGCGCGCACGCCCCGTTCGGTGGGATCCTCTTGCACCACGCGTACCTTCACCGCAATAGCCCGCTCAATGAGCGTCGTCAGGACCGTTTCTTCGCGCTGGCGTATCGCCTCCACGTGCTGCTCAATAAACTGAAACAACTCCACATCACCGATCACACCCGCCTTCACGATCTCGCTCAAACCGCACAGATATTCACGTTCAGGGAGTGACTGCAGCAACGCCGTGTCCGTGAACACCGCCCGCGGTGGGTAGAACGCTCCAATGAGATTTTTCCCGAGCTTGTGATTCACCGCGGTTTTCCCACCGATACTACTATCGACCATGGCCAGCAAAGACGTTGGAATCTGGAGGAGCGGGATGCCACGCATATAGGTGGCGGCGACAAACCCCGCGAGGTCTCCAAGCACCCCCCCCCCTAACGCACAAACAACGCTGTGGCGATCCGCCCCACCCCGCGCCAGACGAGTAAACAAACGCGACGCGGCCAGCAAGCTTTTGCTGCGCTCTCCCTCGGGCACCAGGCAGGCCTCGACGCCAAAACCCGCGGCACGGAGGTTGTCAGCCAGGGTAGCACCGTACAGCTTATAGAGATGTGGATGTGACATGAGAAACACTTTACGACCTGGGGTCAGGGACACCACATGTGCGCCAACGTGGGCCAGCACTCCAGGGCCAATATGAATGTCATACTGCTCTGTAGCAGAGCGTACAGCAATGCAGCGATATGGCGTGGATGGCATAGTCGTCTCTCTATCTCCCTGACAGACATCCCTCAGTACGGCAACGCCGTGCGGCGTTTATCCGTCGCGTCATCTTGTCGTATGATACGTGGAGTGAGGAAAATGAGCAACTCGTCACTGTCGTCTTTTTCCTGTTCCTTGCGGAAGAGCCAACCAATCACCGGCAAGCTCGACAAGCCCGGGATCCCGGCGCGGCTGGACGAGATCGTGCGCTTATAGAGGCCACCGATCACGACGGTATCGCCGTCCTTGACTAACATGTCGGTATTGGCTTCTCGCGTGGTAATCGTAGGTATACCATTCACGACATTACCAAAATCCGCCTCATCCTTCGCCGCTGTGATCTTCATGCTGATGTAGTCATTCGGCGTCACGTGCGGCGTCACCTTCAAGGTAATATTGGCCTCCACGAACTCTGTCTTGGTGCCTTCTGCTGAGGTCGTGGCGACAGGGATCTTTCGCCCGCTCTTGATTTGTGCTTCGGTATTATCCAGAGTGGCAATCTTGGGACTCGAAACGATCTTGCCCCGTCCAGATGATTCCATCGCGGAGAGTTGGGCGTCGAGGATGGTTCCGCCAATACTCGCGAGCGAAAATCCAATCGCCCCACCACTGCCCGTCGCCACTGCAGCGGGAAGGTCCAAGAGGAAATTCGCTGGCGCTGGCGTCACCAGCCCCCCACTTTCGCCAGCATTAGGGAGACCACCGCGGACATCAATGCGATTCGGAAAGGCACGATCGGTGATCTGGGAGGACGCTAGACCGAGTTGAATCCCGATCTCGCGCACAAAATTCCGCGATGACTCAACGATACGCGCTTCGATCATCACCTGGGGGGTCGGACGGTCGAGCTTCTCGAGTAAGGTCAGTACGTCCTCGAGACTTTTTGGGGTGTCGGTGATGATCATGGTGTTGGTGCGCACATCGATAATAATCGTGCCGCGCTTGCTCAAGAGCTTTTCCAGATTCGGACGCAGGTCCTTGGCCGTAGCATAATTGGCCGGCACAAGGCGTGTCACCAAGGGCTCAGCCTGGACTTCCGTGATCTGGGCCTGCAACCGCTCCTTGCGTTCATTTGTAAACTTTTCAAGTGGAGCCACACGGATAATGTTGCCACTGCGCTCCTGGGCCAAGCCATTGATCTTGAGAATCACATCCAGCGCTTGATCCCACGGGACATCCACCATGCGGGTCGTGACTTTCCCATGCACATCACCGCCGGCGATGATATTCACCTTGCCGACCTCGGCAATAAGACGCAAGATATCGTTGATATCTGCATCTTGAAAGTCTAAGGAGATCTTCTCGCCCGTATCCCCCTGCCGCTCGGTCAGACCCGCCCCTGTCGGGAGATCGGAGCGCTTGGGGGCTGGCGCGCTTTCTGTTCCACTCGACGCTGCGGCTGGGGTGGCTCCCCGGCGCACCATAGGGCTCATCTGCGCTATGCGCGGTGTTCTGGCTGCCGCGGTGCTGGTGGACGACTTCGTCATGGCAAGACGTATGACATCGCTCTCCTGTTGCACTTCAAACGATGCCGCAGTCCGTAAATAGACCACCACCTTGACCGCTTCCTCCTGCGCGCTAGCTACTGGAACCGCCTCAAGATGCGACACAATGCCTTCAGGATCAGAGATCGCCATGGCTTTTTCTTGCGTTGGACTAAGGTGTGCGGGCTTGATGTGGAGCGCTAAACGGGTGGGGTTGTGCTGTTGTTTCACTTGCACTTGCGGTGGTGTCCCAGCCGTCCGGAGGGACACAATCGACCGCTCGGCAAGCGCTTCAAACGTGATGCCAGTGATCGTCGTGCCGGGTGGGTTCGGCGGTCCTTGCCCAGGCCGACTCGCCAGCAAGGGCGCGGTTGTGGCGCCTGTCCTGGCCGTTTCCGTAATGCCCACATTCTCCGCCAGCATCTCTGTGGTAATCCCAGTGATCATGGCACGCCCTGGCGCACCCTGATTCGCAGCAGGAGGAAGGGACACGGCTGGCCGCGTCACGTTACAGCCCCCGCACCACAAGGCCATGATGAGGATGCCGATGCACACACCGGGAAGACAGTGGAAGAGATTCACGTGCTTATCCTTCCTTCTTGTCCTTGCGCCGCAGCGGGATGCTGAAGGTTTTGGAGACCTCCTTACCCTCCTCCACATAGATCTCCTCGATCACTAAATGATCGTTCTCGACCGCAATGACCTTGCCGCAGTACTTCCC
>Ga0184623_10001210_pt1 | contig 11244 bp, 9 predicted proteins | sample PLM1_100_b1_FD_133138 | JGI IMG/M metagenome (GOLD analysis project Ga0184623, IMG submission 133138) | Groundwater sediment microbial communities from an aquifer in East River, Colorado, USA - PLM1_100_b1 | ecosystem: Environmental > Terrestrial > Soil > Riparian zone | place: USA: East River...
CGGACCGCGCTGGCCGAGGCTGAGGTCGAATACGCGGATCACACCTCGCCGTCGATTTACGTGGAGTTCCGGCTCGCACCGTCCAGCGAGCGTGATCTCGCCGCCAAAGTCCCGGCACTCGCGGGCCGTCAGGTGTCTGTCCTCATCTGGACCACGACCCCGTGGACCATTCCGTCGAATCTCGCGATTGCCTTCCATCCGGAGTTCGATTACTCCGCCTACGATGTCGAGGGCCGCGCCGTCATCGTCGCTGAAGCGCTTGCGCCGATGGTGTCACAAGTGACCGGACGTCGGTTCGAAAAGCCGATCGCCCGGTTCAAAGGCGAGCTCCTCGAGGGAATCCGTTTCCGCCATCCGCTATACGAGCGTGACTCGCTTGGAGTCCTCGGCGACTATGTCACGCTCGATGCGGGCACGGGCGCGGTGCATACCGCTCCAGGACATGGGAGCGACGATTTCAACACGGGTGTGAAATACGGCCTCGAGATCTACGCGCCAGTCGGGCCCGCCGGTCATTTTCTCGAAACCGTTGAGCTGTTCAAGGGCCAGCAGGTATTCAACGCGAATACAAACGTCGCCGAGGCGCTCAAGGAACGTGGGCGCCTCTGGCACCAGGAATCTTTTACGCACCAGTATCCGCACTGCTGGCGGTGCCACAATCCCGTGATCTTCCTGGCGACCTCGCAATGGTTCATCCGCATGGATGGAGATCCTGTAATCGGCCGCCGCACGCTTCGCCAGGCCGCGCTGGACGCCGTGGACAACCACGTCAAATGGGTTCCATCATGGGGACACGACCGCATTTACAACATGCTGGCCAACCGGCCGGATTGGTGCATCTCGCGGCAGCGCGTGTGGGGCGTGCCGATTCCGGCGGTCGACTGCACGAAATGCGGCGAGGCCATCCTGACGCCCGCGCTCGTTGATCGGGCGGCGGCCGTATTCGAAGCTTACGGCGCCGACGCATGGTACGAGCGGCCGCTCGAGGACTTCATCCCTGCCGGATTGACGTGCCCCGCCTGCGACGGTGCCAGCTTCGAACGCGAAATGAACATTCTGGACGTCTGGTTCGACTCCGGGTCGAGCCACGAGGCGGTACTGTCGGTCCGTCCCGAGTTGACGTGGCCTGCGGATATTTACCTGGAAGGCAGCGACCAGCATCGCGGGTGGTTCCAGAGCTCCTTGCTCGTCGGCCTCGGGACGCGCGGCCGCGCGCCGTTTCGCGATGTCGTCACGCACGGCTTCATCGTCGCCGAGGATGGACGGAAGATGTCGAAATCGCTTGGCAACTCGATCGAGCCGCAGGATGTCATCAAGCAGAGCGGCGCCGATATCATCCGCCTCTGGGTCTCGATGAGCGATTACACCCAGGAAGTGCGGCTGGGTCAAGAAATCCTGGCGCGCGTCGTGGAGGCATATCGCAAGATTCGCAATACTCTGCGGTATCTGCTCGCGAATTTGTACGACTTCGACCCGTCTGTCGACCTCGTCGATCGAGGTCGCCTGGAGGAGGTCGACCGATACATCCTCGCTCGCTATGCCGGCGCGGCGGGACGAATTCTGCGTGCGTACGACCAGTACGAGTACGGGACGATCTTCCAGGAGCTCAATGGATTCACGACGGTCGATCTCAGCGCGTTTTTCGCCGATGTCTCGAAAGATCGGCTCTACACGTTCGCCGCGCGTTCGCCCGAGCGGCGATCGGCGCAGACGGCCATGTACATCATGGCGGACGGCCTGACCCGACTCATGGCACCCATTCTCTCGTTCACTGCCGATGAACTGTGGCGCCATCTGCCCGGAACGCGGGACGAGTCGGTGCACCTCGCCGCTTTCCCGACAGCCGGCGAGTTGGAGTCGTTTGTCGACCGTGAATTGCTGAACCGCTGGACGCGGTTGACGGATGTTCGCGAGCAGGTGCTGGCCGAGATCGAGCCGCTCCGGAAAAACAAGCAGATCGGCAGCTCGCTCCAAGCCAAGGTCGTCCTGACGGCGATCGACAAGGAGCTCGCTTTCCTCGAGCCCTACGCGCGCGAATTGCCGATGTTGTTCATCGTGTCGGAGGTCGAGCTGCGCCGTGCGCCGCCCGACGGGGGCGCGCCTCTGCGCGTGACGATCGAGCGCGCCGACGGCGTGAAGTGTGAGCGATGCTGGCGCTACGTGTCCAGCGTGGCTGTGGACCCAGAGCGCCGCGGCGTGTGCGATCGTTGCCTGGACGCATTGGCGGAGCCGGTCAGCTCATGAGCATCCCGTCGCGGTATCCCAAGTGCCAGTGAGCCCACTGCGAGCCCGGGTTGGGGACCTGGGGCTTGCCGGGCTTATCGTGCTGATCGACCAGCTCACGAAGATGCTTGTGCGCGCCGCCCTCCCGCTTCACGCAGGCACCACGATCGTGCCGGGGTTCCTGGATTTGACGCATGTCCGCAATACCGGCGCAGCGTTCGGCATACTGAACGGGGTCGACTTTCCGTTCAAGACGCCATTGCTCATCGGTGTGGCGATTGTGGCGCTCATCAGCATCGGCGTGTATGCGACCCAGCTCCCCTCGCAGCAGCGGCTGGCTCGCGTTGGTCTCGCGCTCGTTCTGGGAGGCGCGGTCGGGAACCTCATCGACAGGGCACGTACTGGTTATGTCCTCGATTTTGTCGATGTGTACTGGCGGAATCACCACTTCTGGGCGTTCAATGTGGCAGACGCCGCGATTACCACAGGCGTGTCGGCCATCATTTTGGATCTTTTACTAGAGCGCGTTCATGCATCCCATCCTGTTTAACGTCGGTCCGTTCACGGTCTATACCTACGGCGTGCTGCTGGCAGCTGCCTATCTGATTGGGCTGAAGCTGGCGATGATGCGCGCCCGCGCACGACAGCTCGATAGCACGCGGATCCTCGACCTGGGGGTCTGGATCATCATCAGCGCGCTCGTCGGCGCCAAGCTGATGCTGCTGGCGGTTGATTTCGACTACTTCCAAGCCAACCCGCGAGAACTCCTCTCTCTCGCGAGATCTGGCGGGGTCTTCTACGGAGGACTGATCCTTGCCGTGCTGGTGGCGACTTGGTACATTCGTCGCCACGGACTGCCCCTCTGGACCACCTACGATGTGTTCGCTCCCGGTATCGCCCTCGGCCACGCCATTGGACGCCTGGGCTGTTTGATGGCCGGCTGTTGCTACGGTGTGCCAACCAACGTGGCGTGGGCGATCACGTTCACTGCTCCAGCCGCCGCCGCGAACGTGGGAACGCCGCTCGGCGTGCCACTTCATCCGACGCAGATCTACGAAGCGGGTGCCGAGTTGGCCATTCTCGCGTTTCTTCTGATCACGGAGCGGCGCGGGCGTCCGTTCCCCGGCCGCACGTTCTGGGCGTACATGCTGCTATACGCCATCTCGCGCTTCGTCATCGAGTTTTATCGTGGGGACGAACGCGGCATGATCTTCGGTGTCTCGACGTCGCAGTTCGTCTCCCTGGTCATTGGACCGCTCAGCATCGTCATGCTGTTCTGGCTGGCCCGCCGCGCCGCAACGCCGGCTCCGGAGAGCATGCGGAAACGCGCGGCCTAGACACATGACGGCCCGATCGCGGAAGGGCGCAAGTGAGCCGCTTGCCGAAGAGACCCCGCCATCCAGACTGGACTTTCAGGTCCCGGCGACGGAAGCCGGGCAACGACTGGACCAGTTCCTCGTCGGTCTGATCCCGGATCATTCCCGTTCACAGATTCAGCGGCTCATCAGGGACGGACGCGTTCAGCTGACCGGTCGGTCAGCCACGCCCCACACCGCACTCCGGGCCGGAGACGCCATCTTCGTCGACGTGCCTGCTCCTGTCGACGCCAAACCCATTTCACAGCCGCTTCCCATTGATATCGTCTACGAAGACCCCGACCTCGTCGTCGTCAACAAGTCGGCCGGCATGGTCGTTCATCCGGCCGCCGGACACGCCGACGGCACGCTCGTCAATGCGCTCCTCCACCATATCGAAGACCTCAGCGGCATCGGCGGTGAACGGCGCCCCGGTATCGTGCACCGGCTTGATCGCGGCACCTCCGGCTTGATGGTTGTGGCCAAGAACGACGCGGCACATGCCGACCTCACCCGGCAGTTTCACGATCGCGAAGTGGAAAAGGAGTACGTGGCGCTCGTCTGGGGTGTTGTGCAGGCGGGACGCCGGATCGACGAGCCGATTGGGCGCGATCCCGTTCACCGGCAGAAGATGTCTGCGCGCGCGCGGCGTGCGCGGTCAGCGGTCACCCGAGTCACACACGCCGAGCATCTGCGGGGCGTGTCGTTGCTGCACGTCGCGATCGCGACCGGCCGAACTCACCAGATCAGGGTTCACTTGAGCGCCATCGGACATCCAATTGTGGGCGATCGGCTCTACGGCGGCACGCGGCGTCATCTTCCGGCCGACGTCAGGGCTGTGATGCACCTTGAACGGCCCTTCCTTCACGCGGCACGGCTGGTGTTCAGCCATCCCGAAGACGGTCGGCGCATGGAATTTACCGCACCTCTGGCAGACGATCTGCAGGCAGTGCTCGACCAGCTGCGCCTGGATCAGGAGGAGGACAGGAGGAGATAGGAAAGATGGGGAAGATCTCCAAGCCATGACTGATAAACGGGCAAGCATCGAATCCTCACGCCTCGTATTTCAGGGTCGGGTGTTCAGCGCGGCTGTCGATCGCGTCCGCCTGCCACATGGCGTAACAGTCGATATGGAGGTGGTACGCCATCCAGCCTCGGTCGTGCTGATCCCGTTCGATGACGAGCAGCAGATTGTACTCGTCAGGCAGTATCGTTATGCGGTCGATCGCTGGCTCTGGGAACTTCCTGCCGGCAGCGTTGACCCGGGCGAATCACCGGCGGCCGCCGCCGCGCGGGAATGCGCTGAAGAAACTGGGCTCATGCCGAGCGGTATGGAACAGCTCGGCACGTTCTATCCGAGCCCGGGTTTCTGCGATGAAGCGATGATCTTTTTCCGGCTGACCGGCCTCCGCACGCCGGGTCCCGGAGATCCGGAAGTCCATCAAGACGTCGACGAGCAGCTGGAAGTTCGCCACTTCGCGCTCGATGACCTGCGTGCCCTCATTAAACGGGGTGATATTCACGATATGAAGACGGTCGTGGGAATGACGCTGATCGATTGGCTCGAGGGGTAGAGCTCAAGGGTCAGGCGAGGCGGGATTCTTGACTCTGAGCCTCAAGCCATGTCCGACGGTCCGCCTGAAGGCGGACACTACCGAGGAATCACGTCCATACAATCCCCATCCCGGTAGTGTCCGGCTTGAGCCGGACGATGGACCGTTCCGAAAGGCTAGCTTCCATCGGCGCGCAGCGCTTCCTCCACTGTTGCCACGTGGATGTCGACGGTGTCTTCAATCCGCCTCGCATAACCGCCAGCCAGCACCACTACTACCGGCGCACTGACTTCGCGGGCAGCCGCGAACACCAGCCGATCGCGCTGGCGTAACCCGTCCACCGTCAGCCGAAGACCACCCAACTGATCGTCGTTGAACGGATCGGCGCCTGCGAGATAGAAGACGACCTGCGGGGGGTGTCCCAGAACCGTAGGCAGCGCCTCTCGCAGTCGCCGCAGATATTCATCGTCGCCAACGCCGTCGGCCAGTCCGATATCCAGCGAGCTCCTTGGCTTGAAGACCGGATAGTTGTGCTGCTGGTGCATTGAAAACGTGAAGACCGTCGGATCGCGCTCGAAAATCATCGCGGTGCCATTTCCGTGATGAACATCCAGATCGACCACAGTCGCGCGCGTCATCCCTGCCTCCTGCTGCAGCACCCGGGCTGCCACTGCCACATCGTTGAAGAGACAGAAGCCCTCGCCATGGTTGGCGAACGCGTGGTGGAATCCGCCGCCGAGATGCACGACCACGCGCCCGCTCCCGTCGGTGGAATCGCACGCCTGTCGCGCAGCGGTAATCGTCCCGCCGGTCATCAGCCGAAATCCCTCGGTCACCTGCGGTGAAAGGGGAAGCTCCAGTCGAGCAATTTCTTCAGCCGACAGGCTCTCGGTCCGGATTTTTTGCAGATACTCTGACGAGTGAACGAGGCCGAGCTGGTCCCAGGAAGCCTCGACCGGCTCGACCACGTCTGCTGGAGAGATCAGGTGCCGATGGAGCAGCGCGGCGCAGGTCAGGTGATACTTCTCGGTCGGCCACACGTGGCCACGCAGATCCAGGTGATAGCGGGCAGAGTAGACGAGCGGCACGCCTACTGAAGCGTACTCCGTATCAATGAAGACGACGGCCTGTCGGGCTGTCTCTGCGCAGGAGTCAAGGCGAGCAGCAGTACCTCGTCTATCGTCGACACGAAGTGGATCGTCAGCTCCCGGCGCAGTTCTTCACTCAGATCCTCTCGGATGTGGTTCTCGTTTTGCCGTGGAAGGATGATCTCGCGAATACCCACCCGTCTGGCTGCCAGAACTTTCTCTTTGATGCCGCCGACCGGCAGCACCCGGCCCGAGAGGGTGATTTCGCCGGTCATCGCGATGTCTCCACGCACCGGTCGATTCGTCAGTTCGGAGGCCAGCGCTGTCACCATCGTGACGCCTGCCGAAGGACCATCCTTCGGGATCGCGCCCGACGGCACGTGGAGGTGAATCTCGGCGTTTTTGTAGAAGTCGGCGTCAACCTGGTACTTGGCCGCGTGCGCACGGAACCACGACAACGCGGCGCGTGCCGATTCCTTCATCACATCGCCCAGATGGCCCGTCAATGTGAGCGAGCCACTTCCGGCCATTCGCGACGCCTCAACAAAGAGTACCTCTCCGCCGCTCGGGGTCCAGGCAAGCCCGATCGCGACACCCGGATTCTTCGTGCGCTCTTCGATCTCCTCGTCAAGAAACGTCGGTGCTCCCAGCATCTCGACCACCACATCGGGCGTGACGATGACCGACGCCTCGTCCCCTTCGGCGCGCTTGCGGGCGGCTTTCCGGCAGACCGCTGCAATCTCACGTTCGAGGTTCCGGACGCCGGCCTCCCGCGTGTACCCGCGGATGATCGTCCGCAGCGCCCCCTCTGTCAGCGTAATCTGCTCGACCTTCAGCCCGTGATTGACAATCTGCTTGGCGACAAGATGCTCCTCCGCGATTTTGAGCTTTTCCTCTTCCGTGTAGCCCGGCAGCTCCAAGACCTCCATGCGATCGCGCAGCGCTGGCGGAACCGGATCCAGGATGTTCGCCGTGGTGATGAAGAGCACCTCCGACAGATCGAAGGGCACATCGAGGTAGTGATCGCGGAATGTGTTGTTCTGCTCCGGATCCAGAACCTCGAGCAGGGCCGAGCTCGGATCGCCGCGGAAGTCCGATCCGAGTTTGTCGATTTCATCGAGAATGAACACCGGATTCTTCGATTCTGCGCGTCGCAGTCCCTGGATAACCTGTCCCGGCAACGCCCCGATGTAGGTGCGCCGGTGGCCGCGAATTTCGGCCTCGTCCCGCATCCCGCCGAGCGACACCCGCACGAACTTGCGGTCGAGGGACGTGGCAATCGACCGCGCCAGCGACGTCTTCCCCACGCCTGGGGGACCCACGAAACACAGAATCGGACCCTTCACTTCGGGATTGAGCTTGCGCACCGCGAGATACTCGAGAATGCGATCTTTGGCCTTCTCGAGATCCGAATGATCCGCGTCGAGCACCCTCTTTGTGCGCGCCAGATCGATGACCTCGTCCGTGCGCTTCGCCCACGGAAGCGCCACCAGCCAATCCAAGTACGTGCGCGAGACGGTGTACTCGGCAGCCGCGGCTGGCATCTTGGAAAGTCGGTCCAGCTCCCGGCGGGCTTCCTTCTTGACCGGCTCCGGCATGCCGGCTGTCTCGATCTTCTCGCGCAGCTCCTCGATCTCTTTCGTCTGGTCGTCGCCTTCGCCCAGTTCCTTCTGAATCGCCTTCAACTGCTCTCGCAGAAAGTACTCGCGCTGGTTCTTGCCCACCTCTGACTGGACCTGCGATTGGATTTTCGAGCCAAGCTCGAGAACTTCCGACTCCTTGATCAGGATCCGGTTCAGTTTGTCCATGCGCTCGCGTACGTTGAGCGTCTCGAGCACTTCCTGCTTTACCGGTGTGGTGATCGTCGTCAAGCTCGACGCGATGAAATCCGCCAGACGGCCCGGCTCCGCGATGTTCATGGCGAGCGTCTGCAGATCGTCAGAGAGGAGCGGCGACAGGGACACAACCTGCTGGAAATTGCTCTTGATATTCCGTTGAAGCGCATCGATTTCGAGTCGGTCTGCGTCGAGCAGCACTTCCGGCGCAGGACTCACGGCAGCCCGCAGATACGGGCGCGGCGCGGTCACTCGATCGAGCCGGAGCCGTGTGAGCCCCTGGACGATCAATCGGAGACTCCCGTCAGGGAGCTTGAACATCTTGTGGATGTGCGTGATCGTGCCGATTGGGTAGAGATCGTCCTGGCCCGGCTCTTCGACGCTCGCGTCACGCTGGGTGAACACGCCGATCAGCCGCCGGTCGGCAATGGCTTCATCGATCAGTCGCACGGAGCTTTCCCGCGCAACTGCCAGCGGCATGAAAGAGTTCGGGAAGAGGACGGTGTCGCGTAATGGAAGGACGGGGAGTTCGCCGGGGATCTCGAACGGCCGTTCTCCAGTCGAGACGTCCTCTGCCATGAGGCGCTCGTTCTGATCGCTCATCGCGATCTCCTTAAAGGAGGAGGCTCCGACGGCCGGGGCACAGGCCCCGCCGCCGGCGGAGCCTGTTGTCGATTTAGGACGCCAGCTCAACTCGACATATCGAAAAACAGCGAGGCCGCGCCTCGCCGCTGGGCGAGGGTGCGCTCCCGTTGCACCGCGACCTCCCGCGCTTCCTCGCATTCTTTGCAGCGCACGGCGAAGGGCAGCGCCCGGAGCCGCTTCGGCGAGATTTCCTCGCCGCAATCAAAGCAATTACCGTAAGAACCCTCTTCGAGACGCGTGAGCGCTTCCGTGATCTTGTTGAGAGTCTCAGCCTTCATCTGGATGAGCGCGAACTCGATGTCTTCCTGGATGTCGGCTTCGGAGCTCTCTCCCGCGTCAAACACCTCGTTGAGCTTGCCCGAAACGCTTTCCGAACGATGGTCTCGAATACGTCCCTGAACTTCACTCAGGATTTCCTTTTGCCGGTCCTCGAGCATGCGCTTCAGTTCGGCATAACGCTCTTCATTCATCCCGCTGAGTTTTTTTGTCGTGGTCATCGTCGACGCTCCTTCCCGCTATGGCGATCCGTCTGGTCAGGACCGTTCCAAAAGCAAAGGCTGTACCGTATAGAGATGCTTTGCCCAGGGACGTTTAGTTGGCCAACACGCGCTTCGTGGGGACAGCCGGGCAGGTTGAAGGGGGGCTTACTATGGCCGGGCCCGCCGTCAGGGACCCCGCTTCACACGAACCGAGCTTGCTATCCAGCTCATGCGCTTAGCTTTACATCAACTTAGTACGGCAACGATCTTTCGACCTCGCCGTTAAATTGATTAGACGCCAAGCGCCTTCAGAAGGTTCTATTTCGTCTGTAAGATGAACAAAGCGTACACTAAAGAGGACATCTCAGTGTGTATAAAATGAATGCCCTGTAACGTTTCTGTTCGCCTTTGACGCCAGGTTGGAGCTGGCAAGAGGGGTGAGATTGCCCCGTTCTCCAGGTTTGAGGGGGCAAATTTGCCACACTTACTGCATAAAGCGATTTCCGATGGAGGCATTCGGCACAATGCCGCGCTCAACGAGAAGCTGACCGTTGCGCCGGCTGCCGGTGCGAAGCCACTTCTCATACAGCCGCAACAGGTCGGTATTGGTCGTCATGGCACACCGCTCACTCACCTCGCTGAGCACGTCGACGAACGCAAGGAAGCTGCCGGCGAGCTCCGCGAATACGGGAGCGAACGTGTCGCTCTCAAAGCGACTGAGCGATTCGTACGCATAGCCACCGAGCGTCGCGTAGTAGTCGACGTCGACCAGCTTGCGGTTCAAACTGTCTGAAAAAAACCCCGCCACAAAGAGCGAGACGTCGCCGAGCGAGCGCAGGGCGTGGCGTCGACTCGCTCCACCGGTCTCCAACGCGCGACTCAACTGGAGCGCCAACGGCTCCTGCTCGAAGCCGCGCAGCGCCCGATCAAGGTGAATGAACGTGGTCAGAAGGTTGACCACGTAGAAAGACGTCAGCTCGCCGGCCTGCAACCGTTGTCGCGCGAGCGCCGCCTCGACAAGGTCCTTGAAATACTCCGTAGGAGTTTCGTTGCGGACGATTGGTGATGCCATAGAGCTCGGGCCTGGCGCAGCGCTGGCCATCACTCGGCGGTAGTGCAATTATAGTACCTGTTGGATCTTCAATCAACACGCCGGCTGCACCAACCCTCGTTTGATCCTGAGACAGTCCCCGTGCAAAGCTGTAACGTGCTCTGTCCCCTGTGTAATCGGCGCAAAGCCCGGCGACAGTGTCCGGCGCTCGGCCAGGAGATCTGTGCGGTCTGTTGCGGCACGAAGCGAATTGTCGAGATTCGGTGTCCGCCAGACTGCGGATATTTGTCCGCCTCGCGGAGTCATCCGCCCGCGGTCGTACAGCGTCAGCAACAACGCGACCTCGCGGCTTTTGCGCCCACCCTGCAGGGCCTCACCGATCTGCAATCTCGGCTGCTGTTGCTGCTGGGCACCTTCATCGCGCGACACGTCCCACAGGACTTTCAGGCCTTACGTGACGAGGATATTGCCGAGGCGGCGGGGACGCTCGCCGCAACGCTCGAAACCGCCGGTCGTGGTGTGATCTACGAGCATCGAGCGGCCACGCAGCCCGCGCGGCATCTCGCTGATGAGCTCAAGCATCTGCTCGACGAAATCGTTCGCGGCAACCAGGGAGCCGCGACTCCTGGAATCACCGATGCCGCTCCGGTGGTACTTCGCCGGATCGAAAAGAACGCGCGTGAAACCGCGAATGGCGCCGAAGGAACCCAGACGACATATCGTGATCTTCTCACTCGCGTGTTGAATTCCGTTTCCGTTGAACAACCCGGGCCAGCCGGTGCCGCCAGCAGCGGTCTCATTCTCCCGTAGAGCCCATGCTATAATTTTCCGTTTGTGCCCTCGTTCGCGGGGGCTCAGTGGCGCGGCGCCCGGGTTTCCAGCGCGATTATCCGCGCCTGGCCGGGTGAGCCGCGTCAGGTGTCTTTGTGGGTCTCGAGAGAGGCGTCGCGTCATGGCAAAACGCTGCGAGATTTGTGGAAAAGGCCCAGTCGTCGGTCGGACCGTGAGCCACGCA
>Ga0184623_10001211_pt1 | contig 11244 bp, 14 predicted proteins | sample PLM1_100_b1_FD_133138 | JGI IMG/M metagenome (GOLD analysis project Ga0184623, IMG submission 133138) | Groundwater sediment microbial communities from an aquifer in East River, Colorado, USA - PLM1_100_b1 | ecosystem: Environmental > Terrestrial > Soil > Riparian zone | place: USA: East River...
CTCACCGCAATTCCGATGAGAGCGCTGAGGAGACTCTTGCGCATCGATTGTCCGTTGTATCGTGCATCGGTGTTTCCCCAATCCAGCACGACCTGACCCTTGTGAACGACCATCAATGCCGCTGTGTCGATCGATTCGGCGTAGTCGACGATCTCCTTCAAACCTTTCTCGGACCAGGCGGCAGCTACGGGGGCGGAAAGCAGAATTCCGACAAGCAGAGTCACGAGTGCTGTTTTCATGAACAAGAGATACGGGTGTTTCACCTGGAGAAGTGCGACGACTTTGTCCACACCGATGGGCGTGGACAATCAGACGCCGCGGCGGCGGTATTCGGTGGGTGTCAACCCGGTGTATCGCTTGAAGGCGGCGTAGAAACCCGACCGCGAAGCGAATCCGCTCCGTTCAGCGAGAGCATCGATCGTGTAGCGATCGTTCTCCCGATTCTTCAGGAGGAGGCACAGCTCCTCGACCCGGAACTTGTTCACGTATTCGTAAAACGTGACGCGTACCCGGTCGTTGAGAAGCCGGGACAACAGATGCGGCGGCACTCCCAGCTTTTGTGCCAGCCGGTCGAGCGAGAGTGAAGGATCGACGAACGCACGCTCCACCGCGATCACCTGCTGAAGACGATCCATCAGCGAATCGGCTCCCTCGGGCAGAGGTGATTTCGCGTATTTGGGCCCGTTGGACCTGACAATCGAGGCACGAAATCCCCACACCGCCACCGTCAGTACCACGGCCGACATCGCGGTCGGCACAATGTTCCGCAGCACGGCGACGTCGTTGAACGTCAGCCGGATCAGCTGCGCGATATGGATGGCCACGAACCCCGCGATCAGCCGCCGAGGCCAGATCTTCTGTTCCGGTCTGGCGGTTTCACTGCGCAGAAAGAGCCACGCCGTCGACGCGGTGTAGGCGAACTGCTGTGCCATGAGCAGAGTGATCGGTGGAAGGCCAACGAGGAGGATGAGCGTGGGAAGAGCATGAACGGCGTCTCGCGGCGCAGGCTGCTCCTCACGAAGCGAGCTTCGGCTGTACAGGTAAAGAAGCGGACCTGCCAGCAGAGCGAGGAAAAACTCCACGCGTTCGTAGACGTCGATCGCCGCATCCGACACGTTGCTGTGCTGCAGCGTGATCATCGCGCTCGCCACCGCGACGGTGAACAGGATGATGGCCAGCCCCGCCTCCGGCCGGCGCAATCGCCGCGGCGAAACGATCGCTGCAGCCATGGCCAGGCCGACGAGGGATGCTCCCAGATTCAGGCTGGTGGCAGACATCTCCTCGGTGAGAATAATGAAGCGCGGTACGCCCGCGTTACGCCCGAGGTGAGAGTTGACAGGAACCTTGCAGCATTTGACGGCCCCCGGAGATTAGTAGACCCGCTTCCTGTTTTCGCGCAGCCATTGCAGCACCTGCTTCAGCCTCCGTTGGCGCGTCTCCTCTTTCTTTGCCTCGGTAACCCAGCGAAGGTAGTCGCGGCGATAGCTCCTGGCCATGCCTTCGAAGTTCGTCGCAGCCAGGGGATCCTGCGCCAGCGCGTCTTTCACGAATTTCGGCACGGGATCATCGCTGCTCAGGCGTTTCCGGGGCGGCGCGACGTCGGCCGGAAGCTTGGCTCGGCCTGCATCGGTCATCAGACCTTCTGCTTCCATGCGCTTGAATCGCTCGAGGTTGATCCTCGACCAGTTGCGGTTGTTCGAGCGGGGGGTGAATCGCTGAACGAAGAAGTTCTCGTCGAGTCGTTTGACCGTCGTATCGATCCACCCGAAACAGATTGCCTCCTCCACCGCTTCGACGTAGAGGACACTCTTTTTTCCGCTCGCGCGCTTGGCGAAGACCAGCCACGCCTCGTTGTGCTTCGCGTGGTTCTTCTGAAGCCACTGGCGCCACTTCTGACGCGTGGGGAATCGACGCTGAATGCGCCTTACGACGCCCATTTCGCCGCGGCAATCCCGATGAGCACTCCGCCGATGCTGCCGATGATCAGGATCGGAGCATACGCCTTCGTGATCAGCGCTTCGGGAAGGCTGATGAGCAGGCCGACGATCAGACCACGCGCCCACGCCGGCAGCGGAAGCTGCACCGTTGAGGCTAACAAGCCGATCGTAAACCGGCTGATGAATGCGGCCGCGAGGGCGGCACGTTTGTCGGGGAAGCTCATCGGGAGCATCATCCCAACGACGAGAGCTCCGAAGATCAGGCCTGCGACGAGACCGAACGCACTGCGACCCATGAGCACCTCCAGATCGCCTCGCGCGAGGTGATCGGGCGGGACGCCCGATCACTGCGGGCGAGACGCCCGCTCTCATGGTTACAGGCTTCGCTTTTTGCCGCGGATGTTCCGGCGGCTGCCTTTGGGCTTGGCGTAGCCACCGCCGCCCCCGTAGCCGCCACCACCCCCACCCTCGTAGCCGCCACCACCGCCGCCGTAGCCGCCACCGCCACCACCACCGTAGCCTCCCCCACCGCCGCCGAAGGACGGACGGCGGCCAGCACCCCCTCCACCGGCGGAGTCGCGGCGCGGACGGTCTTCGGCAGCGTTCACGCGCAGGGCGCGACCGCTCAGCTCGTAGCCATTGAAGCGCTCGATCGCTTTGGCGGCATCTTCCTCGTTCACGAACTCAACAAAGGCGAAGCCGCGCGGGCGGCCGCTTTCGCGATCGGTCGGCAGAAAGACGTCTTTGATCTCCCCGATCTGGGAGAAGAGCGACTGGACCTCGTCGCGGGTTGTATTGAAATCCAGGTTTCCTACGAACACTTTCGAAGACATCTTTCCATCTCTTTCTGCCAGGCCGGACACGCCGGATCACTGGCAATACGAACTGTGGCAAGGGTTGCGCCGATTTTGTAACTCTACATGGGATAGGAACTTCCGGGGTTCATGAAGATCATCGCACTCAGCAGAATTGAAACCTTATCACGATCAGAACAGGACGGTCAGTGAGACTGCTAACAGGAACAGAGCCGTTGCCAGTCCCACCCACTTCCAGGACCGCTCGTGAACCGCCGCCCGCGCCTGAACCACAATCAGGGCAAGCAGAAGCGTGAGGACGGCGATATCCGTCTCCGGCCCAGAGAGCCCTTCCCGCCGGGCTCGCGCCGAGAGAACGAGGCTGAGCAGGGTGAACGCGGCCAACCCGGCCGACCCCCCGATGAGGATTTTCGGAGCCAGTTCACTCACGAGAAGATCTTAGTGCACCCGAGCCCGCGCCCGAGGGCGGGGGAACGAAAACCCGGGCTCGGGCTCGGGCTCGGGAGGTGTGGGCTCGCAGTCGATTCAGTACACACCATACCGGCGCGTCAGGTAGTCGGTGAGCGTCAGGGCGAAGAGGATCCCCAGCCACAGAAACGAGCCGATGACCACCACCCAGGTCAGCCGGGTCGAGTGGATGACGTGCATGAAGTAGAGGATCACCAGCACGGCCTTGATCGCGGCGATCACGAGCGCGATCGGTGTGTTGAAAATTCCGAGGTCGGCATATGCGGCCAGGACGGTGAGAATCGTTCCGAGGGTGAGAGCGAAGAAGACGAAAAGGTACGTCCCCAGCGGCGTGATGTGAATGTGCGGTGCGTGCTCTTCGCTCATATCAGTGTCCGGGCCCGTGAATCAGATAGAGGAACGGGAAGAGGAAGATCCAGACGATGTCCACGAAGTGCCAGTAGAGACCCATCACTTCGACAGGGCTGTAATACTCCGGACCGAAGTGATCCTTCCAGGCGCGCCATATGAACCAGAGCAGCAGCCCCGCGCCGATGACCATGTGCAGCGCGTGCAGTCCGGTCATTCCCCAGTAGAACATCATGAAGAGCTGAACTCTCGGAAGCACGCCGGGATCCACCGGGTGTCCCTCATGACCGGTGAAATGGAAGTGCTTTCCGGGGAAGAGACCCTCTTCCCAGTGCGCGTGGTATTCGATGGCCTTGATTCCGAGGAACGCGCCGCCGAACAACAGAGTCAGAAGCAGGAACACGACGATTCCCTTGCGCCGGCCGAGCTGGGCCTCGCGAACCGCAAGCGCCATCGTGAGCGAGCTGATGATCAGAACGATCGTATTCACGGCGCCCCAGGGACGGTTCTGCAGGCTCGCACCGATCGCCCAGGCCTCCGGGTACGCCAGCCGGTAAATCCAGTACGCCAGCATGATCCCGCCGAAGAAGAGGATCTCCGTGGCCAGGAACATCCACATGCCGAGCGTCGAAGCCTCATGCTGTTGCCCGAGGTCTTCGAAGTGGTGCTGGAGGAACGGGTGGTGATGTTCCTCGGGGGCTACGGCGTCAGACATTCTGAGTCTCCCGCATCGCTTTCAGGAACGCCGGATAGTCGTAGGCCTCCCACGTTACGACCGGTGTGTCGTGGAAGTTGTCTTTCGGTGGAGGAGAAGTGGTCGCCCACTCCAGACCGACCGCCCCCCACGGATTCGGTCCGGCTTTGCGTCCGAAGAAGAGTGACCACGTCAGATAGATCATCGGCAACAGATATCCGGCGGCGAGCACCGTCGCCCCTGCGGTCGACAGCACGTTGAGGACCTGGAACTCCGGCGCGTAGGCGTGATATCGCCGCGGCATTCCCACGTAGCCGACGATGAATTGCGGGAAGAACGTCAGATTGAATCCGACGAACACCAGCAGCGCGCCCAGCCGTCCCCACCACTCCGGATACATCCGCCCGGTGATCTTCGGCCACCAGTAGTGAATGCCGGCCAGATAACCCATCACTGTCCCGCCGACCATGATGTAGTGGAAGTGGGCGATGACGAAATAGGTGTCGTGCACGTGAACGTCGATGCCCAGCGCCGCGAGAAAGAGGCCGGTCACGCCGCCGATGCTGAAGAGTCCGATGAAGCCCATGACGTAGAGCATCGGCGTCTGCCATGACACCGAAGCGCGGTACATCGTGGCCGTCCAGTTGAATACTTTCACCGCCGAGAACGGCGCGACGAGGAACGAGAGGAACGAGAAGATCAGCGCGGCGTACATCGAGATGCCGGCGACGAACAGGTGGTGCGCCCACACGAAGAAACCGACCAGGGCGATGCCCAGCGAGGCGAAGGCCACGAATGGATACCCGAAGATCTTCTTGCGCGTGAACGCCGCCACGCACTCGGAGATCACCGCCATGGCCGGCAGAATCATGATGTAGACGGCCGGGTGCGAGTAGAACCAGAACAGGTGCTGGTAGAGGACCGGATCGCCGCCGAGGGCCGGATCGAAGATGCCCACGCCCACCACCCGCTCGATCATCAGTAGCGTGAGCGTGATGGCCAGAATAGGCGTGGCCAGAAGCATGATGATGCTGGTGGCGTACATCGACCAAACGAACAGCGGCAGCCGGAACCAGGTCAGCCCCGGCGCGCGCATGCGGTGAATGGTGACGATGAAGTTCAGCCCGGTGAGGATGGACGAGAAGCCGGTGATGAATGCGCCCATCGTCGTGGCGAAGACGTGCGTGTTCGAGTACTGCGTGGAGAACGGCGTGTAGAAAGTCCAGCCCGTATCGACGCCGCCGGCCACGATGACGTAGATCCCGGACATGGCGCCGACGATGTAGATGTACCAGCTCAGCAGGTTGATGCGCGGGAACGCCAGATCCTTCGCTCCCAGCATGATCGGCAGAATGAAGTTGCCGAGTGTGGCGGGGATGGCCGGGATGAGGAAGAAGAAAATCATCACGATGCCGTGCAGCGTGAAGAGCTTGTTGTACGTATCCGACGTGAAGAGGTCGCCCTGAGGCGTGAGCAGCTCCAGGCGGAGCAGGAACGCGAATATCCCGCCGACGAAGAACATCCCCGTGACCGACAGCAGGTAGAGGATGGCGATGCGCTTGTGATCCTTCGTCAGGAGCCAGGAGAAGATGCCGTAGTCGACGTTCAGGTAGTTCCTCGACTCCGGTGGCTCGGTGAAGCGGACGTCATGATAGGTGGCACTGGTCATTTCGTTACCTTTGTCGTTGTCGTGGTGGCGGGAAGCGTCGGCTCGCCCAGCGATCGGATGTACGCGAGAAGCTTGAGCAGATCCTCCTCGTTCACCTGCCCCTGGAACGTCGGCATGATGGGCGGGAACCCGGCCTTGATCTTGGCCTGCGGATTCAGAATCGACTCGCGGATGTAGTTCTCGTCAGCGGTCACGATGCGACCATCGGTCATCTGGACCTGCTTCCCGAAAAGACCCGCCAGCACGGGGCCGCGCGTAGTGGAGTCGCTGGTGTGGCACGTGTTGCATGCGTATTTCTGGAAGAGCTGCTCACCCTGCGAGGCCATCGATCCCTCCGAGCCGCCCGCCAGCCAGCGCTGGTACTCGGTCGGCTCCATGACGTGGACCCAGCCCACCATGCCGGAGTGCAGGGTGCCGCAGTACTCCGCGCAGAAGATGTGATAGCTGCCGGTCTTCGTCGCTTCGAACCACAACGTGCGATAGCGGCTCGGAAGAACGTCGACCTTCGTCCGGAACGCCGGGAAGAAGAGGCTGTGGATGACATCCTCTGAAGCGAGGACGATGCGCACCGGCCGATTCACCGGCACGTGCAGCGTATTGATCTCGCGCTGTCCGCTCGGATGCTGGAACTTCCACATCCACTGGCGGCCCGTGGCGTAGATGTCGAGTGCGTTGGCGGGCACGGCCTGCATGTGGAAGTACAGCCACCCGCCCCAGACGAACATGCCCAGGAAAATGATCGTGGGGATGACCACCCACGCCATCTCCAGGATTTTCGGCGGCTCGATCTCCTGGGCCAGCTCGTTGTCGGGGCGCCGTCGATATTTGATCGCGAAATAGAAGAGTGCGATCCAGATCAGCAGCGACACCACGCCGGTGACCACGCACAGGAAGATGAACAGCGCATCGACATGACCGGCGATGGTCGATGCCCGTTCCGGCCACAGTGGAAAGTCGTCAAACATTCCGAGTGTCCTGCCGCTGCCGGCGTTCTTTGCGGATCATGACCACGATGAAGCTGGCCAGCACCGCGACCGTGGTGACGCCGCCGGCGCGAACGAAGGTCATGGCGTTGCGGCTGTACGTTCCGATGGCCGGGTCGTAGTGATAGCAGAGAAGAAGAATCTGATCGGTCGTTGACCCGATCTTTCCGCCCGACGCTTCGACGATGCCGAGGCGAAGATCGCGCGGCTTGAACTCGAAGCCGAAGAGGTAGCGGGAGACGCGGCCGTCGGGTGTGAGGATGAAGATCGCCGCGCCGTGCGCGAACTGGTCGCTCGCGGCGTCATAGGCGTATTAGAAACCGACGCTCTCAGCCACCTTGCGGATCGCCGAATCGTGCGCGGTCAGGAAGTGCCATCCGTTGGCCGCTTTGAGCCGGCCGTACCGCTTCACGTACTTGTCCTTGAACTGCGCAGCCTCCGCGGGCTTGTCTCGCGGATCGATGCTCACCGTGACGATGTCGAACTGCTCGCCGATGTTGAACTTCAGCTCGGTCAGAGAGCTGGAGAGACCTTCCAGCCCCATCGGACAGAGCATCGGGCAGTGGTAGTAGACGAAGTTGAGCAGCACCGGGCGTCCGGACTGGAAGTAATCGCGGAGATGAACGACGCGTCCCGTCTCGTCGCGCATCATCAGGTCCAGCGGCACCTGACTCCCGAGCTTCTGTGTGACGGCCACTTTGCCGGGAAGGCGCGGAGGCTCTTTCGACGTCTGGGCCGCGAGAGGGAGCGCGGTGACGATGAGCGCGAGGAAACGCTTCACTGCGATCCTCCAGTGGTAGTGGCCTGCACCGGGAATCCCCGCTGCAGCGCGAGTCTTTTCGCTTCTTCGATCGGAATGCGGACGATTCCCTTCTGCTGATCGACCCAGCCGTAGGTGGTGAGGGCGCGCTTTTCAGTGAGGCGCAATCTCACCAGGTCCACCACCGGCGTGTCGCGGAACGGCAGCATCACTTCACCGTCGGGCTCTTTGCCCGGGAAGGGTTGCAGGAGCGGCTGATCCTTCGGCACGCTCGCATCCGCGGGGCGCTGCATCTGCGTCAGCGGAGCCTGCGCCCGCACGGCCCGCCGTTGCCTTCCCTCGAGGAACCTGAACATGTACCAGATGGCCACGTACGAGATGACGCCGATGACGAGGGAGATGCCGATGGTCCAGAGCAGAGCGCGCACATTGACGTCCGACTTCTCGTGCTGCGTCTCGACATTGATGATGTCGAGGTCGTCGTAGTGAGGGTGCTGTCTGTCAGGCATTGACCTTCAGCCTCCCCTCGCGAATTGCTTCCTCGACCCACGTCTCGTGAATCGGAATGATGGTCTGCCCCTTCAACTGCCGGACGAGGAACCAGAACCACACGCCACCGATCCCGAGGAAGGAGGTGGCGCTGATCCAGGAGAAGTGGAAGTGCTCGACGTAGAACGCCGGCGTGACCAGCCAGTAAATCTCCACGTAGCGCATCGCCAGGAGGATGACCGTGACGACAAAAATCGTCTGAGGCCGATCCTTGATGCCGCGCATCAGCAGCATGAAGAACGGCAGGAACAGGTGGAAGATGATGAGCGTCGCGGCGATCCAACCCCACGCGCCGTGAGAGCGGGTCACGTAGTAGGGCGCTTCTTCCTTGAGATTGGCGTACCAGATGAGGAGGAACTGCGAGAACGCCGTGTAGGCCCACAGCATCACGAACGCCAGCGTGAGGTTGCCGAGGTCGCGGAAGTGCGACGGCTTGACCACTTCGGCCATGGCCTTGGTCTTGGCCAGCTGTGTCAACAGGAAGATGACGTAGACGAACGCCGACAGTCCGCATCCGATCGTGAAGCTGATGCCGAACATGCTCGAATACCACTTCGGCTCGAGCGACATCACCCAGTCGATGGAGGCGAAGGTCAGCGTGAGCACGATCATCGGCAGCCCCAGCGCGGCCCACTTGCGCCGTCGCAGCTCCGTCTCCGGTGCGCGATCCTCATAGAACTTGAGAGACAGGACGCGAAGCCGCCAGGCCCACAAGATCCAGCAGGCGAAGTAGATCGCGCTGCGCACCAGCCAGAACTCCCGATTGAGGTACGACTGTTTGAGCTGCAGGATGTGATCGCTCGCCACCATCTCCGGATTTGCCCACGGATAGATGTGCTTCATCCCCACGACGATCGGAATGAAAAACACGAGGATGACCGGCATCGTGCGCGCTGCCGCGCCGAGCGGACGGCGAATCATCACCCCCCACTCGCCACCCGTGATGTACTGGATCATCAGAATGCCGAGCGCGCCGGCGACGATCTCGAACCAGAAGAGATAGCTCGGCACGTATGCGCGGTAGAACTCCACCGGCTGCATGAACCATCCGACGATGGTGATGGCGAGGAAGATGATTCCCCCGATCAGAGCTGGTCCCTGCGCGCGGGAAATCCCGGTCGCTTCCGTGGTGCTCAAGGCGCACCTCCGGAGAGCTTTGCTCTTTCCTCAGGAGGAACGTCCGCGATCGTGGCGCTGTGGCTGATCTGAAGCGTACGGACGTACGCCGCGATCGCCCAGCGATCCCGCGCGGACACCTGCTGCCTGTATGGCGGCATCGAGCCGAAACCATTGGTCATCACGTCGAAGAAATGTCCCGGCACAGCCGCGCGGAGTTTCTCGGTGTGGAACGACGGCGGACGACGATAGCCGCGGGCCGGGATCATCCCGGCGCCATCGCCGGTGCGGCCATGGCACGCGGAGCAGTAGATGTCGTATCGCTCCTGCCCGCGGTCCAGCTCCTGGGCTGTGATCGCAAACGGAAATGTCGTTCCGTCCTGGCCATTGATTTTTCCCGTGTCGAGATAGCTGTCTGCGTATTGCTCGCCACGCGCGACAGTTCCCGCGATGCGCGGACGCGCGGACATGCCGTCCTCGAAGAAGTCGCTCGGCTCGAACGGGTCGTAACGCGCCTGATTGGCCATCTTCTGGCGACATCCAACAAAGGCGAAAGGCGAAAGGCAAAAGGCGAAAGTAACAACGACGACGAGCAAAGAAACACTTTCGCCTTTCGCCTTTCGCCTTTCGCCTTTCCTACCAGGGCACATCGACGATCTCCCTTGGATTGAGCGTGTCGAAGAAATCGCGGACCTCTTCTAGCTTGAATTGAGGATCTCTCGCCTGAATGACGAGGAAGAACTTGTCGCGCGAGGCTTGATCGAAGCGCCGCACGTTGAAGACGGGGTGATACGGCATCGGCAGACCGTTCAAGGCGAGCATCCCGAACACGGCGCCGAGCGCCGCCAGCAGAATCGTGCATTCGAAGGTGATCGGGATCCACGCCGGCCACGAGTTGTATGCCTTCCCGCCGATGTTCAGCGGGTAGTGGATGACGTTCGCGTACCAGCACATGAAGAAGCCGCCCAGGCCACCGAGGATGCCCATGATCAGCACGATCAGCGGCAGTCGCGTTTTGTGGAAACCGAGGGCTTCCGCCAAACCGTGAATCGGGAACGGCGAGAACGCATCGACCTCTTTGTAGCCGCGCTCGCGCGCTGCGTTCGCCGCATCGAGCAGCGATTGCGCATCGCCGAACTCCGCGATCACGCCGTACAGGCCTTCGATAGGCTTGCCGATGCCCATCAGTGGCCTTCCTCCCCTTCCGCATGCGCCTGCGACTCGGGCAGCAGCGTGCGCATCTCGAAGATCGAGATCATCGGCAGGACGCGCACGAACAGGAACAGCAGGCAGAAGAAGAGACCGATCGAGCCGAGGAACATGCTCCAGTCCCACATCGTGGCGTGATACATGCCCCAGGACGACGGCAGGAAGTCGCGATGCAGACTGCCCGGAATGATGACGAATCGCTCCAGCCACATGCCGACGTTGACAAACATCGCCACGACGAAGAGCCAGAACGTATTCGTTCGCAGCCCCTTGAACCACATCAACTGCGGCGCCAGACCGTTGCACACGATCAGCGCGATGTACATCTTCCAGTACGGCCCGAAAACGCGGTTGTGTATGAGGAAGCGCTCGAAGGTGTTGCCGCTGTACCAGCCGTAGAAAAGTTCCATCCCGTACGCGTAGAAGACGATCAAGCCGGTGGCCAGCATCACCTTCCCCATGTTCTCGAGGTGCTTCATGGTGATGAAGTCTTCGAGTCTGAAAAACTTTCGGAGCGGAATGGCCAGCGTCAACACCATGGCGAAGCCGGCGAACACCGCACCGGCGACGAAGTACGGCGGGAAAAACGTGGTGTGCCATCCCGGAATCTGCGCGACGGCGAAGTCGAAGCTGATGACCGTGTGCACCGAGAGAACCAGCGGCGTGGAAAGACCCGCCAGCAGCAGGTACGCATAC
>Ga0184623_10001212_pt1 | contig 11241 bp, 11 predicted proteins | sample PLM1_100_b1_FD_133138 | JGI IMG/M metagenome (GOLD analysis project Ga0184623, IMG submission 133138) | Groundwater sediment microbial communities from an aquifer in East River, Colorado, USA - PLM1_100_b1 | ecosystem: Environmental > Terrestrial > Soil > Riparian zone | place: USA: East River...
CGACACGGAATTTCGGCGCGGGCAAACAGGTCGGCCAGAGACGCGAGCTGGCGTTGACCCGCCTCATCATCGGGATCGCGACGCGGGAGATGCCCGATGATGAGATCGCCGCGACCGGTATGCCTGACGTGGCCGGGCGCGATCATTTCGGCGGCAACATAGACAACGGCGGGCACGACGTCGGCGCTGACGACCGACCGTATCCGCTCGACATTGTCCACGCCGTTTTGAAGACTGACGACGATCGATCCCCTCCCGAGGTGCGGCGCCAGCATCTCCGCCGCTTCCTGCGTGTCGACCGTCTTGACGCAGAACAGTACGATCGCCGCGTTCCGCGCGGCTTCGATACTCGTGGAAGCCGAAACAGGAATGTATTGCTGAAAGCGAGTGCTGTCGAGATACAGGCCGTTCGCTGTTATCGACTCGACATGCGGAAGCCGGCCAATGAGGGTCACCTGCGCTCCCGCGCGCGCGAGCATTCCCCCGAAATAACAACCGACCCCCCCCGCACCCAGCACAGAAATTGATGGCGACTGGCCGTTTTGCACGGCACCTCCTCATCGCAGGACAGACCCTCGTCAGTGGCGAAGTGACCTTGATAGCCGTTCAGGTTAATCTGAGGCGATACATCGTGACCACTCGTTCCGTCCGTCGGTCTACAACATCCCGCGCCGCGTTCATGCTGCGAGCGCTGCGTTATCGAAACTACCGACTGTTCTTCGGCGGCCAGGTCGTCTCGCTCATCGGCACCTGGATCAGCACCACGGCGACCAGTTGGCTCGTGTATCGACTCACCGGTTCAGCCTTCCTGCTCGGGTTCGTCGGGTTCGCCGGACAATTTCCCAGTCTGGTCATCGCACCCTTCGCCGGCACGTACGTCGATCGCTGGGACCGCCATCGTCTGCTCATCGCCACGCAGACGCTCTCCATGCTTCAATCGTTCGTGCTGGCCATCTTGACACTCTCCGGCCGCGTCACCGTCCCCGCCATCATTATCCTGAATGCCTTCCAGGGCATGGTGAACGCGTTCGACATGCCTTGCCGCCAGGCATTCGTGTTGACGATGATCGAAGACAAGGAAGATCTCGGCAACGCCATCGCATTGAACTCTTCCATGTTCAACGTGGCGCGAATCCTGGGACCGTCGATCGCGGGGGTTATCATCGCCGTGGCGAGCGAGGGCTGGTGCTTTCTCATCGACGGCTTCAGCTATTTCGCCGTCATCGTCGCGCTCTTGCAGATGCGCATCGCGCGGCGGCCGGTCGCCCCCACCCATAGCGTCGGTGTCCTGAGACAGTTCGTGGAAGGCTGGACCTATGTCGCCGGATTCCGTCCCATTCGGTCCATCATCACACTGCTCGCATTGGTCAGCCTCGTCGGGGTCCCTTATACCGTGTTGACGCCGATCTTCGCCAACACCATTCTGGGAGGCGGCCCTTACACGTTAGGCTTCCTGATGACGGCTTCGGGCGGCGGCGCCCTTCTGGGCGCGCTCTGGCTTGCCGCCCGCAGATCGGTTCTGGGCCTGGGGCGTCTTATTCCGATCGCGGCGGGAACCTTCGGGATTGGTCTGATCGCCTTCTCGCTGTCGCGCACCCTCTGGCTTTCACTCTTCTCCATGTTCGTGACGGGCGCGGGGCTGATGGTGCAGATGGGAGCCAGCAACACCCTCATTCAGACGATCGTGGACGATGAAAAACGTGGACGAGTGATGAGCTTTTATGTCATGGCATTTCTTGGCACGGCTCCGTTCGGAAGCTTGATGGCAGGAACGCTGTCAGCGCGAATCGGCGCGCCACGAACGCTGCTCATTGGCGGCGTGTGCTGTATTGCAGGAGCGCTGTGGTTTGCGAGCACCTTGCCCACGCTGAGACAAGCGATTCACCCGATCTATATCAGGATGGGAATCTTGCCGGAGCTCGCCTCCGGTCTGCAGACCGCAACCGAACCGTCGATGCCGCCGGAAGACTAAGAGTGCGTTGAGAAAGTAGGAATTGGAAACTCAGAATTGAGAATTGCGGCACGAATTCAGCATTCCCAATTCAGAACTCATAATTTCTTAGTAGCCGGAGCCGCGGCGAGGCGGAACGATTTCGCCACCAAGGGTTCGCCCTCGGCTTCAATGACAACGCGCACCCCTTCCTTGAGATCCGCGGCAGCACCTTTGACCTTGCCCTTCAGGATCTGCGTCTTGTCATTGAGCACGACGATCGTTTTCTTCCCGTCAGTTCCCTGGATTTCAACCTGGTTGTTCGTGATCTTCGAGATCGTCCCCATGACCTTGTGCGCATGACCTCCATGGGCGAACGCTGTCACCGCGATCATCGTCACGAGCATCGCTGTCGCAAGAATTCGGCGAATCATGAAGCCTCCGTAACGTTCTATCGTTCTAAGGTTCTAGCGTAGGACCTTACCACGATTCAGGGCTTTGCCGGCGTCTCACCGGCAAGAAACTTCTCTTCCTCGGTCTGCTCACGAATCTCGGCTGGAGATTTCGGGGTTAACGTTTCCATGTGCGTGACTTCAGCCGGCGTCAACTCGGGCAAATGGCGAATGAAATGGACCAAATGCCAACTGTCCTGCTCGCCGGCGGGCGTTCCCGTTGACCACGCGGGCATGCCCGTGTAGCGTACACCGTTTTCGATGATGTAGAACAGCTCGCCATCCGTCAGCGACTGTGTCGCCGGCAGTCGCATGTCGGGGACTTTCGGATAGAGCCCACGGCCCATTTCGGTATCGCCGCTTCCATCATTCGCGTGACAGACGGCGCAATGGTCCGCGTAGTGTTCCATCCCTTCGTGGAGCGCCTCCGGTGTCCGCGGAACCGGGTTGGACAGCTCGCGCGCGCCTCTGCCGACAGCAAGCCGGCGCAGTTGACGGGCGGCGATAGTCTCCAAACGTCCCGGCGTGGCCTTGGCGCTGAATCTGTGCATCGAAATCCACCACCACCCGATCGCCCCGGCTCCAATTGCAACCAGCACGACCACGACGGCCATCCGGACGAAAGCCCTCATCACGTGGTTGACTAGGATCGCACGTCCAACTCTGAAAAGCTAAGGCATACTATATAGTCCCAGCATGCCGGTCCCGCCGCGCATCTTCCTGAGCTTCTCGCATCCGGACGATGAGAGTTTTGCGGCGGCAGGCTTGGCGCGGCGCTATGCAGATGCAGGCGCGGAGATTGCGCTTGTCATCGCGACACGCGGGGACGCAGGGAAAGCGGGTGATCCTCCGCTGTGCACCCGCGAGGAGCTTCCGGTATGCCGCGAAGCCGAGCTGCATGCGGCCGCCGAGATTCTCGGCATCTCGTCTGTCTATCTCCTCGACTATCACGACAAGCACCTCGGCGAGGCGCCGGTGGATCGGATCCGACAGGAGCTGGTCGAACTTATCCGCCGCCATCGTCCGCATCTTGTCATCACGTTCGATCCTGAAGGTGTGAACCGGCATCCGGATCACGTCGCCACCTCACGCTTCACGATGGATGCGGTCACCGCGGCGGCCGATCCGCGCTGGTATCCCAGCTCGGCCTCGCATCGAGTACAGCGTCTGCTGTGGACCGCTCCGAAGCCGCCCTGGGAAGCGGCGCACTCACCGAATCTTCGCGACGAGCCTGGCGTGGACTTCGCCCTCGACATCTCGAAGTACCGCGAGACGAAAGCCAAGGCTCTTCGAGCCCATCGCACGCAACATGTCTCGATCAATCGCTGCTTTTTCAGTAAGACAGACGTGGATCGAATTCTGAGCGTCGAAATTTTCCGGCAGGCATGGGGTCCGGCCTTCGGCAGTTCGCCCGCAGATGATGTGCTGGTGGGCCTGGATCTGTCCGCGTAAACGGTTCGGAGTGGAACACCTCCTAATGTTTTAGTTGACAGAGCCGGCACTCGCCGGTAGACTCCTTTCAGCTCTTAATTTGTTAAGACTATGATCAGGGGACTTCTGCTCGCTCTCATCGTCAGCGCCAGCTGGTGGAGCGCGCCGGCATTGGCCATTTCCGACGCGATTCCAGGCCTGCCTGACCAGATCCCCGGCCACGAGCTTCCGCTCATCCAGGAACACCGCTACACCATGAGGGGCCGCGTTCGTCCCCTGCTGGCGTTCTGGGTCAGTCGAGATGATGTCGGTTCGGCGTCGATCCGATGGCGTGGCAACGAGAGCGCGGCGGCATACGAGCTGATTATGGGTTCCGATCCCAGTCGATCGCCGCGCCAACTCAACCGCTGGGGTTACCTCGCCGAAGAAGTCCGCGGCGATCAAAGTCTCGTGTTGGGGCTGATGTCAAAATCTGACGAGCAGTCGCTCGACGAAGTCGAGGCGGGATTCAAGCAGATATCCCTCACACACCCGCTCGAGACCATCCGAGGTCACGTGACGGCCCACGCCGCATACTCGCTGGTTTCTCCAATCCAACCTTCAGGCGACTGGACGTATCGCGATGTCAACACCGCCATCGATCTCCTCTTCGCAGGATCAGCAAGAGGGCCGATTCAAGAGATTGCAAGGCCAGGCGGAACTCGTCCTGGATTTCTCACGTCTGTTGATGAGCTCGTCCAACGAACCGTGCAGGCACACAAACGCGGTCAGTCGCTTTCGCCCGGTTCGCTTTCCTATGTGTACGGCCGCCGGCTCTACGTCATGCAGATGCGCCAGGTCGTACTTCTGCCTCGATTCGAGCTTGACGGCCGGACCTACCAACGCGTCCTGCGCGCTCGATTCGAAGCTCGCCGCCAGGACAGCCGCCGAGTCAGTCAATTCGAATTGATCTACGGCACGAGCGGCTCGCTCTCGGGCGTACCCATCCTCATTTCCTACCAGCCCAAGTGGTGGCTGCAGATCGAATTGCATCTGCAGGGATGAAGCGCGCTACATCGAACCGTTGAACGATGGAACCTCAGAACCAGGTGCGAAGGTGAGTCAGTGCGTCATTCCATAGATGACGTAGTTCACGCCCAGCTTGTACGCCTCGTTTGACGCCTCGACCGGAACGAATCCGGTGGCCGAAAACTCCCAAAAATCCGACACGTCGGTGTTGAAGTTCACGATCCCCATCAGCCGTTTGGCCGGGTCGTTGTCTTCGAACAGTCCCCGAAAGACGGGTTTGTTGAAGTCGTACATTTGCGGGACGATATCGAATGAGTCGATTTCGAAGAACGAGTGAAAGATCGGGCTCGTCGGATCCAGATCGATGAACTTCGCTTCCGGCAGCACGCGCGCCATCTGTGCGGCGAAATTTTCCCACCCACCGCCCCCGCGCGGCGGATCGCGAAAATCATCGAAGATGACAAAGCCGCCCTTTTGCAGGTAGGCGCGGAACGCGGCGGCCTCTTTGTCCGTCATCTCCCAGAAGCCCGCCTCGGTCATGAACGCCAGTGGAAACGCGCCGAGCTCCGGATCGTCGAGCCTGAAGACATTGCTCTGATCAAGATGCGGCGTGAGGTAGCTCACCTCGTTGAGAATCCGGGTGAGATTCTGTTCGGCATGTGGATACCCGTGTGCCCACGCTGGCAGCCCGCGGTAGTAAAAGCCACCCGGTCCCGTCGTATACGAGAGTCTCGTGAAAGTAAATCGCCCGTCGTAGGGCGTTGAGGTGTGCTCGGATGGCTCCGCGCTCCTGAAGAAGAACGAGCGTTGGGCGACCGCGGTACTCGCCATTGCCACGAGCACCCCCGCAGTGAACAACGGTGCCACCATCCTGCGGAATTTCGTCAACATTTTCCCCTTCAGTCTACGCCAATCACCTGAAAATGTTGCGCCAGTAAAGTTCTAAGGTTCTAGAGAACCTAGAACCTTTAGAGGCCTCCTGCCTCAGCGCCTTCCCAGGCGTCGGCGCACCCGGGCCAGCGCCGTCCGCGCCTCGGGCACCCGGAAGAGCAAGGATGCACCAAGGAACGTCGCCCCGTATGGACCCAGGACCAGAGTCGCCACGATGAGCGGATGGGCGTCCGGCAGCGAGAGCTTGATGACCCACGCCAGCGCGGCGGCGGCAAGCGCGGAGCCCCAGAGCCGTACCAACAGGGTGGCCGGCAGTCCAGTCGGCCCGAGCCGCCGGTTGAGAGTCCGCCGGAGCAGCGCGAACTCGACCCAACCGGAGACGCCTGCCGAGGCCGTCAGGCCGGCCGTCCCCCAGCGTGGAGAGATGCCCACAAGCGGCGGCAGCACGAGGGCGCAGACATATCCGAGACCAGTGGTCAGCGCGACTCGCACCGCGGCGTAACGGAGCGGTGTGCGAGTGTCGCGCAATGCATAGTAGGTGGACGAATACAAGCGTCCCAGCGTCGATGCGAGCAGGCCCACCGCTGAGCCCGCCAGAATTCCCCATACGTACACCGCATCTTCGTGCGTGAATCGCCCGGTTTGCAGGAGGGCTGCCGCCACGATGTCTCCCAGGGCCAGAAACGCCATGGCCGAGGGCACGACGAAAAATGCAATCTGCCGCAACCCGGCATCCAGCCGCGCGCGCAGCGTATCGCCGGCGCCAAGGCCCGCGGCGCCGGACATCGTGGGCAGCTCGGCAGCCGACACCGACATGCCGAACAGACTGACAGGTAGCGTATAGAGCAGCTGTGCATTCGCGAGACCGGCGACGGCGCCCGTCGGCAGAAGGCTGGCCAGCAGCTCATCGATGTACGCGCTGATTTGCACCACGCCACGGCCGACAACAACGGGGAGAAAATTTCTCACGACCGTGCGGATATTGTCTGACGTACGGTCGAGGACCAACCTGATGTCGGGCGCGAGCCGCCGCACTGTGGGAACCTGCACGCCGAACTGGAGCGCGCTTCCGACGACCGACCCCCAGGCAAGTATCCACGCGAGCCGTGGCAGCGACGACGTTTGCGCACCAAAGGCAACCATCGTCGCGATCATCGCGACGTTCCATAGCACGGGTGCGGTGTACGAGAGCAGAAAGCGGCGGTGACTGTTGAGAATGCCGAGGCACCAGGCCGAGAGCACGAGCAGCCCCGCGCCGGGAAAGAGAATTCGGACGAGCGAGATCGTCAGCTCGCGTTTGGGTCCGACAAAACCGGGAGCGATCGCCGCGACCAGGAGCGGCGTCGTCATCACGCCGACCAGGACGAGCACGGCGGTCACCAGGCCGAGGAGCGCCGCAACCGCTCCGGCGACCCGCGAGGCTTCTTCTCGCTCCCCTCGCGCCAGCAGTGCGGCATACACCGGGATGAACGACGCTGAGAGGGCTCCCTCGCCGAAAAGATTCTGAAGGAAATTTGGAATACGAAACGCCGCCATGAACGCATCAGCGGCGTCCGATTGCAGGCCGAAGTAGTGCGCGAAGGCGCGCTGGCGGACCAGACCCGCGAGGCGACTGCAGAAGATGCCGAGGGCGACGAGCGCGGCTGATCGTCCCGTTGGCGGCGTGGGGACGCGCTCGCCGGAGGGGGGGATCACCGTTGCGGGATCGATGAAGCCGTCACGCTGAGTGGCTCGCACCTGCACCCGTATGATACCGGGCCCCGTCCCCGAGCGACAACGTTACGTGGTCTTCACTTCAGCCCGCCGCTCTGAGTGCCGACAGGCGATGCCGCAGTCTCGCTGCTGGCTTCTGGTTCGTCCCACTGTCGGAGCTTCCACCACGACGGTTCCCGATAGTGACGCCAGCCTGCATAACCGACAGCCTTTTCGCTGGCGTTCACGAGCTCCGCGTCTTCCGGACAACAGGCGGTCAGCGTCTGGTAGTCGAAGTCCCATCGCTGGTCCGCCGATGCACGCATCCAGACGGTTTCGTCGAACTCAGGATAGCGTGCGATCGCCGACTTATCGATGTCGGTGCACAAAGTTCCTTCGGCTGTTTTGTGGAGGTGCGCAATAGGAAGCAGAAAGCGATCCGATTTGAACCACCCTCCCGCATCCACGACGGCATACCGCGGTTGGCCGGTCTTCATGTCCACCACAAAGCCATCCAACTCCCCCACGTGCTCATTTCGCCGATCTCTGACTTCTGCCCCGACCATCAAGCCTGCGTCGGATCGTCTCACTTGTTCTGCGTCCACGTACCGCAATCCGGCGCCGAAACTCTGAGTGTCCATGAATCCTCCACTTTTCAGCCGGCCAGGCACCAATCAGTGATGGTGGCTGCAACTCCCGTTCCCTGAATTGTGCGCAGCGACAGCGCTCAGTCGATGAGAGCAAACTGCGGTCGTCCCGAGCAGCTCCTTGAAATCCAATGGTTTCGAAGTACGGCATCAGCACCCACCCGTACGCTGTCCCTTGAGGTGGCCATCATCATGACTGTTCGCGTGCCCGCGCAGCGTGGGTTCTTCGTCTGACATAGCTCAGCAAGCCTCCAGCCGGAGATTTCGGCAGTGGGAAGCAGATGAGCATCAGTGCTGGCGCGACACCGCGCTCGAGCACGTCGACGGCCCGCTGCCCATCGTTCGCCGTCAGCACCGAAAATCCCTCCGGTGTGAGAAACGCAAGGAGGGCGGCAATCGCATCGGAATCACTCTCGACTATCAGTACATAACTGGAATTCGGTGACATGGTTGGCAATGCTCGTCGGCGCTGTCGGCCTCAAGGACATGTATGAAGAGGCTTCAGTGTCGTCTCTGCTGCGTTCCCTGTTGCTTCGAAAGTTCCCGCGCGAAGCAGTCGAGCGCATGCGTCAACACCTGAAGCTGTGACCATCCTGTAATTTTCGTCAACTGACTCAAGCGGGTCCGAACCGCTGGAGGTACTCTCACACTGATTTGTGGATAATCTCGAACACGTTGGCCGCCGGGGCCAGCCGGCGGACGTCCCGTCCTCCGAAGTGTTTCGTTCTTGGCCACTGTCTACCTCTCGCAGTCGGGTTGTCGTCTGTTTTGTGCTAGCACAAGCGGCGTATAATGATTCGATGGTTCAGGCTCGTCGAAGGCGCATAGCCAAACGCCACGTCTCGTCCAACTCGAAGCGCTCGCGTGGGCGTCCGCGAACCCACCAGGAAGACTGGTCGAAAATCAACGTCGTGCTGTTCGATCGTCAGGTGTGGTTCCTCGATCAGATGTCCGTCTCGATTCGCCGCACCTCCGGCGCGGCGGTCAACCGCACCCAGATTGTCCGAGCGCTCATCGACGCGCTCAAAAACAGTCGCGTTGATGTCTCCGCCGTCCAGTCCGAAGCCGACCTCATCGGTGCCCTGACTCGGCAGCTGACTGGCCACCCACACTGATAGTCCTCCGCGTCCACCGATCGTCGGCACAGGCGGGCCGCGGAAGTTGTTGGACTGGCAGGACGATTCGACCGTTAGTCCACGCGATCATCGCGCGCACTTGCGCGGCCTGTGGAGCCGGCAGGCGCTCGCCATTAACGGTGTAATTATATATGGAACGAAAAACCAGGGACGCAAGGACGGCGCCCGGCATGCCGAGAAGCTGTGCCGACATCACGACGCCGCCTTCGGTCAGAATCCCGCGATCCCTCTGAACAGACTACCTGTTTGGATCATGTGCACGCGCCGGCGGACCTCCTGGCGCACGACGCGTTTCATGACAGCAACGATGCGTTTCATGACAGCAGTTCTTGTTCTTCCTGCCTGTCTGCCTCGTCTTCTCTTTCTTTTCCCTGCATCGGGGTGGGGCACGCCTCTTGCTTAAGAACGCGCAGACGGAAATTTGCATGCATATCCCAGGGCGCTGGACGGTCGCGGCATCCACGGTCACGCTACTGGCATCCGGGGCCTGGAGCCTTGCCGCGGTCAGAGCCGAGCAGCAACATCCGCAGTCACTGCAGCACGTCAAGCCCGAGAGTCGACTGGAGATGATCCGGCGGGCCCAGGTCTGGATACCTGCCGACGTCGCGTCGAAGGACCTCCGGACGGGCCCGACGGATGTCAAGCCATTCCAACCGAATGAAACCGTTACCTGCGAATACCGGGACCACAAACGGGAAGGCGGGACACCAAAGTTCTATTGCGCGCTTGACCAGCCGGACGTCGTGAAGCTTGACGAGCCGGACGTCGTGAAGGTGAAGTACGGGCGCGAGAATGGAGAGGTTTACGGAGAGGTGCTCGCGACACGGCTGCTGTGGGCGCTCGGGTTCGGAGCTGACCGGATATATCCGGTGAAGGTGGTCTGTCGAGGGTGTTCCTCTGATCCGTGGCACGATGCCCGAGCCCCTCGGTCAGTATGGACCTTTGATCCTGCAGCCCTCGAACGAGAGTTTCCTGGAGAGAAGATCGAAACCCGGGACGGGTCTGGGTGGAGTTGGTTCGAGCTCGGTCTCGTCGACGAGAAACAGGGCGGCGCGTCAAAGGCGCAGCTCGACGCCCTGAAGCTCCTGGCAGTGTTCATTCAGCACACTGACACCAAGCCAGAACAGCAACGGCTGACGTGCCTCTCTAAAGGTGGGACGGATGACGGGCATTGCAGCCATCCATTCATGCTCTTGAACGATGTGGGGGTGACGTTCGGCGAAGCGACCGTCCTCAATTCCGGAGCGACTGGCAGCGTGAATTTCAAGACATGGTCGCAAACGCCGGTCTGGAAAGACGGCGATCAATGCATCGGCAATCTCAGGAAATCGTTTTCGGGCACGCTGGAGAATCCTCGAATCAGCGAGGGCGGGCGGGCATTTCTGGCAGATCTGCTCGTCAAGCTGTCCGACGAGCAGCTTCGAGACTTGTTCGAGGTTGCCCGCGTCGAGCTTCGTCCGCCCAAACCCGGCTCGTCTGAGCCCGGAGCAAGCGTCGATGAGTGGGTGCAGGCATTCAAACAGAAACGCGACGCGATCGTGACACGCCACTGCCCTTCAGCAGGAAGTTGAAAGTTCAAAGTGCAAAGTTCAAGGTAACTTATTCACTTACTTTCTACTTTCTACTTTTCACTTTCCACTTTCAGATCCAGGTCCGATCAACACGATCACCTTTCCCGGCCCATGGACGCCCAATGTGAGCGTCAGCTCGATGTCGGCCGTTCGGCTCGGGCCCGTCACGAAGGTGCAGCTCGCGGAGGCCGCCACGCGTTCGGCGTGCGTCTGGAAGAACTCCCCCATGCTGAAGCAGAAATCCTTCGGCTGCACGACCGCCACATGGAGCGGCGGAAGCAACGAGATCGCTCGCGACTTCCCTTTGCCTGACAGCAGCACGAGAGAGCCAGTCTCGGCAATGGCCGCATCGCATCCCGTCAAGCCGACTTCCGCCTCCGCCTGTCTTTTCCGCACGTTCTGTCCAAGTGTGGCGCTGCCCACGAGCGATCCAAGCCCGTACGGCAAGAGGTCAGGATCCCAGGAAAGAATGCGCCGGCCGTC
>Ga0184623_10001213_pt1 | contig 11239 bp, 9 predicted proteins | sample PLM1_100_b1_FD_133138 | JGI IMG/M metagenome (GOLD analysis project Ga0184623, IMG submission 133138) | Groundwater sediment microbial communities from an aquifer in East River, Colorado, USA - PLM1_100_b1 | ecosystem: Environmental > Terrestrial > Soil > Riparian zone | place: USA: East River...
GCCGGTGCTGGGATTTACCGATAGCGTGATCCTCTCCACCATCGCGGACGCCGTCGTGCTGATCGTCCGTGGAGGAAAAACCACTCGAGAGGCTGCTCTGAGAACCATCAGAACGCTCGACGGGGTCAACGCCAAGATCCTGGGAGTCGTAATCAACAGCTTCGATATACAAGGCAACGGGTATTCCTATTATGTCGACCACCTCGACTATTATCGCAGGAAATCGGAAAATCAAGAATCAACGTCCCACGCTGGTCATGCTCTAGGAAAACGGACCAGGGAGTAAGATGAAGCCGCGCATGGTCATCGAGCTGAAGACCTCTTCAGGAAGGATTACCTCGGCCCTGCTGCTTGTTTGCTTCACCCTCCTGTCCGCTTGGTTCATAGCAGTTCCCTGGGCTGCGAGTTTTGCCATCCCTGACATTCCCAACGATCCTGACCTCCTGCGCTCTTGGCGGTATCACCCCGCGAACCCGCAGTTCCGCCATCAGTACCGCGGCAGGATTCACCAGTATAGCCTCACTGCCCAGGACTATCACGAGGCATTGAACCAATATCGATCGGCCCTTCTGAGCAATCCCCTTTCAAGCCGCACCTGGTTTGATGTGGCCAAAGTCCACTGGTGGATCGGCAACATCGAGGAGGCAAAGCCAGCCCTCAGGCTTGCGTTGCGCTTCAATCCTAGTGAGGCGATGCTACGCTGAGAGGCTGCCCTGTTTCAGATCCAACTCGAGAACTACGACGAGGCGATTGACAACCTGAGGTACCTCGTCAGGACTGATCGCTGCAAGCGATGGAGCTATTTCGCTCTCATCCAGACGCTCACCACGCCCACTGATCTCATCGAGACGATCTTGCCGCCAGATCGTGAGGTGCTCTCTGATTACCTGAAGTATCTTATCAGGCATCAGGAGGCAGGCAGCGCGCGCGGGGCCTGGAAGCGTCTTACCGACATCCCCGGGGACGATGTTGACCCGAGCCTCACGTTGTCGTATGTCGACCTGATGCTGTCCTAGAAGATGATCTCGGAAGCAGAGTCAGCCTGGGTAGGGGCCTTGCGACAAAAGGGATTTCAAGACCATGCCGCCTCCAATCTGATCTGGAATGGTGGATTTGAGCGTGACGAGACGCTGGGATACGGGCTTTGACTGGAAGATTCGTTCGGTTCCTGGCGTGGACGTCAGGATCGATCCGAGCACCTCGAAGGAGGGGAGACGATCGCTGAAGATCTCATTTGATGGAACCAGGAACGTGGATTTTTCGGAGATCTGGCAGATCGTTCCGGTGAGGCCGAACACTCGTTATGCCCTTGGCGCCTATCTCCGACCCAGCGGGATCACCTCCTCGCAAGGAGTTCGCCTGGAAGCCCTGGATTTTCTCGATGGAAGGCTCTATGGCGCCACCCAAGAACTCGTTGGGAGCCACGATTGGTCGCCGCTAGAGATGTCGTTCCTGACACCGCCTCGGGCTCAGGCGGTGGCGATCAGAGTGAGACGGGAGGCAAGCCAGAAACTGGACAATCTCATCGGCGGAACGGCCTGGATTGATCAAGTGCTCCTCAAGGAGATTCCCTCGTCGTTGCCGTTGCGTTCGAGAGCAGCGGACCCCGCTCGGGTCCAGCTTTTGACACCGTGGCGCCCATGTTGGAACGTTTCTTGCTAATCCTGAAGGCGGTAACGGAAGACATGTGACCTGTATTCATCACGAGGACCCCGTTGGGGTGTTTCAGAAGTATGTTGGGAAATAACCCATTCGAGCTGAGCTTGTCGAAGCCTGCCCTGAGGAAACTCGACGGGCCCGTCCTGAGTCAAATCGAAGGGCTCAATCCATGCCCCAATCGGCAGGATCGATGATGAGGAGGGGGTCGGGATTGCATTCCGTCCAAGTGGACAAGGCCGAGGATGGGCTGCAGCGAAGGATTCCTTTCCATCTACCATCGGTCGGCGAAGAAGAGATTGCCGAGGTCGTCGATTCCCTTCGCTCAGGCTGGTTGACAACGGGTCCGAAGGTCAGGCGATTTGAAGAAGATTTCGCCGCGTACGTTGGCGCCAAGCACGCCGTTGCCGTGAACTCTTGTACCGCGGCGCTGCATCTGGCCTTGGAGGCGATCGGGCTAGCAGCGGGCGACGAGGTGATCCTCCCCACCTATACGTTCGCCGCCACCGGTGAAGTGGTGGCCTACTTCGGAGCTCGTCCGGTCCTGGCGGATTGCCGTCCGGACACACTGAACATAGATGTGACCACAGTAGCGCGACTTATCACCAGAAGGACCAAAGCGATCATCCCCGTTCACATCGCCGGACAGGCGTGTGACATGGACCCGATTCTGGAGCTCGCTCAAAAGCATGGCTTTCACGTTGTCGAGGATGCCGCGCATGCCCTTCCGACTACCTATAAGGGAAGGATGATCGGGACCATCAGTGATCTCACGGCATTCAGCTTCTATGCCACTAAGCCGATTACCACAGGGGAAGGGGGGATGGTCACGACAGCGTCCGATGAAAACGCCGCGCGGATCAAGCAGATGAGCCTCCACGGGCTGAGCGGTGATGCGTGGAACCGTTACGCCGAGAAGGGGCAATGGTACTACCAGATCCTCGATTTCGGATTCAAGTACAACCTGACCGATCTTGCTGCGGCGCTCGGAATCCAACAGCTCAAGAAAGCGGATGACTTTTGCAAGCGCCGGCGAGAGATCGCCTGGCTGTATCGTGAAGGCTTCGCAGACCTTGACGCTTGTGCCACCCCTCAGGAGGTCGATTACGGGACCCACGCCTGGCACCTGTACATCTTGCAGCTTAATCTCCCCGCCTTGACTGGGGGACGAGACGAGGTGGTTCGATCACTTGCAGAGAAGGGCATCGGGACCTCCGTTCACTTTATCCCCTTGCACCTTCACCCCGTCTACCAGAAGTCGTTCGGTTACCGTCATGGAGCCTTTCCGACTGCCGAGCGGGTGTTCGAGCGCGTGATTTCGCTGCCGATCTATCCCGGGATGACCAGCGCCGATGCAGGGTGTGTCGTCGAAGCCGTGAGAGATACACTCATTGCCCTTCGGAGATAGGCAATGCTGAAACGGTCGGTTGATCTTGTACTGTCTCTTGTGGCGCTAGCGCTGTTGCTTCCCGTGCTGCTTCTTGTCGCCATGGCGATAAAGCTCGATTCGAGTGGCCCGGTATTCTATTCTCAGGTGCGTGTCGGGCGAAGAGGAAGAACGTTCAGGATGCTCAAATTCAGATCGATGGCGGCCGAGGCGGACCGTCTCGGTCCGCCCCTGACGGCGAGCGGCGATCCTCGTGTCACCCGAGTCGGGAAGTTTCTCAGGTTGCTCAAGCTTGATGAGCTGCCCCAGCTCCTCAACGTGGTCAAAGGGGACATGAGCCTCGTGGGGCCTCGACCCGAGATACCATCGATCGTTGAACAGTACACGTCGGATCAACATGAAGTCTTGGAGGTGAAGCCGGGGATTACTGGACCGACGCAACTGGCCTGGATAAATGAATCGGAGTTATACCCAGCCGGGGTGAATCCGGTGGATCACTACACCAATGAGTTCCTTCGGGAGAAGCTGAGGAGCGACCTTGACTATGTCAGAACCCGGTCATTGGGCGGCGACGTGTGGCATTTGATTCGAACACCACTGGCGATAGCAACCGCGATTCTGGCAAGATTCCACCTCTCCCCCACTGCGAAGAGGGGCGCGAGGTTGATGGTGGACTGTCTGGCGGTCGCCATCGTCAACTTGGGCGCCTTTATGGCTCGGACTGACTGGGCAATCCCCGAAGAAGAGATACACCACTTGCTGTATGGCCTCCCCGTGGCCTGTGTGGCCTACTTCCTGTCGTTCCTGGTTCTACGGACGTATAGGAGCCTGTGGAGATACGCTGGCGTAGAGGATCTATGGCTGGTCATTAAAGCATCGGCCCTAGGCGGCAGCCTGAACGGCCTCGCCGTGGTGCTTCTTGGATGGCGCTCGTATCCGAGGACTGTTCTGATATCGACGGCACTGCTGGCGGTCCTTTTGATGGGCGGAATGCGGCTTCTCGTGCGGTGGAGCACAAAGAGGCGGAAGGTGGGTTCTTCTACAGCAGACGCGCGCAGGGTAGTCATAGTTGGGGCTGGAGAAGCCGGCGAATCGATTGCGCGGGAGATTCATGGTAGACCGTCACTGGGTTACGACCTCATCGGCTTTGTCGATGATGATGAGAAGAAGCAGGGGGCGACCATCCATGGCCTGCCCGTGCTCGGCCCGATCGACAGGCTTGCCGATTTCGCCGGGGCTCTCGGGATTCAGGAGGCGATCATTGCGGATCCCTCTGCATCGGGAAGCGACATGCGGCGCATCAGCGGAACCTGCGCAAAGGCCGGGGTGAGTTTTAAAACCCTTCCTTCACTGAGGCAACTCATGAAAGGCGACGGCAAGCTGCGCTATCTTCCGGAGGTGAACTGTGACGACTTGCTCCGGCGTGAGCGGATGTCCATCAACGAGTTGAGGATCATCGAGTTTCTGCGAGGAAGGCGAGTCATGGTGACCGGCGCCGGAGGCTCCATAGGAGCAGAGCTCTGCCGGCAGGTTCTCAGGCTTGGTGCTGAGTCGTTGATCATGGTCGAGCGCGCCGAGAATGCCTTGTACGACATTTCGCTGGAAATCAAGGAGCACTTTCCGAAGGCGGAGTTGACCGTAGCCCTGGCGGATGTCAAGCATGTCCCGCGGATGTCTGAGATATTCCGACAGCACAGGCCCCATACCGTATTCCATGCTGCAGCCTACAAACACGTGCCGATCCTGGAAGACCACCCTGGAGAGGCGGTTCTGAATAATGTGGTCGGCACAAAGCGCCTGGCTGAGGTCGCGATGCAATTCGGCGCTGAGACGTTCGTACTGATCTCCACCGATAAGGCAGTGGAGCCGAACAATCTGATGGGGGCAACGAAGAGGATCTGCGAGCTGTATATCACGTCCCTGAGCACAGCGCTCGGTCAGTCTGCCCCTCCGGCGCCGAGGACCAGATTTCTTGTGGTCAGGTTCGGGAACGTCCTTGGGAGCAACGGGAGCGTCGTCCCACTATTTCAGAAACAGATCGAGAACGGGGATCCAATCACTATCACCGATCCTGAAGTCTCACGATTCTTCATGACGGTATCCGAGGCGGTCGGCCTGGTGTTGCAGAGCGCCAGTATGGCGGGAAAAGGGGAAATCTTCGTTTTCGACATGGGTGAGCCGGTAAAGATCACTGAGTTGGCGGACGATCTGGCATTGTCGCTCGGTCTCTCCCCGTTGGAGGTTGGCCGAAGGTTCGTGGGATTGCGACCGGGGGACAAGATGCGCGAGATGCTATGGGAGGATGGAGAGGAAGTGCTGGCATCCGAGGACGAGAGGATATTCGCCATCCGGTCCCAGGCCAGGCCGTTGGCCGAAGTGGAAGCACTGGTGAACGAACTCGAATCCCTGGCGCTACGGGGGAACGTGAGAGAGCTCTTACGCAGGATCCAGGACGCTGTCCCAAGCTATCGTCCTGCCTACAAGGAACCACAGTTCACGGTTTCTGAGCAGGGTGAGAAATACCGCATCCTTGTGATCGATGACGATGAGAACACCTGCGACCTCCTAAGGGGTGCTCTCGAGGGCACATACGAGGTGAGCACTGCAAGCAGCGCAGGTAAAGGACTCGATCAAGTTCATTCTCAGCGTCCGCATCTCGTCCTTCTGGACATCAAGTTGCCGGACGAGAGTGGCGTTCAGGTTTGCCGCACGTTGCGATCCCGCCCAGAGCACTCTCAGATTGCGATCATCATGATGACTGGGTATGGCGACAAGGACTCCGTCGTTTTGGGGCTGCAAGCCGGCGCCGACGACTATGTGAGCAAGCCTTTCAGGCTGGAGGAACTCCAGGCAAGGATCGATGCAGTGTTGCGGCGCAGTAGCGCAGCCCCCATGGTCGCTTCTCAAGGGAGTTGAGGCGGGTCGGGGGTATAGGAGGATCGATCCTCGTGGCCGTCCGACGTTGATCAGAGAGAGGTGGCGCTCATCCGCTCCGAAGAAGAACGGATCGTCGCTGAGTTTCGGAGGCGGGACAAAGATCGCCGCTACAGTGACCGATATTCGATCTTTACGCCATCCCATCTTTTCCTTGTCCAGGGCCGGGAGCGATACCTGCTGCGCTTCCTGGCCGAGGCGCGCGTGCGGGAGTTGGCGCAGGCAAGGATCCTCGACGTTGGTTGCGGCAGTGGGCAGGAACTTGGTAGGTTTGCATTCTACGGGGCCAGCCGCGCTAACATGGTGGGCCTCGATCTGGAGAGGGATCGGCTCGCGAGGGCGACTCAGGCCGACCGCGATCTGCGCTTGGTGCAGGGGAACGCCGCCGCACTTCCGTTTCGGAGCGCATCCTTTGACCTGGTGGTTCAGTTTACGGTCTTCAGCTCGATCCTGGATCGAGGCATCCGCCAGCGCGCTGCGCGAGAGATGGTCCGAGTGCTGAAGGGCGATGGGCACATCCTCTGGTATGACTATTGGATCAATCCCGTCAACCCGAACGCGAAAGGGATCGGGCTCCGCGAGTTTCGGGCGCTCTTTGAGGGTTGTCGCGTCCGCGCCCGGCGCGTGACACTGGTTCCCCCAATCGCCAGGGTGACGGTGCGGCTGTCCTGGCTGGTATCCTCTCTGTCTGCTGGAAGCATTCCCCTTCCTGCGCACCCACTACCTAGCCTTGATCTCCCCGGCGTAATGTGGGTTGTCTCTCTTAAGAGGACCGGCTAACGCCGACTCAGTGCGTTGCCCGTCGAGATGCCTCGTCCGAGCTGCCTCGTGATAGCACTTGAAGAGATCGGGACATTCGCGCCATGACCGACCGGCCCTTCGTGTCCATCATCATTCCTTGCCGGAATGAGGAGAGGTTCATCGGGCCATGTCTCGAGTCGGTCCTTGCGAACGACTATCCGCCGGATCGTCTGGAGGTGCTCGTCGTTGATGGGATGAGCGAGGATAGGACGAGGGCGATCGTGCAGGACCATGGGGCAAGGCACGATCGCGTCAAGCTATTGGACAATCCAAAGAGGATCACCCCAACTGCCCTCAATATCGGGATCGCACACGCCAAGGGTCAGGTCGTGATGCGGATGGACGCACACAGCCATTACCCCCGGAACTATGTGTCCGGGCTTATTGCTTGGCAGGAGAAGACCGGGGCGGACAACGTCGGAGGTGTGTGGACAACACTTCCGGCCAGCGACACCTGGATGGCACAGGCGATTGCAATTGGACTGTCGCACCCGTTCGGTGTGGGCAATGCACATTTTCGGATCGGCGTGCGGGAACCCCGATTGGTCGATACCGTTCCCTTTGGATGCTACCGGCGGGACGTGTTTGACCGCATCGGAGTGTTCGACGAGGAACTCGTTAGGAATCAGGATGATGAGTTTAACCTTCGACTCATCAGGCACGGTGGCAAAATTCTGTTGGTGCCGGACGTCACCTCATGCTACTACGCGAGGGACTCTCTCCCAAAACTGGCACGGATGTATTATCAATACGGTTATTTCAAGCCACTCGTGTTGCGAAAGGTTCGCGGCATACTGACGGTTCGGCAAATCATCCCTCCGCTGTTCATATTGGCTCTCATCGTGTCCGGCGCGATGGCGCCGTTTTTCTCTGCGATGAGGATAGTCACGGCATTCGTCGTCGCCGTCTACCTTATTGCCGTCGTGGGCTGCTCGAGCACGGTTGCCTTCGAACGGGGGTTGCGGTATGCTCCGGCATTATGTGCGGTGTTTGCGGTGATGCACGTGAGCTATGGTGTGGGGTTCTTGCGGGGGGTCGCGGAGTTTCTCATACGAGGGCAGAAGAGAACGGTGGGTGCGGAGATTCCCATCTCCAGATGAGAGGATAGAGGTGGCCAGTTACGCTGACCGGAGGCTCCTTGCTTGGCGAAGCCCGAGATCGCTCGTCTTTTGCCTGGCGGTGCTGGTGTCCGTCATTGTCGCCGTTCTGATCCTTCGGGAGGTGAATCCCCTCTTCATCTTTGCTTTCCTCGCTATTGCGATCCTCCTGGGCTTGTCAGGATCCTTCCTCGTGGTCCCCCTGACGCTGTACATACTGGCCATATTCTTCGACGATACGGTCCTCGTCGAGATCGGATACCCAGCGAAGGGGTTGGGAGTGGTCACGGGATTGCTGCTGATATCTCGAGGGCTTTTGACCCGTGCATGGAGGCCCCTGGCTCGACCTGCATGGTTCCTCGCGGCCTTTTGCTTCTGGGGACTCCTGACCATCTTCTGGAGCATCCGGCCAGACCAGTCCCAGTCGGCGCTCATGACGCTCGTGGAGTTGGTTTCGCTCTCAGTTGCCCTCAGTGTGTCCCCTCTATCAAACCGAGAGCTCAGGCTGATCCGGGAGATGGTCGTCGTGGGAGGCACGTTGGCCGCGGCGTTTGGTCTATTCTTGGGCGTTTCTGACTGGTCTGGGGATTCCATGGCCCGCTTGGGACGCAACCTATCAGATCCTTTGTTAAACCCAAACGTATTTGCTCTTAGTCTCTTCTTACCCATCTCCTTGAGTTTGGCAGGCACCTTTGACTCGATGCTGTTCAGACTGAAAGCGTGGTACTACGTCGCCTTCACAACGATGCTGCTGGCCGTGGTCCTCACACAGTCGCGCAGCGGACTCGTCGGGCTTGTCGTCATTTTACTCTTCTTTTTCCGCACGCGGAGGGCGCACCTCAGAACCTTAATCGTCTTCGGGACAATTGGGCTTGTCACTTGGCATTTTCTGCCCGTGTTGCTGCCTCGGTTTGCGGGGCCGGTGCTATGGTCTGGTTCCGGTCGCTTGGATATCTGGGAGATCGGCATTCAGGCCTTGAAATCATACTGGGTAGGAGGCTCCGGGCTCGGGACGTTTCCCTTCGCGTATTCTGAGGTCGTTGCCCGAAAAGGAGGAGGGATGCATCGTGGGATCCCGCTAGAAAATGATGCCCATAACTTCTACCTCCAGTTGGGCGTAGAGCTTGGTGTCGTTGGAGTTGTACTTTTTGCGGTTGCGCTTCTCACGCTCTTCAGGGCGCTCCTGCGGACCGAGCGCCGGTCGGAGGATCCGTTACCACCCTTGTCCTTGGAGGCCGCGCTGATTGGATTTCTCGTTTCGGCATTCTTTTCTGGAATCATCCGCGTAAAGTTGTTCTGGTTGACGGTCGGTCTGTCGATGCTGGTAGTGGTTTGGTCCAGGTCTCACTCTATGGTTGAGAGAAGGGCCATGCAGAGGAGGGAAGAGGCAACGCAGGCGAGGTTGCCTCTGCACGGACAAGAAGGATAGTCCGGTGTGAAGGATCCGGCGAGAGGAGGAGGCATGGACGACCTGCAACACAAACGGGAGTTCGAGGAGCAGGGCTTCACCGTTAGGCGGGGCTTCTTCTCGCGAGAGGAGGCCATCAGGACGCTCGACGAGATCCACCGCGTCGGGCTCCTTACGCCGAGCCCGAGCGGGCTGAACAAGAGTCAGCTCACGTTTTATAATAATAACTTCCACCACAGCCAGTATATCCAGTCGTTCATCTCACAGAAGAAGGTCGTGGATCTTCTGCGGGACATTATCGGACCTGATATCTGGGCCAGGTGGGACCAGGCCGTGGCAAAGACTCCGGGGGGGGAGGAGTTTCCCTGGCATCAGGATAACGGGTACAACCAACTCAGGGAGGAGCACTTTCAATTGTGGGTCGCGCTCACGGACATGAAGCCGGAGCACGGGCTTTTGTGGCTCCAGCCTGGAAGCCACAAGGGCGGTGTCCTGCCGCACCACCGTGAGGGGAATCACCTCATCTGCCTGGGAAAGCCCGAGGAAGCGGTTTCCTTCGAAGCTCAGCAGGGAGATGTCATTCTGTTTTCATCCATGATGCTTCACCGCACCTCCCCGAATGTGTCCAAGGAGTCCCGCTGGGCGTACGTGGTCGAGTACATGTCGCTCGAGCAATACGACCCGTTCATCGATCCCCCATACTTTGTCGTTGCTAGGGAAGGCAAGCCCTGCCCCGAATTCCTCCACAACCGTCCTGGAAGGGCCAACCCAAGGAACCAGGCCATGTACCTGATCCCGCGGCTCAGGCGTGGCATTCAGAAGAGGGTGCGGGAGCCATTAGAAAATCTCCGCCTGAAGATCCTTCAGTCCGCTCGGCGAGGCTAACGCCAGATGGAGTATCGGGTCCTGGGACGAACGGGGTTGCGGGTCTCGGTGCTTGGCGTCGGAACCTGGCAACTCAGTGGTCCGGTCGAAGTGGGCGGCCTGCCGGATGGTTTTCCCGATCCCGGAAGAGCATCCGTCGTTCGGTTGATCCAAGAGTGCCACGATTTGGGGATCAACGTCGTCGATACGGCGGAAGGCTATGGAGATGGCGAAGGGGAGCGGCGGGTCGCCGATGCGATCCGCGGGCGGCGCGACGCATGGGTCGTGGTGACGAAGCTCGGATTGCGGCGAGGACCGAATGGAGCGCGGATTCGCGATGCCTCTCCGAGCATGATCGCCGCAAGCCTTGAGGGATCACTTCGCAGGTTAGGGACCGACTACGTTGACGTGTATCTTTACCACACCCCTCCTGGCAGGGAACAGATGCTCGCCGGGCTGGAAGTCCTGCAGCGACTGAGGGAACATGGGAAGATCCGCTTCCACGGCATCTCCACGAACGATCTCTCAACCTTGCGAGCCTTGACTCAGCATCAGGCGATCGAGGTCATTATGTTCTCGCAATCGCTGTTGACTCATCCTGAAGAAACGCTCGAACTTGTCCGCCGCCATGATCTTGGTTCGTTGGTTCGAGGAGCCTTTGAACGCGGGCTGCTGACCGGCAAATACTTCCAGGTGCCGCCGCGTTTCTCCGGAGAGGATATCAGGAGCCATGCCTTGAAGACCAGGGACTTCGCGCGTTATCGCGTCTGTGAGCAGCTCCTCCCGGCGGGTGGCGACATGGTCTGCCTTGCTCTGCGATACCTCCTGGACTTTGATACCACGCACACTATTGTGTTAGGGGCGAAATCGGTGTCGGACTACCGACGCGCGCTGCGAGCGTTAACGCTGCCCAGGCTCGGCGAGGATGTACAGGCTCGTATCCGGCAGGTTCGAAGTCAGCTGATGGCGGCAGACCGGAAGGAACGTCTCATGGGCTCCGGGTGGCTAAGGCGAATGGGCAGACTGGTCGCTTCGGGCCTCCGCTCTTTGATTGCGTCCCGGTCACGTGTCTGAGGGAAGGGAGGCATGCGC
>Ga0184623_10001214_pt1 | contig 11234 bp, 15 predicted proteins | sample PLM1_100_b1_FD_133138 | JGI IMG/M metagenome (GOLD analysis project Ga0184623, IMG submission 133138) | Groundwater sediment microbial communities from an aquifer in East River, Colorado, USA - PLM1_100_b1 | ecosystem: Environmental > Terrestrial > Soil > Riparian zone | place: USA: East River...
GCCCGGCTGGCAAGGCGGAGGAAGGAGGCGCACTGGGTTTGTGCGTCGACTGACGACAACGCCGCCAGGCGGGATGCGGGGCGTCGCGAGCCGGCGAGGGGTTTGCCAACAGGCTCTTAGGCGGGTTCGGTCCACAGGCGGCCCGACGCGGCGCCGGGGCCTACGTTTTGGGCGAGTGGGGGACGTTCGGGTACCCTCAATCGGTCGCCCGGCCTGCCGGGCCGCTTGATACCACCTACCTTCTGCTTGGGAGTGTCACCCGTGGCTGCCACCTGCGAGATTTGCGGTAAGGGGCCGGGCTTCGGCAATTCCATCTCCCACTCCCACCGCCGCACCCGCCGCCGCTGGAACCCGAACATCCAGGTCGTGCGGGCGATGGTTGGCCGCACGCCGAAGCGCCTGCGGGTGTGCACCTCGTGCCTCAAGGCCGGCAAGGTCACCCGCTAGCCCGGCCCATCTCACCCCCACCTCCGCGAAGCACCTCCGCGATCTTGAGCTTTTCTACGCTGGGAGCGCTCCCACCGCGAAAATAGCTCAAGATCGCGACATGGATGTGGTTGTGGCGCGCCACTGCCACGCGTGGTCAACCGGCCCGATGCCGGCCCCGAGCGGGAACCCGCCGCGCACGGCGCCGGTGAGGTACGCCTTGGCCCGGCCGACCGCGCCCACGACACCATGACCCAATGCGAGGTACGCGGCAATCGCGCTCGCCAGCGTGCAGCCCGTGCCGTGGGTGTGCCGGCTCTCGTGGCGCTCGGCGCGGAACCAGTGGGCTTGCTGACCGTCCCAGAGCAGGTCCACAGGCTCCCCGGGCAGGTGCCCGCCCTTGATCAATGCCCAGCGCGGACCTAGCGCCTTGACGGCTTCGGCGGCAGCGACCAGGCCCGACTCGTCGTCGACCTTCACGCCGGTGAGCTGCGCCACCTCGTAGAGGTTCGGCGTCACCACCGTCGCTCGCGGGAGGAGTAGCTCCCGGACGGTTGCGACGGCGTCCGCGGCGAGGAGCGGGTCGCCGTGCTTGGAGACGCCGACGGGATCGACCACGACCGGCGCCGTGATTCCGGCGAGCAGCTCGGCGACGGTCTCGACGAGGGCGGCGCTGGCGAGCATCCCGGTCTTGACGGCGTCGACGCCGATGTCGTCAACGACGCTGCGGAACTGTTGGCGCACCGACTCCTCGGGCAACTCCCAGTAGCCCTGCACACCGAGCGAGTTCTGCGCCGTCACGGCGGTCACGACGCTCATCCCGTGCACGCCGAGCGCCAGCATGGTCTTCAGGTCGGCCTGGATGCCGGCGCCGCCGCCCGAGTCGGAGCCGGCGATGGTGAGAGCGCGGGGCGGAGGCTGGACCACGCTGCCCACGATAGGACGTTGGGCGGCCCTTGCGGCCGGCGGCAGACCCCTAACGGAAGTGCTCGTGCCCGCCGGCGCCCTCCCAGGGCTCACCATCGACAAGGACGGCCGCATCGCCTCGTTCGCCGACCCGGCCGATGACCCGGCAGCCGTTCGGGGCCGTCGCCGTGGGCGGCAGGCAAGCGACGAGCGCGTGGTCGTCCCCGCCGCCGAGCACCCAGGACCACGGATCGACGCCCAGTGCCGCGGCGGCCGCCGCCAGTGCGGGCGGCGGCGTCAAGGCCGGCCGGGACAGCTCGACGGCCACCCCGGACGCGGTCGCGATGTGGCCGAGGTCCTGGACCAGGCCGTCACTCACGTCGCACATCGCGGTCGCGCCCGCAAGGGCCAGGGCGGGGCCGAGCGCGTAGGGCGGCTCGGGCCGGCGGTGGGCGGCGACGAGCGGGGCCAGGTCGCCCGGAATCGCATCCGCCCCTGCCCCAGCCCGGCGGAGCAGCGCAAGGCCTGCGGCGGCCCAGCCCAGGCGGCCGGCGAGGACGACGACGTCTCCGGGGCGGGCGCCGGCGCGGGTCACCGGCGCGCGGCCCTCCAGATCGCCAAGGGCGGTGATGCCCAGCGTGATCATTTCCCCAGCGCTGATGTCGCCGCCTGCGACCGAAGCGCCGACGACCTCGCACTCGTCGCGCAGCCCGTCCGTGCAGTCGAGCACCCAGGCGACCGCCAACTGCGGAGGGGCGGCCAAGCCGACGAGCAGCGCGGTGGGGCGGCCGCCCATCGCGGCCACGTCGGCGAGGTTCTGGGCAGCCGCTTTCCGCCCTATGTCGTACGCGCTCGACCATTCCCGCCGAAAGTGGCGATTCTCGATGAGAAGGTCAGTCGTGGCGACGACCCGGCGGTCAGGGGCGGATATGACGGCTGCGTCGTCGCCCGGACCGAGTATTATCTCGGACCCCTGCGGCAGCCGCGTGGTCACCTGACCAATGAGCACGAACTCCCCCAGGTCCCCGATGGACCTGCTCATTCCACTGGTCACCGCCCCTCGCGAACGCTGTAACGTGATCGGAACCGTAGCGACACTCGCTCGCCCTGGAGGACGACCGTGGTGGTGCAGGCCTACATCTTGATCCAGACAGAGGTCGGCAAGGCGGCCTCGGTCGCCCGCGAGATCGCCGGTATCAAGGGCGTCACGCTCGCTGAGGATGTCACCGGTCCTTACGACGTGATCGTCCGCGCAGAAGCCAGAAACGTCGACGAACTCGGCAAACTGGTGGTCGCCAGAGTCCAGGCCGTCGACGGCATCACGCGCACGCTGACCTGCCCCGTCGTCCACCTCTGACCACCTCTGACCACCTCTGACCACTTGCCACTACAACCGCTGGCGGCGCCTCCCGTGGGGCATGGCGGGCGTGGCCCTTGTGGTTTCTGGCTGTGCGCGCGCGCCGGATCCGGGGCCGGTTGACGTTGCGCAACCTGAGCCGGCGCGGGCGACCGCAGGCATGTGCCGCCGCCTCGCCGACCAACTGCCCCAGACGGTCGACGCCGCCGAGCGACGCGCGGTGTCACCGGACTCGCCCTACGTGGCTGCCTGGGGGGATCCCCCGATCGTGCTCCGCTGCGGAGTCGCGAAGCCGGCCGCCCTCCAGCCGACTTCTGAGCTAGTGACCGTCAACGGGGTGGACTGGCTTCCCGAACCGCAGGAGGACGGTTACCGCTTCACCACCACCGGTCGCAAGGCGTATGTGGAGGTGTGGGTGCCGGACGACTACGCGCCCGAGGTGAACCCGCTCGTCGATCTGGCTGCCCCGGTCGCCGCCGCCGTTCCCGTCGCTTAGCGGAGCCCCTGGGGCCGCTTGAGGGCGTTCTGGATCAGCCGGTCCACGAGCTCCGGGTAGTCGACGCCGCTGGCCGCCCAGAGCCGCGGGAACATGCTGACCGGCGTGAAGCCGGGCATGGTGTTGACCTCGTTGATGAGAACCGAGCCGTCGGGGCGGTAGAAGAAGTCGACCCGGGCCAGCCCTTCACACGACAACGCCTCGAACGCGAGGGCGGCAAGGCGCCGGACGTCCTCCGCAGCGCCTTCGGGCAGCTCAGCGGGGACCGTGAGATCAGTCACATCATCGAGGTACTTCGCCTCGAAGTCGTAGAACTCGTGGTCGCCGCGAACTGTGATCTCGCCCAGCGCGCTGGTGTCAGGTCGGCCCCCGTCGAGTGACTCGAGCACGCCGCACTCGATCTCCCGGCCCGCGACAGCGGCCTCGACCACGATCTTCGGGTCATTGCTTTCCGCGAGCTCGATCGCGCGAGCGACTTCGCCGGGTCCGTCGGCCTTGGAGATGCCGATGCTCGAACCGCCCCTGGCTGGCTTGACGAACACCGGCCAACCGAGTGACGCGGCCCGCCCGAGCACTCCGTCGGGGTCGGTGTCCCACTCGGCTGGGCGGACGACGGTGTAGGGCCCGACCGGCAGCCCGGCCGCGGCGAGCACGACCTTCATGTAGTGCTTGTCCATGCTGGCGGCACTGGCCAGGACTCCTGAGCCGACGTAGGGGATGCCGGCCAGCTCCAGCAGCCCTTGCAACGTGCCGTCCTCACCGTAGGGACCGTGCAGCAGCGGGAACACGGCATCGACGGCGCCGAACGCCCGGGGCACGTCGCCCGGCTGGGTGACGGTCAGGTGGCGCGCCGTGGGGTCGCCGGCCAGCATCACGGACGAACCCGTCTCGTCGACGCTGGGCAGCGCGCCGTGGTTGATGGCGAGCTTCTCCGGCTCGTCTGCGGCCAGGACCCAGCGGCCCTCCCGCGTGATGCCGACGGGCACGACGTCGTACCGATCACGGTCGATCGCCGCCAGAACGCTGCCCGCTGTCACGCAGGAGATGGCGTGCTCGGAGCTCCGCCCGCCGAAGACGACAGCCACGCGCGGTTTCCTCGGCTGCCTCGGCTGATCGCTCATTTTCGGGACCCTACCTGGCGTCTATTGCCGGGGAACGCGCAACTCTGTGGCGGACGTCAGCCGGTCACCGCTTTTCTGGCTTGGCGTCGCGCGACATCAGGCTGCCCACGACCTCGTAGGGAGACACCCCGTGATGGATGACCTGCACCACGTGTTCGGTGATGGGCATGTCGACGTCGTGCTTGCGGGCCAGCTCGAGGATTGACGCGCAGGACTTCACCCCCTCGGCGGTCTGCTTGGTGATGGCCACGACCTCGGCGACCGTCATGCCCTTGCCGAGGTTCTCGCCGAAGGTGCGGTTGCGGGACAGCGGCGAGGAGCACGTCGCGACGAGGTCGCCCAGCCCGGCGAGACCGGCGAAGGTCAGTGGATCGGCGCCCAGGGCCACGCCGAGCCGGGCGGTCTCGGCCAGGCCGCGCGTGATGAGCGAGGCACGGGCGTTGTCGCCGAACCCCATGCCCTCGGCCATGCCCACGGCGAGGGCGATGACGTTCTTCACGGCCCCGCCGAGCTCGCAGCCGATGACATCGGTCTCGGTGTAGGGCCGGAAGTAGGACGTGTGGCAGGCGGCCTGGATGCGCTGCGCGACGGAAAGGTCATGGGATGCGACAACGGTCGCCGCAGGCTGCCGCTGCGCGATCTCCTTGGCGAGGTTGGGCCCGCTGACGACCGCGACATGGTCGGCGGCGACGCCCGCGACCTCGCGCATCACCTCGCTCATGCGTTTGCACGTGCCGAGTTCGACGCCCTTCATCAGGCTCACCAACACCGCTTCGCGGGGCAGCAGCGGCGCCCACGCCGCAAGGTTGGCGCGCAGGGTCTGTGAGGGGATGGCGAGCACCACGATCGCTGCTTCGTGAACAGCCTTTGCCGGATCGGTGGTCGCCTCGATCGAGCTCGGGAGCTCGATGCCGGGATGGTAGACCGGGTTCTGCCGGGTCGTCGTGATCGCGTCGATGACGTTCTGCGCGCGACCGCAGATCGTCACGTCGGTGCCGGCGTCGGCGAGGACCATGGCGAATGCCGTGCCCCATGAGCCGGTGCCGAGCACCCCGGCCCTGGTCATGCGGGCCGCCGTTCGCCGCTGTCTCGCTTGGGCTTGGGCTTGTTGGGGTTGCCCGTCTCGGGGAGGGACTGCGTCCGCATATCGAACCGGACGGCAGGCGGCTGCTCCTCTCGAATCTCGGCGAGCAGGGCGCCGATCGCCGCCATGATCTTCTCGGTCGCGGCGCGGAGCAGCTCGGGTGTGACGTCACGATCGGCGAACTCGGACAGGTCGACCGGCGGCCCAGCTACGACATGCATGGTCTTGCGCGGAAATAGCCGGAGCCGCTTGGAATAGGGCGCAAGCACCTCTTGCGGGCCCCATTGCGCTATCGGGATGAGCGGCGCCCCGGTGGCCAGCGCGACTCGGGCGGCGCCGGTCTTGCCCACCATCGGCCATCGGTCGGGATCGCGCGTCACCGTGCCCTCGGGGTAGATCGCGACACACTCCCCCCGGCGAATCGCGGCCACTGCGTCGCGGAAAGCCAGCGCGGCGTCACGGCTGCCGCGATAGACCGGGATCTGGCCGGCGCCCGCGATGATGCGTCCGACGACAGGAATGCGGAACAGGACCTCTTTGGCAAGGAACCGGATCGTGCGCCCCCGATCGTGGACGAAGTGGGCGAACGACAACGGATCGAAATAGGAGATGTGGTTCGGGCAGACGATGACGCCGCCTTCTCTTGGGATGTGCTCGGCCCCGCGCCAGTCGCGCTTGGTCAGGACCATGAGAAGCGGCCGCAAGATGGCCGCGGCGAAGCGGTACCAGAACTCTGCCTGCTCGCGAGCCACAGCGCCTCCCTCGGCCGCCCGCTGCTATTCCGCGGAGTGCGGCACAGTCTCTCCCACGCGTGCAGGCCCAGTCGAGAAACGCTCCACCGGCCGTCTCTCAACCCTCCACAGGGTCCGCTGGCCTGGCAGGATTCCTGGGGATGTCGCCGCGTGATGTGGACTGGTCCCTGGTCTTCCCGGTCAAGCGGCTCGCGCTGGCCAAGACCCGGCTGGGCGGCGTGGCCGGCGATCGCAGGGGCGAGCTCGCGCTCGCCTTCGCCCTCGACACCGTCGCGGCCGCCATCGCCTGCGACGCGGTAGCCGCCGTCTTCGTCGTGACCGACGACGAGGTCGCGCGCCGGCCGCTCGCGGCGCTCGGCGCGCAAGTCGTGCCCGACGCGCCCGACGCGGGGCTCAACCCCGCCCTCACCCACGGCGCAACGGTAGCGCTGACGCGCTACCCGGACCACGGCGTGGGCGCGTTGTCCGCGGACCTGCCAGCGCTCCTCTCCGCGGAGTTGGGACGGGCGCTCGCCGCTGGCGCGCGGCATCCCACGGCGTTCGTCTCCGACGCAGCCGGGACGGGCACGACGTTGCTCGTCGCCCGGCCGGGAGAGCTTTTCGCGCCGCAGTTCGGCGAGCGGTCGCGCGCACGGCACCGCGCAGCGGGCGTGGTGGAACTCGATCTGGCCGACGTGCCCACGGTTCGTCGGGACGTCGACACGGAGGTCGATCTGTACGACGCGGAGCGCCTGGGAGTAGGTCCACGCACCGCCGCGGTCATCGCGGCGGTCCGCTCGGCCCGGTAGCGGGCCAGGAGGTAGCCTCCATCGCGTGCAGGCGACCGTCCGGACGTTCTCAGCCGAGAGCAGGAGCGGCTCGGTGCTGCTCGACAACGGCATCGAGTTGCCGTTCGACCGCGCGGCTTTTGAGGCGGGCGGCTTGCGCCTGGTGCGTTTCGGCCAGCGCGTCCGCATTGAGGTGGCCGACGAGGGCCCCGATCAGCGGGTGGTCTTCCTCACCTTGTCGACGTTCCCTACGCCCTGATCCGGGCATAGCTAGTCCGCTGTGCGGCGCCGGGCGGTCTGCGCGCGCCGGCGCCGCACAGTCAGGTCTTACCCTCTAGGCCTTCTTGGCCGCGCGCTTGGTCGCCGTCTTGCGGGCGGCCGGCGCGGCTTTGGCGGTCGAGGTCTTCTTCGCCGCACTCGCGGCGGTCCCGGTCGCGGCGCGCGATGAGTTCGCCGCCTTCTTGGCCGCCGCAGTCGACTTGGTCGCTGTTGCGGTCGACTTGGTCGCGGTCTTCGCCGTGGACGACTTCGCGGCGGTTACCCGAGGCAGCTTCTTCGAGCCGCTCACGTAACCCTTGAAGTCGGCACCGGGCCGGAACTTCGGCACCGCAGTCTTCTTGACGCGGACCTTCTCCCCCGTGCGCGGGTTGCGCGCGAATCGGGCCGGCCTGTCGACCTTCTCGAAGGCGCCGAAGCCGGTGATGACGACTCGGTCGCCCTTCGCCACGGCACGTGTGATCGCGTCGACAACTGTCTCGAGGGCCTCTTGCGCCTGGCGCTTGTTGCCATCGAACTTGGACGCGAGCTCCTGTACCAGCTCAGCCTTGTTCACTGTTTACCCTCCAGTAAACGTGTCGAGCCCGTGCCCGACTCGCACGCACGTTAAGCCGACATCGACGAGTTGACAACGACCAGAGGCCGAAAAACCGTTGTGTGTCGCGGGTTACGGCAGATTTGAGTACCTGAAACGCCCACCGGTTCCCATTCAGCCCTCTGTAGATGCCCCCTCGAGCTCCGCCAGAAACGCGTCCAACCGGCGCGCGGCCCTGGTCGTGTCGTGCTTGGCGGCGTTCGTGATGGCGATGAGGCGCACGAGCAGGACGCTCCGCCGCTCAGCGTCGACCTGAAGCGCGCCCAGCCGGATGAACGCCGCGTGCAACCGCTCGGCGAGGTCCCCCGCGGACGCGTTCCGGGCGTCGTTCACGGTTCACGACCCTCCGACAGCGGTTGCTCAACCGACCGGTGTCGCCGTGGGCAGCCAGCCAGGGCGCTGCGACTCGTATGTCGTGACGGTTTCGACGTGCCGGAGGGTGAGCCCGATGTCGTCGAGCCCTTCGAGCAGCCGCCAGCGGGTGTAGTCGTCGATCTCGAAGCCCGCCGCGAGATTGCCCGCACGCAGCTCTCGCTGCACCAGGTCGACCGTGATCTCGCTTGCGGGATCGCCCTCGACGATCGCCCAGACTCGCTCCACGAACGCCTGCGGCAACTCGACGGCGAGCAGCCCGCCCTTGAGAGCGTTGCCGCGGAAGATGTCGGCGAACCGGGAGGAGACGACGACGCGGAAGCCGAAGTCCTGTAGCGCCCACACGGCGTGCTCACGGGAGGAGCCGGTGCCGAACTCGGGCCCCGCCACAAGGACGGTCGCGCCGTCGTAGGTCCGGTCGTTCAGGACGAACGAAGGATCGCGCCGCCACGCCTCGAACAACCCGTCGGCGAAACCCGTGCGGGTGACCTGCTTGAGCCACTCGGCGGGGATGATCTGGTCCGTGTCGACGTTGCTGCGGCGCAGCGGGACGCCGCGACCGACGTGGGTGGTGAACTTGTCCATGAGCCTTCCCTGAGCATGGTCCTGTTTCAGTCGGCCAGATCCGATGGGGCGGCTAGGCGGCCGGCGACCGCCGTGGCCGCGGCCACGAGCGGCGACACCAGATGCGTGCGACCGCCGGGGCCCTGGCGGCCCTCGAAGTTGCGGTTGGAGGTCGACGCGCTGCGCTCTCCCGGCGTGAGCTTGTCGGGGTTCATGCCCAGGCACATCGAGCAGCCGGCGTGCCGCCACTCGGCGCCCGCCTCGGCGAAGACCTTGTCGAGTCCTTCGGCCTCGGCCTGCGCCTTGACCCGCATCGAGCCTGGGACGACGAGCATCCGCAAGCCGTTGGCGACGTGCCGGCCGCGCAGCACCTCGGCGGCCGCGCGCAGGTCCTCGATGCGCCCGTTGGTGCACGAGCCCAGAAAGACGGTGTCGACCGCGATGTCGCGCAGCTTCGTGCCCGGCGCGAGCGCCATGTACTCCAGCGCGCGCTCTGCCGCGCCGCGCTGGACCGGGTCGGCCCAGGAGGCCGGATCGGGCACCGCGGCCGACAGCGGCGCGCCTTGGCCGGGGTTGGTGCCCCAGGTGACGAACGGCGTGAGCACTCCGCCGTCCAGCACGACCTCTGTGTCGAACGCCGCGCCATCGTCGCTGCCGAGCGTGCTCCAGTAGGCGACCGCGTCGTCCCATGCGGGCCCGGAGGGCGCATGCGGGCGGCCTTCGAGGTAGTCGAACGTCGTCTCGTCTGGCGCGATCATGCCAGCGCGCGCCCCGGCCTCGATGGACATGTTGCAAATCGTCATCCGCGCCTCCATGGAGAGCGCGCGGATCGCCGGGCCGCGGTATTCGATGACGTGACCCTGGCCGCCGCCGGTGCCAATGCGGGCTATAACGGCCAGGATGAGGTCCTTCGCGGTCACGTCGTGGGACAGGACGCCCTCAACAGTGACCGCCATCGTCTTGAACGGCCGCAGCGGCAGGGTCTGGGTGGCCAGCACGTGCTCGACCTCGCTCGTGCCTATGCCGAACGCGAGCGCCCCGAATGCCCCGTGCGTCGACGTGTGGCTGTCGCCGCAGACGATCGTCATGCCCGGCTGGGTCAGGCCAAGCTGGGGGCCGATGACGTGCACGATGCCCTGCTCGACGTCGCCCATCGGGTGCAGGCGGACCCCGAACTCCGCGCAGTTGCGGCGGAGCGTCTCGACCTGCGTGCGGGACACGACGTCGGCAATCGGCAACTCGACGCCCACCGTGGGGACATTGTGGTCTTCGGTGGCGAGCGTGAGGTCCGGCCGGCGCACGGTTCGGCCGGACAACCGCAGCCCGTCGAACGCCTGAGGGCTGGTGACTTCATGGACGAGGTGCAGGTCGATGTAGAGCAGATCGGGCTCGCCCTGCGCGCGTCGTACGACGTGCGACTCCCACACCTTCTCGGACAGCGTCGCCATGGTGCTCACCTTCTCGTTCGCTGGGAGGATGACCTCGCGGGGGGCCTCGCAGCGCAGGCGGTTTTGCTGATCTTTGCCGGGCCTGTCTTGCGTCTCGCATGCCGAGACGGCAATATCGGCACATGGACAACTCTAGCGGAGTCGGCGTCCTGGACAAGGCCGCTCTCGTGCTCGGCGCCCTTGAAGCAGGCCCGTCCACGCTTGCCAACCTCGTGCAGGCCACCGGGCTGGCCCGGCCGACGGCGCACCGGCTGGCAGTTGCCCTTGAGCACCATCGTCTCGTGGCCCGCGACCTGCAGGGGCGCTTCGTCCTCGGACCGCGGCTGAACGAGCTCGCAGCAGCGGCTGGCGAGGACCGCCTGCTGGCCGCAGCCGGGCCGGTGCTCGCCAAGCTCCGCGACATCACCGGTGAGAGCGCACAGCTCTACCGCCGGCAAGGCGAGCAGCGCGTCTGCGTGTCCGCCGCCGAGCGCATTTCCGGCCTGCGTGACACCGTTCCGGTCGGCAGCGCCCTCACGATGACGGCAGGGTCCGCAGCGCAGATCCTGCTGGCCTGGGAGGAGCCGGAGCGGCTGCACCGGGGGCTGATGGGGGCGCGCTTCAACGCGACCACGCTTGCGGGGGTCAGGCGCCGGGGGTGGGCGCAGAGCGTCGCCGAGCGCGAGCCCGGGGTGGCGTCGGTCTCCGCGCCCGTGAGAGGGCCGAGCGGGAAGGTCGTGGCGGCGGTCTCGGTATCCGGTCCGATCGAGCGGCTGACCCGCTCTCCGGGACGGATACACGCCCCCGCCATACTCGCCGCCGCCGAGAAGCTCAGCGAGACCCTCCGGCGCACCGCCTGAGCGGGGGTGCGGCGGCACCTGGGCGGTGGCCGTGAACGGTTTGCGACGCCAGGAGGCCCAGGGATTCCACAGCCCCGCGGGGCTCGCCCCGAGCGGGTTGCATCCGGGGGGGCTGGGGCGCGCCCCCCGCGGGCTGCGCCCCGGGGGCCCGGCGGCGCCCCCCCCCGCGCCGCCCCGGGCGCCCCCCCCCCGCCCCCCCCCCCGCCGCCCCCCCGCGCCCCCCCGCGCCCC
>Ga0184623_10001215_pt1 | contig 11220 bp, 6 predicted proteins | sample PLM1_100_b1_FD_133138 | JGI IMG/M metagenome (GOLD analysis project Ga0184623, IMG submission 133138) | Groundwater sediment microbial communities from an aquifer in East River, Colorado, USA - PLM1_100_b1 | ecosystem: Environmental > Terrestrial > Soil > Riparian zone | place: USA: East River...
GCGAGCTCCCGGGCGCCGATCGTCGCGGCGGCGCCCCGGTAGACGTGGGCCGCCTTGGCCATCTCCGCGCCATCGCCGCGCGTGGCCGCGGCCGCGAGCGCCGCGAGCCGATCCGGCGCCTGGCGCACAAAGGTATCGACGATTGAATACAGCGCCTGCTCGGCGCCGGCTTCCCGCAACGTCATGCGGAATCCTTCGAGGTCCACCGGCGGTGCGGTGGCTGCGTCGGCCGGGGGGGGCGGGGCGACTTTGCCCTCGGCGCTGCCCTCGACCAGCGAAAACAGTTCATGCGCCTTGAATGGCTTCGCGAGGTAGTCCGACATACCACGCGCCAGGCAGCGCTCGCGCTCACCGGACAGGGCGTGCGCGGTGAGACCAATGATCGGCAGCTGCTTACCCTTGTCCAGCGCGCGAATCGCTTGCGTTGCCTCGAAGCCGTCCATCTCAGGCATCTGGATGTCCATCAGCACGACGTCGTAGTCGCGCGAGCGCACCGCGTCCACCGCCTCGCGGCCGTTGCTCGACACATGCACCTCGTGTCCCCGCTTGACGAGCATGGCGACCGCGACCTGCTGATTGACGGGGTTGTCTTCCGCGAGGAGCACGCGGAGCGAGCGGCGTGATTCGGCGATCGTGTGGCGGGTGACGACTTCGGGCGTGCCGGCGTCCTCGGAAGATCCCGCGAGCACGGTGCCGAGTGCTTCGAGCAGGTCGGCACGCGACAAGGGCTTCGTCAGGTAGCCGCGGATGCCGAGCTCGCGGCAGCGCTCCCCGTCGCCGCGCTGTCCGGCGGACGTCAACATCAACAGGTTGGTCTTGGTGATCGCTTTTTCTTTGCGCACCGCGGTCGCGAGCTGAAAGCCGTCCATGTCCGGCATCTGCACGTCAAGAATCGCGAGGTCGTAGCGCGCTTTTCGTCCAGCGGCGCCACGCAACGCCGCCAAACCATCGGCCGCGGTGGACGCTTCCTCCACCTGAATGCCCTCAGCGGCCAGCATCTCGCGGAGGATGCGGCGATTGGTCTGGTTGTCGTCCACGATGAGCATGCGGCGGCCGCCCAGGGCCGCGAGTACCGTACTGCTCGTCCGCGGAGCCGTCTCGACCGGGAGGCTGAGCGTAAATCCGAACTCACTGCCACGACCCACTTCACTGGAGACGGCCAGCTCGCCGCCCATCAGTCGCACCAGCCGTTGCGAGATCGCCAGACCCAGCCCGGTCCCGCCGTAGCGGCGCGTCATCGTCGAGTCGGCCTGCGTGAACTCCTTGAAGACCGATCCCACGTGCTCCGCGGCGATCCCGATGCCGGTGTCCCGGACGGCGAAGCGAATCTCGGCGTTGCCGTCGGTGGCGCCGGCGCTGACGGAGACGACGACCTCGCCCTGCTCGGTGAACTTGATCGCGTTGCCGATCAGGTTCATGAGGACCTGGCGCAGCCGTGTCGGATCGCCTCGCACGACGCGCGGGACCTCGGGCGCGACTTCAGCGAGGAGCTCGAGATGCTTCTCGCGCGCGCGCACCGCGAGCAGGCTGGCGGTCGCGTGCACGACCTTCGATACGTCGAAGGGAATCGATTCCAGCTCGAGGTGCTCCGCCTCGATCTTCGAATAATCGAGAATGTCGTTCAGGATCATGAGCAGCGCTTCGGACGACGACCGCACCAGCTCCAGCGCGCGGCGCTGCTCGACCGAGAGCTCGGTATCGAGGATCAGCTCCACGAACCCAAGCACCGCGTTCATCGGGGTGCGGATTTCGTGGCTCATATTGGCGAGGAAGGCCGAGCGGGCGCGGGCGACGCGCTCGGCCAGATCCCGCGCCTCGCGCATCACCGCTTCGGCGCGCTTGGCCGCCTCTTCGCTCACGGCCAGCCGCGCGGTCACCTGGAGATGTCCCACCAGTGTCAGATGCGCGCGGCGCGCGACGAGCGTCATCACCACGGTGAACAGCGCCACCACGATCGCCGCCGCCAGGTGATGAGACTGCTCGCTCGTCGCGAGCGAGACGAAGACCGGGAGGGTAATGCCGGCGAGGAAGCCGCGAATACTCAATGGATCGGCGGCGAGCGTCGTGAGCGCGCTCGCGATGATGCCGGCGAGTACCACGAGGATGAGCGCCGCCGTTTCGAACGGCACGATCGGCAGGACGATGGCGCCGCCGACGCCCCAGGCGATCGCGAGCATGGCGACGGTCGCGCGCACGCCGTTGCGGACGGCGCGGTCGCTCAGCTTGCGCCGCGACGCGACGAACAGCCAGGCGCCACGGATGAGCGCCGCCAGCGCGACGGCGGCGACCCACCGCAGCACCAGGTCGTGCGGTGCGTCCGGCCAGGCCAGCGCGGCGATGACGCCGATGAGGATGGGGTGGGCGAAGACGCCGATTCCGCTCTCGCGGACCAGGCGCTGTTGCAGCAGTCGGGCGAGGTCGGAGCGGATGCGCTCGTCCGTCGTGATCCCGTCTTCCGGCCGTGCCTCGCTGATCGTCATGAGCCTACATGGTACGATACGACCGGAGAACGGACTAGGGCGCTTTTGCTGCACGGCAGAACCTTCGCGTCCCGATCGTTTAACATGCAGGACCGTCAAAAAAGGACCGACATGCCGGGGTTGTTGGGGGGCCGCAGCGGGGGATTGGTAGCGTTGGTCGCGACGTTGCTCGAGGCCCTGCTCACGTGCGCGGCTGCGCAGGGTGTCGCGCGACCGGATACATCGCTCCCAGCCGGACGTCTCCAGGGCTCGGTTGTCACCGCTCTCACCACCGCACCCATCGACGACGCCTTGATCTCGATCAGTCCCGTTGGAGGTGGCGCCATGCCAGGTGGCCGCCGCTCGGCCTTTTGGGAAGCGAGTCGCACCACCCGCACCGATGCGAGCGGCGTCTACCGTTTCGACGGCCTTCCTCCCGGCCGTTATCAAATGCATGTCCAGCGTATCGGCTTTCGATCGGCGGACGTCGAGGTCGATCTCGGCTACCTGACAGCGGTTCAGGTTTCTGTGGGGCTCTCGGTGCTGCCGATCGTCCTGGAGCCGGTGACTGTTCGGGCGGTTGCGGTCGACCGCGGGCCATCCTCATTCGGCAGCGCCTGGGACTCGGTCGCACAGGCGCGAGTCCTGGCCGAAGCGGAGCGTCGCCGCCGTTTTCTCGCCACCGATACACGATCGCTGACCGGCGCCGACTTGATCGAGGCCGTGACGCTGGGCGAGACGGACCTTTTCCGGGCGTTGCAACGGGTTGCGGGCGTCACCACACGCGATGAGTTCACTGCCGAGCTGTGGACGCGCGGAGGTCGGTGGAGCGACACCCGGGTCACCTATGATGGGTTACCGCTGTTCAGTCCGCTCCATGTGGGCGGCGCTATCACGGGGATCCCACCGGACGTGGTGGGGTCGGCTCTGTTTCATCCTGGCGTGCGGCCCGCTGCGTCCGGAGAAGGCGCGGCTGCGGCGCTCGAGCTCAGATCCCGACCGGGCGGCGACGGCGGCGTGCACGGGCGGGCCGAATTGTCGGCAGTCAGCGCGCAAACGACCGTCGAAGGGGGCGCGGGACGGGACGTGCGCTGGCTCGTGGGAGCCCGGCGGTCGTACATCGATCTTGTCAGCAGATTTCTCGCGGCGCTGAAGGGGGATTCTTCGGATGTCATCCGCTATGCGTTCACCGATGTAGCGGGACGTCTGGACCTTCCGCTCGGGACGGCACGCGCGGTCGAGCTGAGCGGGCTCTGGTCGAGCGACGCGCTCGGTGGAAGCGTGTCCGAATTCTTGTCGAGTAACCGTGGTCGTTGGGGCAACCTGCTGCTTCGCGCGACGGCCGTCGCCCCGCTCGGGCACCTGGCAACTCGGCACACCGTTGGCGTGAGTCGCTACCACGTGTCGCTCGGCCCGTGCCCGACACCCTGCGGACCGTCGTTCGGGCATATCACCTGGAATCTCAATACCGACGCGGACCTCACGTACGTGATCTTCGCGAGCACCCTTCGTCCGGCGGCCGATAACATGTGGTCTGCCGGCGTCGACGTTTTCTCCCAGCGCTTGCATTACGTGGGCGCGGGGCCCTTCTGGTATTCCGATGCTCCCACATGGGGCGAGACGGAATTTCGCGGGGCCACAGACGTTGTCTCATTGTGGGGGGAGCGGCGCGCTCGAGTGGGGGAGCACCTGACACTGCAGGCCGGGTTGCGGGTCGATGCAGGGAGTGACATCGCCGACGCCGCGTCGGTGCGACTCGCGCCGCGGCTCCAAGCGCGCTATGCGCTACTCGGCGATGACCTGCTGCTCGCCGCAGGTGTCGGGCGCTCGTTCCAGTACAGTCAGGCCGTGGGACCGCTCGGGCCTGGCATGGGGCCCCAGTTGCGTCTCTCCGAGATCTGGATTCTGGCGGGCGACACAGTCCCGGCCGTCCGCGCGGAAATCGTCACCGCCGGCGCCGAGTACTGGCTCAAGGGCGGCGGGTTGCTCGCGTTGAACCTGTACTGGCGAGGAGAGCGCGGTGTGGCGCTGGCGGATCCAACACTGCCCCGAGACACCCCGGTCATTTATGTCCTCGGCACGACGGCATCGCGCGGCTTCGAGATATCGCTTCGCAGGCTCACCGGTCGGTGGACCGGCTCGGCGTCCCTGGCGGTGGGCCGCACCGATATCAGCGCGCGTTCCTACCGTTTCCCTGCGCCGACGCAGCGGCAGGCGGTGTTCCAGGCGAACGGGCTCCTGACGATTCGCCCCACACTCCGGGTGGGAGGCGCGGTGACGCTTGCGAGCGGGGCCCCGTTCACACGCTATGTGTTGCAAAGCGCGTGCTATGACGATCAGGCACCGGATTGTCCCGCGAGCGCTGGGCGCGCACCGCCATACGTAGAGGCCCCCGGTGCGGCCCGAACGCCTGCGCTTGCGACGGTCGACGTGCTGGCGGACTGGAACCGGGAATATGCCGGGTGGTCACTCGGCGTTTATCTGCAGCTGCGGAACGTCCTTCGCGCGACCCGAGCCGCTGCCTACACGGGCTCGATGGATCGCTGTGCGGTGCCGCCCAGCTCCGTGTGGATCAGGGCACGGCCCGGCGTATGTGACGGGTACGAGCGCGGGTTGCCGTTGCTGCCACTCGCCGGCGTCCGGGTGTCGTTCTAGGGAAGGTGTGGAGCTCGATGCGCTGTTCGCGGAGCACCGCGATGCCATGTTCCGCTACTTGGCGCGCTACACGGGCGATCCCGATCTCGCGGAGGATTTGGTGCAGGAAACGTTCTTGAAGGTGGTCGTTCGGCCGCCCAAAACGGGCGACAACGTGAAGGGGTGGCTATTCACCGTGGCGACCAATCTCGCAAAGGACGTGCGGAAGACCGCGCGGCGCCACGAGGAGCTGTTGCGCCGGGCCGGCGGCATCGCTCGTCTCGAGCGGTCGCCAGCGGATCCGAGCGCGGAAGCCGAGCGCGCCGATGCCTGGCGTCGAGTCCGCGCCGGGCTGGACGCACTGAATCACAAGGAACGGACGGCCCTGCTGCTGCGCGCCGAAGGATTCGCGCATCGCGAGATCGCGACTGCGCTCGGGACCACCACGGGTTCCATCGGTACGCTCGTCGCCCGCGCGCTCGCGAAGCTGGCGACAACGGTCGCGCTATGAGTCATCCGGACCAGGATGTCCTGGTGCGTCTGGTGGATGGCGAAGTGTCGGCGCTGGAGCGCGCGGCGCTCGCCGCGCACCTCGAGCAGTGTCCGGAGTGTGGGCGTGCGCGCGATGCGATTGAGGAGCGATCGCGGGCGCTCGTCGACCTGCTGACCCGTACGGATCCCGAGGTGCGGGTCTTCGCGCTGGCGCGTCGACGCCGTCCCTCGAGGATGCCGTCGCGCGGGTGGCCGGTGGCCGCCGCGATTGTCCTGCTGCTTGGCGCCGCGGCGCTGCTCGCGACCCCGGTGCGGGCGTGGATTCTCGACCGCTGGGCCGGCATGCGCCGGGTGATCGGCGTGTCGGAGCCCACGATTCGTGCGCAACCCTCGCGCGTTTCGTTCGTGCCCGGTTCGAATGTTCTGGTCGTGCGCGTTGCGAACCGGCAGGCATCGGGGGATCTGCTCCTCGAATCAACCGACTCGCCGCGGGTCTCGGCCGAAGTGCGCGGTGCAGGGGATGGAGTAGAGCTGACGGTCCTGCCCGATGAGCTCCGCATCGCCAACGCGCCCGGCGCGCGCGCGAGCTATCGCATCGCGGTCCCTGCGAGACTCGAGCGGATTACGGTGTTGATCGCCGGCGAGGTGCTCGCCGTCGTCGCTCCAGTTCGGGCCGGCGAGCGGCACACGGTGAACCTCGCTTGGGTACCCTAGTTCCTTCAATGCGACACGAGGACATCATGAAAGCGAAATCCATTGCGCTGTTTTTCTTCCTTGCGGCAGCTGTAGCGGATTGCGATTCTCGCACCGGGCCCCCGGTCGCCAGTTCCCTGGGCGCCGGTGATACGACGCGCGATACCACACCGCCGCCGCCCCCGCCGCCTCCGGGCGACACCACACCGCCCCCGCCCCCGCCCCCCCCGCCCCCTCCGCCTCCGGGCGACACGACGCCGCCACCACCGCCCCCTCCGCCTCCCGGTGGATCTGTAGCGGTCGTGCGGATCGTTCCGGAGAGCGCGAGTATGACCTTGGGCGACACGGGCGTTTACCTCTTTGCCGTGGCCCGCGACTCGGCGGGAAACCAGCTCCCGCGAAATGCCTCGTGGTCGACCTCAGACAGCAACGTGCTCTATCTCCCCGCGCACCTGGGCGAGACGATGCGCGTCCTCGGGCGAGCGGCTGGGGTCGGGAGAATTCTTGCGACGGTCGAGGGCAAGACCGGAGTCGCTACGATCACGGTCCGCGCGGGCGCACCCGTCGCGCACGTGTCCGTCCTTCCCGCGAACATGACGCTCCCGGTCCGGAGCCGAGTGATTCTCTACGCGAACCTGACCGACGCCGCGGGGACGGAGCTGAGGTACCGGGCCGTCTCGTGGACGAGCAGCGACACGTCGGTGTTCGTCATCGTGGCACTCGAGCAGTGGGAGGGGCAGTCGGGAGCGAGGATCGAGACACGAGGGCCTGGCACGGCGACGCTGCGCGCGACCAGCGAAGGGCAGACGGGCGAAGCCACGATCACGGTGTACGGATCCGGCCCGGTGGCCAGCGTCAGCGTCGTGCCCTCCAGCGCCGATTTTGCGGTGGGCGATACCGTGGTGTTCAGCGCGGACGTGCGCGATGGCGCCGGGAATCTCCTCTCGGATCCTCCGCCATCCTGGGCCGCCAGTGACACCACCGTCGTCACGTTGCAGCCGTTCGGATCCCGGGTGGTGGTATATGGCCGCGCGCCGGGACGCGTCACGCTGTCGGCCACTGCCGAGGGGAAGAGCGGCACGGCGAGCATCGTGGTCCGGTAGACCAGGGGCGGGCAGCGGCGCGAGGATTTGTTTAGTTTATCCTCGCGCCGCTGCGCGCCCGTAGCTCAGGTGGATAGAGCAGCAGCCTTCTAAGCTGTTGGTCGGAGGTTCGAATCCTCCCGGGCGCACTTCCGAATGAACCTCTTGCTCGCGGAAGACGATGCCGTCGCCCGCATGACGTTGAGCGCGGTGCTCAAGGGTCTCGGGTACGAAGTCACCGTAGCCGAGCACGGCGCCGAGGCATGGGCCGTTCTTCAGCTGAGTCACTTTCCGATGGTCATCTCCGATTGGCAGATGCCTGAGATCGACGGCGCCGAGCTGTGTCGTCGCCTGCGCGCGCGCGCGACGGATCGCTACACCTATTTCCTCTTAGTCACCGCGACGGGTGGCAAGAAACGCTATCTCGAAGGGATGGAAGCGGGCGCCGACGATTTCATCACGAAGCCGGTCGACATGGACGAGCTGCGCGCGCGGCTCAAAGCGGCCGAGCGGATCCTCGGTCTCCGCACGCACGTGCAACAGCTCGAGGGATTGCTGCCGATGTGCGCCTACTGCAAACGCATCCGTGATACGTCGGAGCGGTGGGAATCGATCGAGCGCTACGTTGAAGAGCGCTCCGAAGCGCAGTTCAGTCACGGCTATTGCCCGGAGTGCTATGAAAAGCATGTGCGACCGCAGATCGAGAAGCGCTAGGCAGCGTTGACGCCTCGCAGGACCTGCGCTATAACCGAAGGACCGCTTACTGGAAGGGTTCCGTGCGAATCTCACGCTGCTTCGTAGGACCGCTGGCACTCGCTCTGGCGGCGCCCCTCGGGCTCGTCGCCCAACAGCAGACCGGTAGCATCCGCGGCACCGTCAGCGCCGAGACCGGCACACCCCTCGGGAACGTCGGGGTTACGCTGGTTGGCACCGCGCGCACAACCGCCACCAACGCGCGCGGCGAATACCGGCTGACGGCGCCGCCCGGCACACACACGGTGCGTGCCCGTGTCATCGGCTACGCTGCGGCGGAACGCCAGGTGAACGTCGTCGCCGGCGAGACCACCACGGTGAACTTCCAACTCGCACCGAGTGCGCTGGCGCTGTCCGGAGTGACGGTCATCGGGTCTCGGACGGCTCGCACCGCCACGGAGACGCCGGTGCCGGTGGACGTGATCGCCGCCGAGGAGATGCAGGAGACAGGCCAGACTGAGGTGAATCAAATCCTCACCTTGCTCGCGCCTTCCTTCAATGCCTCGCACCAGACCATCGCCGATGGTACCGATCACATCAATCCTGCGAGCCTGCGCGGTCTCGGCCCCGATCAGGTGCTGGTTCTCGTCAACGGCAAGCGGCGGCATGCGCCGGCGCTGGTACACGTGAATGGCACCTTCGGTCGCGGCACCGTGGGGGTGGACCTCAACGCGATCCCCGCCTCGGCCATCGATCGCATTGAAGTGCTGCGCGACGGCGCCAGCGCGCAATACGGCTCCGATGCCATCGCGGGTGTGATCAACATCGTCCTCAAGCGCGAGACCGACGGCATCCAGGCATCGACGACCAGCGGCGTGACCGGAGAAGGGGATGGTGCGCAGGTCAAGACCGACCTGAATGCCGGCTTCGCGATCGGCGAGCGGGGGTTCTTCAGCGTGACTGGCGAGTATCTGGATCGCGGCGCGACCAATCGGACCGAGCCGTGGAGCGGGGACATCTTTCCCGGATTTACGGGCACCGCCGCCACCGATGCCGAACTGGCGACGCGCGGCCTTACGCGCCGGGACTTCACGATGGATGTCGGCCAGTCGGATGCCACGGTCGGCATGGTGTTCTTCAACGCCGCGCTGCCGCTCGCGGGTGATGCCGAGCTGTACGCCTTCGGCGGGGCGTCGCGCCGCAACGGACGCGCCGGCGCGTTCTTCCGGCTGCCGAACCAGGAAGCGCAAAGCGCCTTGTCGATCTTTCCCAATGGCTTCGTGCCCCGGATCAATACGGGCATCGATGATCGCTCGGTCGGAGTGGGCGTACGCGGCGTCACCAACGGGTGGGATGTGGACTTCAGCCTTACCCACGGGCGCAACGATTTCCAATTCATTATCGACAATACCGTGAACGCATCCATGGGCGCGGCCAGCCCCACGACGTTCGACGCCGGCCGCCTCGGCTTCGCCCAGTCCGTCGGTAACCTCGACCTCGTGCGTCCTCTCGCCGCGACGGGTCTGCGGTCGCTCGCGCTGGTCCTGGGCGCCGAGTTCCGGGTCGAGAACTACAGCATTCGGGCCGGAGATGCCGCGTCCTGGCAGCTCGGAAACGGCGGCGACTCGGCGGGCGTCGATTTCGACACCACGGCGGCGGGCGCGCCCAAAGCGCCGGGAGCGCAGGGCTTCCCCGGGTTCCGGCCGGCGAACGAAGTGAACCGCTCCCGCACCAGCATCGCGGGGTACGCCGGTTTCGAAACCCAGCTCACCGATCGGTTGTTGATCGACGTCGGTGGGCGGTATGAGCGTTACAGCGATTTCGGGAACACCCTTACGGGAAAGCTTGCGACGCGGTTCGAGGTCGTGCCGGGCGTCGCGTTGCGAGGTGCTGTGAGCACCGGATTCCGCGCGCCGGCCCTGCATCAGGTGTGGTTCAACAACGTCAGCACCCAGTTCGTCATCAATACGAGCACCGGCGAGCTCGAGGCCCGTAACGTTCTCACGAGCAACAACCCGAGCCGCGTGACGCAGGCGTTCGGCGTGCCCGCGCTGCAGGACGAGCGGTCGGTAAACCTCAGCGCAGGTATCACCGCGCGGCCGCGTGACGACTTGTCGATCACCGCCGACGTATATCGGATTACTCTTGACGACCGGATCGTCATCACAAGTCAGTTTTCTTCCACGACGGCTGAGCCAGATCCGGCAATTCGCGCCCGAGTCGCACAGTTGGTCGCGCCGTTCGCCAGCCAAGGCGTGACCGGTGCCCAGTTCTTCGCGAACGCCGTCGACACCCGCACTACCGGGCTCGACGTCGTGGTCGCCTACGCGCGACCAGTCGGACGCGGTACGCTCAACCTCACGGCGTCTGCGAACCTTACCCAGACGGAAGTGGTGCGCGTAAACCTGCCTCAGGCGATGGCCGACTCGTTCGCCGGAAGCAGTATCGACACCATCCGCCTCCGCCTCCTGAACCGCGAGGATCGCAACCGGCTGGAGGACGCGTTGCCGCACCAGAAAGGGGCGCTCTCGGCGCGTTACGCCAGTGGCCGCATCAGCGCGCTGGTGCGTGCAACGTACTACGGAGAAATCCTCTACAAGGCACCGAGCGCGACCAACGATGAGCGGTTCGGTGCCAAGACGCTCGTTGATGTTGATCTCGGGCTGGAGCTGCTGCGCGGCACCCGTCTGGCCGTAGGCGGCAACAATGTGTTCAATACGTTTCCCGATAAACAGAAGGTCCCTGCCAACATCAACAGCGGCCGCTTCATCTATAGTAGGCGCGTGACGCAGTTTGGAATGAACGGAGGCTTCTATTACGCGCGTGTGGCCCTATCATTGTAGACGATCCATGCGCGCTCAGTTTTGCTGGTGTCTCGGAATCTCGGTCCTCGCACCCTGCGGGAGGGGTGCGGCACAATCGCCGTCACCGCCTCCTGCGATCGCAGATAATAGTTTCTTGCTCGAAGAGGCGTACAATCAGGAGCAGGGTGTCGTCCAGCACATCAGCGTGTGGCAGCGGGGCCTGCGCAGCGCGGCGTGGGCGTTTTCGTTTACGCAGGAGTGGCCGCTGGGCGGACCGCTGCATCAGCTCAGCTATACCGTGCCGATTGAGCGAACCGAGAGCCCGTCGCGCACCACCGGTTTCGGGGACGTGGCGTTGAATTA